>Ga0181530_10002913_pt1 | contig 19734 bp, 25 predicted proteins | sample PEATcosm2014_Bin_42_FD_119769 | JGI IMG/M metagenome (GOLD analysis project Ga0181530, IMG submission 119769) | Peatland microbial communities from MTU Mesocosm Facility, Houghton, MI, USA - PEATcosm2014_Bin10_60_metaG | ecosystem: Environmental > Terrestrial > Soil > Wetlands > Peat | place... | reverse complement strand
TGCAGGAAAAGGATGTCGGCGACGACTTCGGTTCCGGCAGCGGCTTTCATGGCGCCTTCCGGCAGTCTGATGGCGCCAATGAGATCCGCCATGGATGCGATATGCGCACGGGCCTTTTGATCGCCCTTGTCCATCGTCCAGCGGCTGGTGACAAAGGCGGCGAGGCCGCCGGGTTTCAGCCGCTCGATCGAGCGGGCGATAAAATAATCATGCAGGGAGAGAGCAAGGCGGCCGGCTGGATCATCGGCACGCACGGTGCGATCGCTGAACGGAGGATTCCCGATGGCGAGAGCGTAGGTCTGCGGCAGACGCGCCTTGGTAAAATCTTCATGCCGGATCCAGGCGTTAGGATAAAGGAGGGTTGCGATGCGCGCGGTTGACACATCGGCCTCGATGCCGGTGAGGCTGGTTTTCCCGGCGAGGGCTTCGGGCATAAGAGCAAAGAACAGCCCCGACCCGCAGCCGGGCTCGAGAATGGGGCCGCCGGAAAAGCCCATGTGCTGGACCGCGCTCCAGATCGCCTTGATGACAAATTCCGGAGTATAATGAGCGTATTGAGTGGAACGGGCGAGGCTTGCGAGAGCGTCGCGTGGTAAGAGCCGCTCCAATTGATCACCGATGTCCTCCCAGCCGGCGGCAAATGTTTCACCGGCGCGGCGGAAGAGAGCGTTGGCGAGTTCGCTGGCGCCAAAGCCGGTGAAGCGGCAGAGGATTTCCTGCTCCTCTTGGGTGGCATTGCGTTTTTCTACTTCGATTTGGTGCGCCAAACGCATGCTGGCGACATTGTCGGCGGCGCGGGCTTTCCAGCCGCGTGCAAGACGGCGATCGCCGGCAAGATGGAAGTTGCGGGCGGGGATCGCGGGTGGAGAGGGGCTGACAAGAGCGGGCTCGTCATCTGGCGGCTCCGCGGGTGATGGCGGGGTGCGAGGCCTGTTGTAGCCCGCGTCCAAAGTCAGACCGCCGGCGGAGAGGCTGGTGGTGTCGAGGAAGGAAAGGGTGAGCTGGTTCGTATCACGGGCCATTGAAGATCCTTTCGGACGAGCGGAAGCACCGGCGCGTGTGGCGACCGCTCGAGGGCTGGTTGGACGGAGGAGAAGAGGGGTCTGATGCCTTGGGCGGGTCCGCGGCTGGCTTGCCGGGACGCGCCGACCGATCGAGAGGTGGTCGGTGAGACTTATCGGGCGCTCAGCGTGTCTCAGAAGCCGCGCAGGACCGCTTGGCGGGCTTGGAGCCAAGGGATGCCAGGATCTTGGGCGAGCCGATCCAGAATTTTCATCAAAAGCTGAGAGTCCGGATGATTGAGCGCGATTGCCGGCGTGTCCGGCGGTGTCATTCCTTGCCCATTTTCGGAAACATGTTGCCCATCGCCGGGGCTTGAGTCTGTTGGACGGATATGAACGGATTGGGTGTGGTCCGGCCAAATGCGGGTCGTGAACCATTCGAGATGATCAGGGGCGCCTGGAGCCGGAGAGGCTGGAGCAGGGAGATGGCTTGGCGGCGATGGGGATGTTGTGATTTGGCCGCTGGTGTTCATCGGAGTCTTCCTTTGTCTTCTTGCTGAAGATCCGATGGGCGAGCCGCAAGCGGGCGGCCGGGGCAAAGGCGGCGCTTGCGCCGCGATCTCAGCGGCCTAGCGCAGCGGCCGCGAGACGAGCCCTTTGCGGCGGCGGGCCGTTTGCGGCCCGGTCTATGTCTCTTGTTGTCTGGTTTCTTCTCCGTCGCCCGGCTGGGGTGAAGTGTCATGCCGGGCGTTGTGCAATGTGTCGATGATCGTATCGATTTCCTCGGCGGCGGTGGCGAGCCGTAATATGGCGTCGCTGCGTGTGTGACAGCCCTCGGCGGCGCTGAGTTTGCGGAGAATGAAATGCAGCAAACTATCGCCGCATCTTGCGAGCGAGGTTTCGAATTCAGCGATTGGTGCTGATGCGAGATAAAGGAATTCGCCATTGGAATAGGTCTCCAGCGCGGCAATCTGAAATGCGTTGAGGGGCATGGTCATTGTGAGCTCCAAGCTTCGGTGGATGCCTCGATTACCATCCGCTCACGCGGGTCGATCAGATCGAGAGCCTGGAGGTGGAGAGCGCTGCCGGCCCTGGCTTCTTTAACGACATGATCCCAGGCGTTACGATCGCAGGTGAAAGTGCGCTTTCCAATATAGCGAGGCGGGATATAGGCCTGGATTTCGATACGGGGTTTGCCATCGGGATAGGTGCCGAGGTCAGCGAGGACCCATCCGTCGCGCCGGGCCGCGGCGTGGTCGAATTCGGTGATGGGCGTCGCCGCGCCTATCCCGGTGCTTTTGGAATAGTGCGGGATTTGCGCAAGCCTGCGCGGTGCATAATGCATGTGGATTGGGCTGGGCTCAATTTGCTGGCTGGCCTCGCTGCGCCGGCTAAGCGGAAAGGCCAAGAGCTGGTCTTCTGTTTTGCTTAAGGATTCGGCAAGTTCGAAGACGCGCTCACGCGCTTTTGCCGTGTTTTCGGTTGCGTTCCAGCGCTGGCCGACAGCGGCGCAGGCTTCCGTGATGAGGCGGGGTAGCTCTGGATTGTCGTTAAAGACCTCGCGAGCAGCTTCGATGGCATCGCTGGTTGTGAGGAGGTCGAGGGTGTACCATCCAAGCTTATTCTGGCATTGCAGATAGAGTGCGCGGGCGTCTTCCTCGGTAAGGCGGTTACGCGCGAGGCGCCAGGCATGGGCGAGACGCGTGAAGAAGGCGCGAATGGGCCGCCGCTTAACGGGGACGGGCCGGAGGAATTCTGAAAGCGAGTCTGAAAGCAAGGGGGAGTGTATGCTGGACATGGCTAACTCCATGCGCATGAGCAAGTGTTGAAGGATTGATGGGTGAAGAGTGGCTAGGCCGTCAGCCGCGCCAGGAGCCGCAGACGGCCTCGATTGCGAGCCTGTCGGCGCGGTCTAGGAGCGCGAGGGTTTGCCGATGTAATGGCGAGCCCTGCCTGGCGCGTTTGACCGTGTGGCCCCAGACCCTACCGATATCGGGGGCGAGCGAACTGGCGGCGGGCACGGATGGGACGGGCGCATGTAAAGCTGCGCGAGCCCGGATTATCATTTGAGATATGGAGCGGGTGAAGAAACCGCGAAGAGTGTCGAGGAGTGTTGGTGCGGCGGGGTCTCTGCCAACTGTCCTGGCAGGCAGTGTCGAAACGAGCGCATTCATTTGGGTCTCCTTTGATATATTTTTCCAAAGACCCCTCGGGCGCCGTCACGGATGCCGGCGGTTTGCAAATGCGGCGCGGGCTTCGCCATCGCCTGTATGCGATGGCGGCCTGGCGGCGGGATGGACGCGGCCTAGCGCAGCGGCCGCGTCTCCCACCATTTGCAAACCGCCGGAATCCGTGGCCCGTTTTGATACCTCCTTTTATTTGTACTGAAAGGCTCTAGGCAGTGTTGAGCGGCCGCTGGCGTCCTGGAGCCGTTCTTCAGCGGCTGGAATAGAGCCGGCTTGGCGTGCGGCCGCGGCGTAAACCGACAGTCGAAATTGCGGGGCAAAAGATGGATCATATTTGAGAGGGTGACCAAGCCGCTTATTGATGGAAGTGATTTCCGATAGGCTTAGATAACCGAGTTTCAGGGCGCCGCCGGTGTCGCTCAATCCGAAAGCGCGGTCCTGATCATTTGAGTCGAGTTCGGTGAGGAGCCATGTTGCGGCGCCGCCGGGTGCAAAGAGCTTGACGACCGGGATAGGGTCGATATCGTTTGGGAGGTTCCGGTCGTTGGCGAGCATGCGCGCGCGTAGAGCCTTTGGGATGAGCTGCATGGTGATCTCCTTTTATGGTGTCAGGGGATGACCGCGCCGGCTATTGTTGGTGTAGCGGGCAGCAAGTCGAGATCGTGGAGGAAAGGCGCGGCGGCTTCAAGGCGGCCATTTTGCGCGAGGGTGGCTTTCCTGTGTCTAAGCGTCGTCTTTCAGTATGGATTTCGTTCGTAAATCACGAACCAATGGGTGCTTACCGTGAGCGTGAGTATTACCGGGACTCTTGTTGGTAAGCATGCGCGTGCTTAGCGCCTCTGGGGTGAGGCACGGATTAAAAAGGAAGCGTGTGACGACGACCACCTATAGTGAGATGACCAGATTTACTTAGGTGTCCACCAGATATCTGGTGGACACCAGTTGCGATAGGACATCAACGGGAATGGGTCGTGAGGGTGAGGCCGGGCATCCAAAAATTACGGTGCGGCGTCCTGAAGCACTGCCTCCCTATGTGGATTGTTGGCAAGCCAGAGTGCCGCGTCTGCGCGGTTTACGGAGAGGTGGAGCAGTTCGTCGCTTAAAGTCTGGACGCAGTGCCGGAGGATGAGGACCGATCCTGGTTCTGGCAAGGAGTCGATCAGAAATTCGAGTTGGTTGCATTCCGAGAAGACACGATAGAGCCGCATGATCTCAACGCCATGACTGACGCTGCTTCCCATTCGTAGTGTGAATTGCGCGAGGAAATGGTACTTGCCCACCAAATGGTCCGGGCGTTTTTCGACAAGTTGCCGATGCCGTTGTTGTGTGTCCATGCCGCGAGTTTTTTCGTGAACCGGGCGGGCGGTTGCGGTTGTCTGTCGGAGAATTTGATGAAAGCGCCGAGCGGGACCTTTTCAATGATTTCGGGGATACGCATGATGAATCTTCTGTTTGGCTGATTGGGAGAGGGATGAGCCACGCGTGAGCGATTGAGTTAATGCGCGGGTGCGAGGACCGGCCACATTCTGAATGAGCCAGGCGTGAGGGCAGTCGCGCCAAAGTCCGTGACGTGATTGAGGGGAATGCCTAAGCGGGTTTGGAATGAGGCGCCGGGAACGTCATTCAATGGCGTGAGGGTGCCATAGGGCGAGGCACTGCCGGCATAGATGATGCCTGGTTCGGTCCCGGCGACGTGATTGTTCCAACGATAATTATATCCGGCGAGTCCCCATATGGCCGGGGTTGAAGCGGAGCGTCGGGGAAGTTCGACGTCGCGGCCGGTCGTGGCTACATGGGGGTCGTGGCGAATTGCGCGCTGCTTGGTTTTGGGGTGTTTCAGTTTTGATTTGACGAGGAGACCAGGAGCTGGCCTTCGAAGCGTCTTAATGGCGCGCGTGGCGGTAGCGACGGGTTGGGATTGGGGTTCGAATAAACGGCAGAAAGGCAACGGTTCGCAGTGTGCGGGGGCAGGCTGTGGAGTGGCGGCGGGGGAGAGCGGGACTTGATGACGTGGCGCAGACTGGCTTTCGGAACTGAGATGAGTATTGAGGGCGAGACTGCAGGCCAGCGTTAGGGGGAAGTAACGGAGCGATTGTGGCATAAGGGCCTCCTTTGTCCGTCTTCTTCTCGAAGACTCGACCGGCAGGCCGCGGCCGGACGGGTGGGGCAAAGGCGGCGTGAGCCGGGGTCCTCAAGCCTCGCGAAGCGGGGCGCAGAGGAGCCCCACCCTTTGCGGCGCCCGTCCGGGTGTGGCAACGGATTTCGTTTTATCCAGCTTCAATCACTGGCAAGCTTTAGAGCGGCGTGGACATCCGGTTCAGCGAAGACGTGAGCAGAATGTTGTTCATCGCGAATTTCGCGGTACACTTGGAGTTTTGCAGCAGCAGTGCAGAGTTTCCGGCCCGGGAGACCTTCGGCGAAGAGGGTGTCGGGGAGATCGTTTTCTTGACAGAAGTTTAAGAGGGCCATTACGCGAATGAATAATGCGCCCGCGGTTGGCTTGTCGATTGTGCAACTGTGCTGCAAGTGAGTGAGGATATCGACCATATCGCTAGATGGCATAATTTCAGCAACGCCCTGGGTGAAATCGTCGTCGTTGCTCCAATCGATCAAGGGAATTAAAGCTTGGTGGATTAAATCAGGCGGGAGTGGCGGGGCGAGAGTTTCAATAACTTGCAATTTAGTCTTGCTCCATGATGTGTTTATTGTGGCGTGACATTGCGCGCGCCGCACATGATGATTGTCACTCTAAAGTCATTGTGCGTCAATCGAGGCGCTGGTAGGACATCTATGAGCGCATATGAGCGTGTGTGAGCATGTATGGACGGTGGTCGCGGCAGATAATACATAATTCACATTGTCGTGATCTATGACGTTATTTTAACTGAAGCGTCAAAGAGAGGCGACACGTTCCTGTATGGCTAAGTGAGAGAGGAATGATGAGGTGATGACAGGGAGGTGAGCGAGGGGCCGCGAACCTTGCGGCGTTAGGAGATCGGCGGGATTTCCTTGTGTTTTTCGAGGTTGATTACAAAGGCAAAGCGCGGCGCCTTATCGGACGGACCGGGTGCGTATTCGGATGCGGGGATGAGGAAGAAGCGCCGTTCTTTGCTGGGGCGTTTGTCGGCATCGCATCCAAGCCGGGCGGCGGCGGCGACCATTCCCGCGGGCACGTCTTTGTGCCAGTCGCCCCATGCGGCAACGGCAATCCAATTGTTTTTATTCTCTTCGTAGAACTGTTCTTTCGCGCGGGTGTAGCTCTCTTCTGGCTTAAGAGCGACGCCATAGAACTGTTCGTATACCGCGGGACGCCAATTCCTGAGAGAGGCTTTCGCGGAGGTGAAGACGGCGGCGATATCATCAGGATGTTTGGTTCTGGCGTAATAGGCGCGGAATTCGTTCTCAAATATGAGAACCGGCATGCACCAATCGCAGTCTTCCTCATAAGCCGATGGTCCTGCATGAGACGCATTGCTCATATAGGCTGGCATTGCGGCAACGCGGTTCGGATCGAGCAGAATGCCGCCGTGGCTTGCGGTGCTGACGATATCGATGCCATCGGCCACATGTTCGACGTGCTGGGCGGGGCCCCAGGGTGTTGGCGTATTCATGTTCTGTCTCCTGTCGTGAGGGGTTGGCGTTAGGCGCGGATTGTCGAGTGAGAGCGATGAGGCGTTTCGCGCGTCGCGGCGAATGACACTGGACGCGTTCGTGTGAATGCGGGTCGTGGGTCAGATCAGACCGAGGAGCCGCAACCAGGATGGCACGCCGTCCGGGCCTTCGCCGTCCGGTTCGACGTCGTGGCCGGTCGGTGTCTGGCAAAGGCCATCGGACAACCATTCCTCGAGGTCTTCGAGACTTGGCAGGTCTTGGATATCGAGTGCCCAACCTGGGAGTTGGGCGATGTTTTGCCGCTTGATGGCAATCCACTCATCGTAAGAAAGGGATTCCCTTTTACGGGCACGGACTTTCCAATCCTCGTCGTCAATTCGGCGGATCAAGGTGATGCCCTCCGAGGTGAGGGCCACGAGGGCGCGTGCGCTTGGGCTGAAATAACGCAGGACAGGGGAATATTGGTCGATCAGAGACATGAGGGGGCATTTCCTTTTGAGCGGGTCATGAGAATAGGGACTCGTGACTAAGAGCCGCGTGGCGGAGAGAGACGCTGCATCACGAAGATCTGCGGGGTAGAGAGAATTAGCTCTTTTGCATCGCGTTGGATGTGCGCAGTGTGGCTGCATCAAGCAGCGAGGCTGCGCTCCTCGTCCTGTGGCTCGTTGTCTGCGCCATGCGTTACGGAAGCGGCATAATCCGGATGAAACCCGAGACAATAATCGGCGCATTTCTGAGCGGCGGCGGCGGCACGAAAGATTTCGCGCCTATCGTTTTTAAGAAGTTTGATCCACGACTCAATGTAACTTGCATGGTTGGGGATATCTGTGGGAAGATTGAGCTCGGCGCCTATTATGAGGCTAGAAAAAACGGCGCAGAGTTCTTCCCTGGCATAAGCTTCTGATCCGAAGCGGCCGGAGAGATCGCGGTTCAGACGATGCGGTGCAGCACTGAAATGAGCCAGCTCGTGAAGCGCGACGGAGGCCCAATCCTCAGGAGAGTCAAACGCCGATTCATTTGGCAAAGAAATGTGATCAGTCGACGGGCTGTAGAAGGCGCGATCGCCGCCGATCCGAATGACCGCCTTGCTATTGCGCAGGATTATATCGACGGCTTCAGGCCGCCGCCAGGGGGCTTCTTCCACAGTTGGGGCGACGTATGCGGGGATGCCGTCGATCTGCGAAGCATGAAAGACGGTGAAAGACCGCATGAGAGGAATCCGTCTCGTATGGTCCTCTTCGCTCCCGGGAGACTCATGGTCTTCTACCGTCAGTTGTTTGAAGAAGTAGACGGTGGTGCCTTTTTCGCCGCGCCGAATCTGCCATCCTTTTTCCGCTGCTTGTCTATAGGTGCAAAAGCGCGGATCATTGCTGGCGAAGGCAAGAGACGACATGCCCAAGATAAGGGTGTTGATGCCTCTGTAGCGGCGTCCCGTTGCGGCGTTGACGGGCATGGATGGTCCGCCTGTTTTGTCCGGGTCCCATGGTTTTTGCCACGGGCGGGTGCCGGCCTCGAGGGCCGCGATGATGCGATCGGTAAGCTCTTGATAGTGATCGCGGGACTTATGGGGAGCGTTGGAACGCGGAAAATATTTTGCGTTGCCCATTCGGATGTTCCTTCTTCATGATTTGCGGAATGACAAATGGCCAGGGCATCCCGGCGCGGCGTGCAAAGGTGCGCGGAGCGCAGCACCGGAGCTGAGTGAAGACGCGCTTTAGCGCGCGAACCAGCGAGGAGCCGCCCTTTGGCGCGGCGTGCTGGGATGCCGTAGGGACTGTTGCCCATCTTTTTGGAGCCGGCGCTTTTTGACGAGGGCAAAAGAGGCGCTCTTGCTTGATCGATTACTTGCGCTGTGTTTGCTTACAGAGCGGTTGGGTCGGATATGGGCGGGGACGGGCCGATTGGCGCGGATGGTGGCGCCTGGGGATTGCGCGTTGAGGGTGCGCGAGTCAGGAGTTGATGTCGAGGCAAGGAAGAGTGTTCCTGCCGGAGATTGACGCGAATCGTTTCAGAAGCGCGAGGAGTAGATCAACCTCCTGCAACTTGCGCTCGCTTGATGCGTGACCATTGGATGGGATCGGCAGGGAAGCGCTTTTATAGGCGGCGTCCTCGCCGGTCCAGACGCCTGTGACGTAGGGCTCGCCCGCCGTTTCATCGTCTAGTTTTTCGCCTTCCCAGTCGTCATCCTGGAGTGCCTGGCGGCATGCGTCCTCGGGTGTCGCCGCTTCATAGACGACTTGTTTGTAAAATGGTCTCCGGATCGTTGTTTCGATCGTATAGCTCCGGATCGCGGATGGTTCTGCGGGGGGCGCAAGGGATGGATGAGGTTCGTCATCCCACTCTTCAGGATCGTAATCCGAAAGCGGGCTGGGGCAGGGCTGGCCGGGGAATGCGGGGCGGAATGGCGCGCATGTGCCGGCAAAGGCAGTGCCCTCAAATGTTGCTGGTCCGGCGGTAACGCCAAGGGCGGCGGCGATGGTGTCCGCCATGAGTGTGCCTATGGCTTCGATAACAGCTTGGCAGGCGCCGGCGGCGGGGTGATTCATAAGGGTGAGTGACTCGATCATTTCATCGAGGGTGAGCTGTTTAGCCATTGCCGGGTGTCCGTGGTGTGGGTGGATGGGACGGGTGGGGAACGCAGGCCGGGAGGAGAAAGACGCTCCAACCGGCGATTACTCGGGAGGTAGAACGTCGGTCCAGCGGACGAGTTTGATATTGGTGTGTGCCGCGTAGTCTTCGGCAATCTCGATGGCCCAGCGGCGGGCCTCATGGCTGTCGTCGCCGTTGCCTTCCCATTTGCTGGCGACGCGGGAGCAGGCGGCGGCGATCAAATGAGGGAGAGCGGGATGATCGGTAAAGATTTCCCGTGCCTCGTAGAGGGTCTCTTGGACGTCGAGGATGAGAAGCGGGTGCCATCCGGCGTCGTAACAGCAGTCGAGCATAATGTGTTGGGCGTTGTCGGTGGAGAGGTGGCCGGTGGCATATTGGACGGCGCGCTGGAATCGTTCGAAGGTCTTGGTCAGTCTGTAGCACCACCAGCGCACCGTGTCGGTGAGCCATGGAGCGGGGGACGATACGATACTAGACATTGGCGGGTTCTCCTGTCACGCTCGAGACCGGGGTGAAAGGACCGGCTTCTTCTTCCTCGAGCAGCTCTTCGAGGATATCTTCCGTCGATTTTCCGCGAATGGCCGTGCCGGTGATAACGACCGCCATGCCGCCGAACGCGGTGGGCTCCATTTTGCTGCAGGTGAAGGAGGAGATGACCGAAATATATTCAAGCGTCTTGCAACGGCGAACGACGTCTTGAAGTATGGTCTCCCAAGAGAAGCCGGACAGATCCAGGTAAATTATGCTTTGATCCGGCTCGCAATGAGAGAGCTGCTCCCGAATTGCAGGAAGCGCTGAGCTCGGCTGTTCCTGGGACGCGACGATCGCGGCGTCGAGTTCCGCTTTATCGAGAGTAAGCAGGGTTTGAGGGCATTCTTCGGCGTAGAAATAATGTTCGCCATTGATGTCGTCCGCGTCGAATATATTTGTAAGCAGCAGCCGTTCGAGCGGCGTCATATCGTCATTGGGGATGGTCTGCTGAACCACGGTTGGCGTGTGATAGTCAGCCATTGGGTGTCTCCGAAAAGCAAAGAGCCCGGCGCGGGGCCAGGCTCTTTTGGTTGGAACGTCTTTGTGGACGGTGGGGTTAGAGGCGATACTCGCGCACGAGCGACTGAGCTTTGGTGTGATGCGCGATTATTGTCCGGTAGAACTCTCGCCGTGCTTGTCGTTTGGAGGCGTCGCGGCGTGAGTGCGGCGCTAATCTCGAGGCGGAAGCACGGACTACGGCACGCCAGCTCGCGTCGACGGGGGGGCGGAGGCGGAGATCGGTCGCAAACATGGTCATGATCCTTGTGAGGCGGGGGCATGCGCGAAGGGATCGACCTCGAGATGCACTGGCTGCGTGCGGCCCATCCAAGGTTCCGGGCGGATGCAGCGGGTCCAATCGGAAAGTGTTGGAATCCGGCCCAGATCTTGTATCACATGTTGTTCGCCGATGAATCGGACAGGAACGGTGCGGCCCGTGGAGATTGTGATGACGGGTCCAAAATACTGTTCGAGCATATGTATACCGAATGAATGATGTAATATTGCGCGGTGACGGAAATCCGCTTCCGCGGCCTTTGACTGGTCCATATATTGATGCAGGAGGAGATAATCCTCAGGTGTGCCTCCCCATGTTTTGGCGGATGACAGGGCGTGATGATAAGGATGCGCCATTAAATCCTCCTAGAATTCATGTTCGGAATAAATGCTGTCGGTGAAGCGCTCGTTATAGGCGAGGGTAATCGAGCGGGTGGCGGTATCGAAGGTGAATTCGCCGTAGGCGCCGTCGTTATCCTCCCAGCCGCCGTGGGTTGTTCCGAGGTAGTGGAAGGCGAGATCTTCGAGAGCTTCATGGAGCGAGCAAGAGCTTCGTGTTGGCTCGGTCTCGCCCCAGCGGATACGCTCATATTCGATCGGGTCTGAAGGAAGAGCGACCAGCTCATCTTGGGTGTTGGCTTGAACATCTTCGATCTGGCCGGAATCGCTACAGCCGTCGAAGCTGATGGTGACGATGACAATGCCGGCTTTGGCGAGGGCGTCGAAGACGGTGGCCTTGTTCCGGGTGGTTGTTTCATCCTCGAGGCGATTGTAAAGCGCGGATTGCGCGTCATAGTCGGGTGGTAGGGGTGGCTCGTGTTGTCCATCCGGCGTTGTCGTCGAGCTGGTCATGAATGTCTCCAGGGAAATTGAGGTGCGCCTATTGGAGGGCGCTTGTTGCAGGTATGCTGCAAAGCACGATGGGCAATCCGATCCGGCGGTGTTGAATCAGAGCGCACCAGTCGCCCTCGTGCTGGGGGTGGGTCTCGATGATCAGCACATGTTCGCGGAATATGGCCGCGCGCGTAGCGGCCAGTGCATAAAAGCGCGGCTGGGCGTCGCCGGTGACGATGATAACGCGCGATACCTTGTCGAGGACAGCGCGCACCATTTCTTCATGAAAGGCGGACGGACCTTTGGCTTCCTCAAGGTCGTTGCCGAGAAGGATTATGGTTGGTTTGTCGAAGGAGAATGAAACAAGGCCGCAGTCATGACGTATTTGTGAGAATGCGATGCCGTAGTCCTGGACCGCAATCATAATCGGGAGGAGATGAACGCCGCCGATGGCGCGCAGTTCGTCGATGGTTTGATCAAGTTCCTGGTTAGTGATTTTTGGTGGAGACGTCACGATGTTGCTCCATGCGGTTGGGCTCGCGCCGCGAGGCCAGCGGCGATGATGGCGCGGCTGAGGTCGATGTAATCCTCCTGATGGGCGTTGGCGTGAGCCCCAACCTTCCACGCAGGATATTTAGGATCGACCCGTCCAGGATGCAGGCCATCCCAGTCCATACGGATCGTCGCGGCGAGTGTCCTGGCGCCGGCGAGAGCCATCTCCTCAGTGATGTCTATCGTGCAAGGCGACATTTGGGAGAGCGAGGTCAGAATGCCTCTGTAGAGCGCCGCCAGGCGATTGCTGCCGGTGTCCAAGATGCTGTTGACGAGCAAGCGGGTCAGCGCGGCGCGTTGATCTGGTGTCAATATCATCATGGTGTTGGTGTTGCTGGCGTCGAGTGCGATTTGAGGAGTGCGATTTGCGTCAGCCATGTGTTGCTGCCTTTTCCTTCGGATCTTCTTTTTGAAGACCTGTCCCAAAAGCCCCTTCGCGGCCGCCGGGGCAAGGCCGGGCTTTGCCCGGGAGCGGAGCGACGGAGCCTTGCGGCGGGGGGCTCGAAGGGGCATCGGCTACTGTCATTATACCGGATACTGTTGCTGCGGTTTGCGGGTTGGTATGTGTCGGATGCCAGATATTACGAGACTTTGCCACATAGAATGAGACTGACGGTGTGCAGGTTTGCCAGATATCGTGCGAGTGGCATGCAAATCATCTGCGGTCTGGTGAGTTTGCAGGAGATCAATGACCAACCAAACACTGGCACGCGACGTCCACGTACTTTGGCACGCAGTGTCATTTCTTCTGGCAAATCTGGCCCGCAGTCTCGCGTATTTTGGCAAAGCGTACCGCGATATCTGACGAACGGATTTCAAACTCGAATGAAATCAATATGGCCAGTCTCACGACATGCGGCAACCGACAGTATGGATTGTTGCAGGATTGACAGTTTCGGAGAGGGTCAGATCTTGGTTGGCATATCGGAGATCATGGCTTTTGGGTTGCCGTGTGCGACGGTTTCCGCATTGAAGATCGTCTTTCCTTGGACTTTGACGGTTTCAAGTACATGAAATGGTTGGACCGAAATTCGCCAGTCTCGGTTTTTTAACTGTTGGTAAGCTGATCTTTCGTCATAACTAAGTCGTTGAAAAAACGTTCCGCAGAATTGGTTACGCTCGATAAGGCGTTCGGTTAAAGGAAGATGATAATTATTTGGGTATCGCCGCAACAGTTTAACAGCCAGATCGATATCTCCGAGGGTGTCTTGTTGAGTCAGCCAGCTGCCAAAGATTCGGATTTCCTCGACATAGAGTGGATGCCATTGGTCTGCGTTCAAGGTGGCGGCGCGCTTTTTCACAGTCTCGATCAAGCCAGTGGTTATTTCCCGGCCGAAGCGTTTTTTGAAATTTGCGTGAGCTAACGCGCTTCCTTTTAATGTGCTTTGGTACAAAGGTTTCTTGAATGGCGTATCGCTCAACTCGACATATCCTTCGCGGAGAAGTTCTTGGAGCAGCGCGTTACACTTCTGAGTAGGCAGATTTAGATGATCTGATAAGTATTTCACGGAAAATGTGCATCCACCGCCGACAGAACGTAGGAAATGTCGAAGTTGGCGGATTTTAATGCCGCAAATAATGTCATTTGGGTTGATGTTCATCTTTGTCCGGCTGGTTGATGAGTGGATGAAAGACTTCGGACGAGAGGTGTGTGCTGTCCTAACGAATCCAATTTGAATGTGATGGAACGGCCTGCGAAAATTTCAACCGCGCGGTGTTTTGACCTGGGTGATATGCGGCAGGGTGATGCTGGCATAGTTACGAGCATCCGGTCGAATATCCGCACTCGCAGCGGGCACATTTGCCCGTGCGCACGATTGCGAAATTGCCGCACTCGGGGCATTCGTCCCCGGTGTAGCCTTTCTGCCGTGCCTCAATTTGTTTCTCTACAATCGTGCGAGGATCGGAAGGGTTTGTCCATTGCAGATGGCCGAGGTCATTTCCTGTCTCAATCACGGTGTTGCCGTTGATCGCGATGGCTTGGCCGGACGCCGCGCCGGCAAATGCCGTGAGCGCATTGAATTTGGCGCGCACAAAGCCTCGGGATACGACTTCCGAGGTGGCGGCGGGCGTATGGCGGAGCGTAACCGCGCGCGTGGCGTCGCCCATGAGATCAAGTCCGGTAACGGTTGGATCGACGTGGGCGAGATCGTTGCGGCCGAGATAAGAGACCGCGAGCTCCCGGAAAATATAGTCGAGGATGGAGGTGGCGTTTTTGATCGCGTCATTGCCCTGCACGGGGCCGGCGGGTTCAAAGCGGGTGAAGGTGAAGGCGTCGACATATTCCTCGAGCGGTACGCCATATTGCAGGCCGACAGAGATCGCGATCGCGAAATTGTTCATGAGTGAGCGGAAGGCGGCACCCTCCTTGTGCATGTCGATGAAGATCTCCCCGAGGCGGCCGTCGCCATATTCGCCGGTGCGAAGATAGACCTTGCGGCCGCCGACGCGGGCTTTTTGGGTGTAGCCTTTGCGCCTGTCCGGGAGGCGCTCGCGCGCTTGGGCGCGTTCGACGAGCCGTTCGACGATCTTTTCACTAATAATTGCGGCGCGGTCTGGGGCGTTGGCGCCAATCAAGGTGTCTAGGGCATTGTCGACCTGGCCGTCACTGTCCTCGATCAGCTGACTGGCCAGCGGCTGCGATAGTTTCGAGCCGTCCCGGTAGAGTGCATTCGCCTTGAGACCGAGGCGCCAGGAGAGCAAATAGGCCTCTTTGCAATCCTCGATTGTCGCGTCATTCGGCATGTTGATTGTTTTGGAGATCGCTCCCGAGATGAAGGGCTGTGCGGCGGCCATCATCTTGATATGACTTTCGACGGACAGGAAGCGGGTGCCGCTCCGCCCGCACGCGCTGGCGCAATCGAACACGGCGTAGTGCCCCTGTTTCAGATGCGGGGCGCCCTCGACGGTCATGGCGCCGCAGACGTGACTGTTGGCGGCGTCGATCTCGGCACGGGAAAAGCCAAGCGCCGTCAAAAGATCAAATTTCGGGTCCTCAAGGGCTTCAGCCGGAATCTTGAGGGTTTGGGTCAGAAACTCGGCGCCAAGCGTCCATTTGTTGAAAACGAATTTGATGTCGAAGGCGCTCTGCAGCCTATCCTCGATTTCGGCGATCTTTACCTCGGTGAATCCCTTGCCACGGAGGCTTTCGTGATTGATGTGGGGGGCGCCGCGAAAGCTCCCATGGCCGGTGGCGTAAGTGGTAATATCGTCGATCTGGGACTGCGTGTATCCGAGGGCGCGCAATCCGGCCGGAACGGCCTGGTTGATGATTTTGAAATAGCCGCCGCCAGCAAGCCTCTTGAATTTGACCAGCGCGAAATCCGGTTCGATTCCCGTCGTGTCGCAATCCATGAGGAGGCCAATCGTGCCGGTCGGGGCGATGGCCGTGACCTGCGCGTTGCGGTAGCCATGCCAGTCGCCCATGGCGAGAGCTTTCTCCCAGGTCTCTTTGATCTTTTCTGGGATTGTCGAGGGGCCAAAGGCCTCGATATCCAGGGGCACGGGAGGTGTCGATAGGTTGTGATAACCAGAGCTCTTTCCATAGGCGGCGCGGGCGTGGTTGGCCAAGACGCCGCGCATTGCCTTGGCATTGGCTGGATAGCCTTCAAAGGAACGAAGGGCGAATGCCATTTCCGCCGATGTATGATAGGCCTCGGCGGTCATCATCGCCGAGATCAGCGCGCAAAGCGCGCGGCCTTGGCGGCTGTCATAAGCGATACCAGAGGACATTAAGAGGCCGCCAAGATTGGCATAGCCGAGGCCGAGCGTGCGATAGTCGTAAGAGCGCCGGGCGATTGCTTTCGACGGAAACTGTGCCATCGTGACCGAGATGTCGAGCACAAGCGTCCACAGCCGCACCGCATATCTGAACGCTTCGAAATCAAAGGGGTCGGAATTCGTCGAGTCGAATTTGAGGAGGTTGAGGGAGGCGAGATTGCACGCCGTGTCGTCGAGGAACATATATTCCGAGCACGGGTTCGACGCGACGATCGGGCCAGCGGCCGGGCAGGTGTGCCAGTCGTTGATCGTTGTGTGAAACTGCAATCCCGGATCGGCGCAGGCCCAGGCGGCACGGCCGATCTTGTGCCACAAGTCTCGCGCCTTCATCAGTTTGACGGGGGCTCCATCAAGCCGCGCGGTCAAAGCCCAATCGCCATCGGTTTCGACGGCCCGCAGAAACTCGTCGGTGACGCGAATCGTATTGTTCGAGTTTTGCCCGGACACCGTGAGATAGGCGTCGGACTCCCAGCCGGTGGTAAATTCTGTAAAATCGATATCGGTCTCACCCTGGCGGGCGAGCTGGATCACCCTTGTGATAGCGGCGTCGGGAACATAGGCGCGCTGCGCGAGTCTGATTTGTTTTTTCAGCGCCGGGTTCGCCGCCGGGTCAAAACGATCCTCGTCGCGTCCCTCGTAGCTTATGCAGGCGTCCACGATCCCGTTCAGCACTTTTTTGATGATCTTGGAGCCTGTGACGAGCGCGGCGACTTTCTGTTCCTCCTTCACCTTCCAGTCGATAAAGTCTTCAACGTCGGGGTGATCGGCCTCGAGGATCACCATTTTGGCCGCGCGCCGCGTGGTTCCGCCAGATTTGATCGCGCTTGCCGCTCGATCCCCAATTTTCAAGAAGGACAGAAGCCCGGAAGACTTGCCGCCGTTGGAGAGCTTTTCGTTTTCGCCACGGAGCTTGGAGAAATTCGATCCGGTGCCGGAGCCATATTTGAAGAGCCGCGCCTCGCGCATCCAAAGGTCCATGATGCCGCCCTCGTTGAGGAGATCATCGGAGACCGACTGGATAAAGCAGGCATGCGGTTGCGGGCGCTCATAAGAGGAGGTGGATTCGACCACTTCATTGGTTTCGGGATCGACGTAATAATGGCCCTTGCTGGGGCAGTCGATGCCATAGGCCCAATGGAGGCCGGTGTTGAACCATTGCGGGGAGTTGGGCGCCGCGATTTGCCGCGCCAGCATGAAGCGCAATTCGTCGAAAAAGGCCAAAGCGTCATCGAACCCGTCGAAATAATGGTGCTTCCAGCCCCAATAGGTCCAGGCGCCGGCGAGACGGTCGAAGACCTGAACGGCCGAATGTTCCGATCCGTATCGCGCCGCGGCCGGGAGAGACGCGAGTGCGGCGGTGTCCGCCTCGGAGCGCCAGAGGAACGAAGGGACACTTTGTTCTTCGATACGCCTCAAGCGGGCTGGAACCCCGGCTCTCCGGAAATATTTTTGAGCGAGGACATCTGTCGCGACCTGGCTCCAATCCAAGGGAACCACAACCTCATCGATGGAAAAGACCATCGATCCGTCCGGGTTGCGGATTTCGCTTTTTGCAAGGCGAAACTCGATACCCGCGTAGGGGTCTTGATAGGGTTTGGTGTAGTGGCGGGCGATTTTCATTGGGGGCTCCTTGAAAATGTTGTGTGTCACGCGTTATTTGCGGTGCGATTGTCTGACGGCGTCGCGGTGCTCGCTGCAGGCCCAGCGTCCTGTGATGCCGGCCCGAAGCTTCACGCCAAAACCGAAGCGAGCCGGCGCCCCGCAAATCACGCAGGCGTATTGTCCGTCGGGTCTGTTCAGCGGCGGTCCGTGTTCGGTTGAAGGGCTCTTGCCGCTGCTGGATGCTTTTGTGCGAGGCTCGCCAAAGAGATCATTCATCGCATCGCGCTCTGTTCGGACTTCTTTTCGTCCTTGACATCTTCTCCCGCGCCACCTCGCGGCTGCCGGGGCAAGGGCGTTCGCGGCCGTCTTGACGGCGGACCCTTGCGGCGGCTGGCGCGCGGGTGGCAAAGCCTCGTTTAGGCGCTCTCATTATCGAGCAGCAGACTTCGGGCGCCTTTTCCTGGTGCTCAACTTGTTGGCAATATCGCGCGGCCGCCGTTCCATTGGGCCTTGATTGGGAATGCCCCTTCGGGTGTTGTCTCAACAAGCTGAACGGAATCGATTGCACCGCCGGCGGTTTCAACGCTCTTGACAAGGACGCCTGGTGTAGAGTCCAGGGAGTCGAGGCCGGCGGCATAGGCGTCCGCTTCTTTTGCATTCGCCGCTTCGACGTAGAACTCGTAGGTGGTGCGCACTTCGTCGGTTGCGCGAATTTTGAATAAGGGCATGCTGGTCTCCTGAGTACGGAGTGTCGCAAAGCGAAACGGATTGCGATGGGTGGAAGCTGCAGCGCTTGGCAGGGCGCGATTGTCATGCCGATTGCGACTCTGGGCATTTTTGACTCTGTTCGTGACGCACGGCAGAAAGTGTCCACCCGAGTGTTCCAAGATGGATGACTTCTTGTTCCGCCCATTCGAGGAAACGCTGGCGCTCGTCAGGGCCTATCAGCTGCCAAGCCTGCCACGAGCCCGAGCGCGACACTGAGAACAGCAGATAGCCGATGATGTCGTTTAAGGGCGCGATCTGTGGAGCGCGTGAGAGAGGGCTGACGGGAGGGCTTGGCGCTTGAAGGAATTTTGTAGGGATCTCGAACGTGTAATGGCCGCCCCTGCTCCATTTCGTGTGAAAATACCGGATCCAGAATTGCTCGAGCATTGCGGCGATCAGCTCTTCAGCGCCGGACCATCCGCCAGTGTGAAATTCAATAAAGTCTGCGGGTGAGCCGAGGTCTGTTTCGCCAGGATTGCGGCTGATGGCGCAGCAGGAGAGATGCGGTTTGATATTGGGCAGCCACGCGAGAAACTGCGCCCCGTCCTGGGGTGAGAATTCGAAGGCGCGCAAACGATCGAGCCATGTGTCGGTCAGATAGCCATCCGAGGACTCGATGCCGCTGATCAATTCGAACAAGGTGTCGCTCATCGGCTGTTCTTTCTTTTCAAATGAAAAGTGCTGCGGTCCGCGGTGTCGAAAAGTCTTTCGCTGCGGGGTTTTCTAAAAGCGCCGGTGTTGGTTAACTTGATCCCGCCCATCCATACGCGGAGCGCCGCCGCCGCGCTGACGGTGTTGGTCGCGCAGCCAGCCGAGCACGCGGTGCGTCTCAGGGATGTCATCGAGGAAGGGCGAGGGGAGCGCGGGGCCGCGCCGGAAGCCGCAATAGGAAATGGTGATCCGGCGCATGCCGCGAGTCAGGGCGACATAGGCGAGGCGTCTCTCCTCGTCGCGATCCGAGTAGTCGGAGGGAAATGCGCCCGCCTCCCAGGCGGGCAGGAAAACATGCGGAAACTCGAGGCCCTTTGCCTTATGGAGGGTCATCAGCCGGACCCGGGCGGTCTCGTCCTCGCCGGGGCGGCTGGTCGCCAAGGCCGCATGGTCGAGGAGGTCGCGGGCGGTGTGAAAGGAGCCGGCGAGCTCGAGGAATTCGGCAAGGTTCTCGAGCCGGTCTTCGGTCGTCTCGGCCTTACTATCGCGCAACATGGCGCGATAGCCCGTCGCGTCGAGAAGAAGCGAGAGTTGATCGGCAAGCGTATGCGAATTATCAGCGCTAATCCGCCTGATGGCATCCGCGAATTCCAATCCGGCCGCGCGGCTTTTGGGTGGAAGGGCCGCGGTCTCGAGAGCGCTGAGAAGGGAGACGTTGCGGAAGGAGGCCTCGGTCTCAAGGATCTCCATGGCTTTGGCCCCGTAGCCGCGGCGCGGCTCATTGATGACGCGGCGGAAGGCCTCGTCCGATTGGCGATCGTCAGGGGTTGCGG
>Ga0181530_10002912_pt1 | contig 19746 bp, 22 predicted proteins | sample PEATcosm2014_Bin_42_FD_119769 | JGI IMG/M metagenome (GOLD analysis project Ga0181530, IMG submission 119769) | Peatland microbial communities from MTU Mesocosm Facility, Houghton, MI, USA - PEATcosm2014_Bin10_60_metaG | ecosystem: Environmental > Terrestrial > Soil > Wetlands > Peat | place... | reverse complement strand
CGTCGAGAGCATCGGCGATCTCGATGCCTAGCACCAAAACTTCCTCGATCTCCAGCGGCTTTCCGCCGATGCGATGCTTCAGCGTCATGCCATCGAGAAACTCCATGACGATAAAGGATTGACCTTCATGCTTCCCGATTTCGTGGATGGTGCAGATGTTCGGGTGGTTCAGCGCGGAAGCGGCACGCGCCTCGCGACGAAATCGTTCGAGTGCCTGCGGGTCTTGGGCTAGGTCTTCGGGCAGGAATTTCAGAGCGACGAATCGACCAAGTTCGATGTCCTCAGCCTTGTAGACCACACCCATGCCGCCCCCGCCGAGTTTCTCGACGACGCGGTAATGCGAGATGGTCTGACCGATCATGGATGCGGAGACTCAGGCTGACATGGTAGGGATGAGGGGAAGGGGAAGTCAACGAGCGGAGTCAGGTGGGAGCGGGCGAAAGACAATTTCGCTTCAGTTCCGAACCTTCGGAAGACGACTTCGGATGTATACTCCGTGAAATCTCGACTCGAAATCCATCCTGTACAGGTGACGGAGGCGAATACGCCAAACTACCGGATAACGATTGTGCTACCTCTTTTTTGCGCTGCCTTTTTGCTGGTTTCTTTGCAAGGGACAACCCAAGTGCAAGCGTCAGGAAGCGAACAAACGCTGTGGAAACTTGAGCACACATACTGGGATTATGTTCAGCAAAACGATCTGCATGCATATTTGGGACTCTGGCACAAAGATTTTCTCGGCTGGCCCTCGGTCAGTGCTGCACCCGTTCACAAAGATCACATAACAGACTGGATTACCACGCAAACGCGTAAGGGTCTGACGTTCAAGAGTGTTGAATTCAAACCTGCTGCGATTCAAGTGAATGGAGACGCGGCGGTGACCTGTTACTGGATCACGTACAAATGGTTGGACAAAGATGGCAATGGCGCAACGCACACCCTCCGCGTAACGCATACCTTGCTCAGGGAGGGAAAGGATTGGCACATCATCGGGGGAATGTCCATGCCAGAGGGCACGAATTCGGAGAAGTAAATGCCTTGGCTGAGCGTTTCAAAAGGGTTCGTTCCTAGCTCCTGATTTATGCGGCCTTTCGCCCCCTGTTTCGCCTCGGCGGCCATGGTTCGCCCGGTATACCTTTTGAACAATTGACCGCCCAGACTGCGAGCGGAATGGTTAGCTTCATCTAGTGCAAGCCAGATGCGCCAGACAGAGAGAACCAGTTTCAGCGCCGAGCCGATGAGAACATTGCAACATTCTCGTTCGCGACATCGACCACAAATACGTCATTCGCAATGCGCTCAATCTGATACGGAACATCGACGCCACTCGGCCATAATGCATCCTTCAACTGCTGAGAAGAGTTCACCCTGCGACCATACTTGCATCTCACAAGACCATCGTAAAAGCTGTCCCAACGAAAGTGTGGAATGCCCAGTTGCACGAACTGGTCGCGAGCTAGACGAGAGTCATAAACGAAAGATGCTGGAACGATGACCAGACGATTGAGTGCATCGCGACTTTGCCTACCCGAAGTCATCTCGGATAAGCCGTAGTATATCCAGTCATACCCCTGCAGTTCAGCATGTTGTCGTTCGTCGATTTTCCAGAAGTCGGCACCGTTGTGATATAGAGCTTTGTACTGGAAACCGAACAGTTTCTTAGTTGTATTGTCAAGAAAGAGATGGTCAGTAGGGAGCCATCGCTCGTTCAACTGATCGATTGGAAATACAGACACATCGAACCCGTGAGCTTCGAAGAACCTCTGTGCATCGTTGCTCGTCCAAAGCTCAAGCTCACGTTCATATACGTAGAGTTGCGGAGGCATCAGTCAGGTTTCCCCCATTGTATTTCGTAAACTTCACTCAGAGCCTCGGATCAACAGGCAAGTTTTTCAAAGCCAAAATCCCAAAAACGGACTCGCGCACCCGTCGTAGCTGATCGCGATTAGCGAACCTTTTGCAGGGTCTCGACACCGAGAGCAAAGTGTTGTTTTGAGATTCTGCCTATTCACCCCACACATCTCTTACATCATTCAGGCATTGCTGGAACGGCGTTTCGAATGCCTCTAATTGAAAATGTTCTAGCTGGAGAGCGAGATTCAACATGATAAGCTTGTGCGCGGTCTTCAGGGCGCTGTCTGCTTCCTTCCGTTGGGCTCCACCGTAAAATCCAGTCCCACCCTCAGCCTCCAGCAACCGGGATGACACAGCACCCACTGTACTGTGAGCGTGTCTCATCGGTAGATAATAGGCATCCACGACGAATTTCCCAAAAACAGTACCAGACTTTGCCATCGAGACCACATCGAGCTTGCTCCACGTATGGTTCAGTCTCTTGGTGCCACACTTGGCGCAATCGACAACCGCGAACCTGCCCCTCACTCGTGCGAAGTTTTCTTCAATTTCCTTCACGAGATGAGGGTCTAATACGGACGTGCCGAAGTTGTCCACAATCGCCTTCACTTCCTTGTGTTGCGCCACCCAGTAATATTCTAGGAAATCGTCGATCAACTCAGGATGCAGGTGTAGATAATGTGCCGTAACGCTTCTTTCATACATTCCCCTCAACAGTTTTAGCGCCCCAATGCCGTATCCATTCCCTGCAAGGACGAGAATCTCGTTAAATTCTTCCACACACAACCGACCCAAATAGAAAATCATCCGATCTATTGGTTTCGTGCTCTCATCGGAGCGGGCAAACGCAATTGCCAGAGCGCGTTTCAAATTCCCAAATCGCCCCAAGAACTTCCCATTACGGCGGTTGAAGTCCTGCCACTCGCCGACATTACCAAATCCCGCAATAGTTTCCCTCCTGCGTTTTCGGGGTCTCGAAAGCACGAGGACGGCAGTGAGGAGAATGCCGCTGGTCAGGGCGAACAATCCCGTTCGTCTGGATGAGACCATAAACGACCGCTTTCCGTTCGAACTGCCAAGGTAGCGGCTCAGAGAGTGCTCATACGCGGCTGAGTATCTGTTCCACGATAGCCCGCATCCTTAGTTCGAAGGGTTCCTTCCAATATGCAGTGTTTTGCCAACTATTATCCGTGATTGTTTTGTATGAGACCTCGCAGCCATCGGGCAAGGTCTCGCGAGCCTCTGTTTTGCCCAAGTCCCAATTCTCATCGACTGAAACCCATAGTAACTTCGGCAGAATTATGCTTTTCGCAGGACGATTGCACATTTCAATAGACCCGTCCAACACTATGTCTTCTACATGCAAGATGAGATGCCCATCCCATCCCGTTCCAGAGATCGGAACTCCCGCTGTTGCCATGTCTGAGGAAATTCGAACCGAAAATGCTCCCTGTGCTCGCCAAGGATCGATTTGGTCAACCGTAGGCTGTTGATCGCCAAAGGATTTGACCATCTCTGCGAATACGCGGTTATAAACGTTGACCTCCGTCGCGACGGGAATGGATTGAAATCCGAAGTGCTCCAGCACAGCTTGCAAGATGCGACTCGTCGGGATACAGGTGTCTGTGTGCCCCAGCCTTTCCACGATCAGATCGCGTGCGACGGGCTTCAGCCGTTCCAACAGTGCTTGGAGGCTTGCGGTCATTGTGTTCCGGGAAGTCGCCTCGCATTTTTCATCGTTGCCCCTTCAACATCTTGATGATCTGCTTGTTTCCGAGGCTGAAGTGTCGTGTTCTTAGTAGAGACCGAGCAGCCTTGAGAATCACAGGCCAAAGCTCATCGACGAGGGAGTGCGCTTTATCGGAGCACTTTGTAAGAAACAGGAGTTGCTTTCCGTCGTCGTCTGAGTAACCTCGCAAGAGTTTCTTAATCTCGTCACGATCCCACTGCGACCGCGTAGCCTTCGCATCCGCCCAAACCGTCGCCAGATCAGAATTCCATCCCCTATGCGCGAATGTCGGCAGCGACTTAAACTGTGCAGCTTCTCCTGCGAGTAAGGCAACGAGCATCAAGTCTCTCTCGCCGGAGCCGAAGTTCACCGCGCCGAACCAAGTATTCATGCCTATTCCATGACGCCCGCGTCCGCCAACCCACAGCTTCGTCCTGCCGTTCCGAGCTATAACGCCAAGATGAGCGCCGACCACCGCATGCCCGCACTCGTGGATTGCATTTTCCAGCAGTGCAGCTTTTGTCATCCGTAGATTTTTCTTGAGTTCGACCATTCGTTCAACCGGGGCATAGTTCAGAAACTAGGCCAAATCTCAACCTCGACTTGTGCTCCAGTGTCGCGAAATCTCTCTGCCACCTTCTCGCTGTGGATGATCCCACAAATCACAATAATTCTATCTGCATCTCCAGCGTCCTCTTGGACTCGGTCGAACATGAACTGCTCCCTGATTACATCAGACGGCACTCGCACTTCCAGTTCCACCCAGCCATTGCCAACATCGCGTTGATACCCTTCCTCAAGAAGCACAGTTCTTGCTTGATCGCCCAAATAGCTCGGAACGCGAGGGCGTTGCATCTGCTCCTCCAGAATTCCTCTACGTTCTCGTTCGTCAATCGGCATGTCGATGTTTGCCCATCGGACTCCGAGTGTTTGAGCGGTCGTCCCTTCCCATTTGTACGATGCTTCTTCACCAATGAATTGAGTGTGCCTCTCATCGATCCTTTTGCTCAGCATCTCACGGAATTCCTGTTTCTGCGCCTTCAGCTTATCGCTGCTGTCTAGCACGATGCGCTGAACGTCATGGCCTACGCGGTTACCGACAATCAAGAGCCTTCTCATGCTCATTCCTTTGGGATGACTACCAGTTGGCCCGGTTCACAAATGGCGGCTTCGATCCCGTCCTTCAAAGACGTGAGCGTTTTCGCCCCGAAGTAACGTTCTGAAAGCCCGTTATGTGAGAGTATCTGATCCATTACGAAACGCGTTTTAGACTCTCGATGTCTTCTATCGTGGTGCCATCGGAATGCTTCGTAGGCAATCAGGTCGGCTGCTTGGAGCGGAATAAGATTTTCCATGCTTTTCGGGGTGCAATCTTCCAAGCGAGAGCTATACGCAAACGATTGGTTGTTCTTCAGCCGATCAAACATCTGCTGAGCCTCACGCTCGAACGGGTTTCGATCTAAGAAAACGCAAACCCTATCCTCGGTTGGAAAACCTGTGTGCATTTCCTTTGCTACTAAGACGACACAAGTCTTGAAACAGACGAGATACGGCGACCCCAGTTTCTTGCGCCCTTCATCACTGATGATTCGTCGATACTCATCCGCATGAATTCCGCAGACTACGGCATGTAGGCGTCGGCCTTGGTCGGTGATGACCCTCAGCATCTCTGTGCTGTAAGCAATTTTGCGTTCATCGCCCCAGCCCTCATACTCGCGGGTCTTGGCATTCAGGTGTGACGCATGGTAACGAGAAACCCTGTACTTCATATTGATCTGGTTCCAATGCTCGCCTACGATTTTCCAAGTAGACTCATCCGCAAAAAAGCCCCCCACGATATAGGTGATCGGGTCTTTGGATACCGAATCGTAACTCTCATCACAGAAGAACTTGAAGAACACACCTTCTCCCACTCACACCGTTGCGCGAAAATCGAAATTGACTGCTTCATCCAGAATTCGTTGGAGCTTCGATTCGTCTATCAGCTTGAAATGTTCGTTCCAGTGGGCAGCAACCCACAACATGTACTTGGTGCCGTAAACGAGGATCGGAGTGATGAGGCGATCTGTCTGAATCTGGATTTCGTTATCGACCTTGTCCAGCAGCAAGCCTCGTGCCGAACAGTGTGCGATATTCGAGAGCAGTCGGTAATCCTGATCGTAGGTGTCCTTGAATCCGAGTTCCACGGCAAGCTGATAGAAGTTAAGCCCAGACCAATAGGGATCAGGTTTGCCATTCTTGAACCGCAGCCATTTCTTGTGTTCGTCGTATCGCTCCTCCCACCATTTGCGTCTCTCTGGGGTGAGACGCATCGTGTCTGAAAGTTCCTTCGCGTTGTGCCAGAAGTTCGCGAGGTACATTCTTCTTCGGTTCTCTTTCTCAGCCTCGTCTTTACAGAGGAATCCGACCTGAAGAGCGATCTCGAATAGGCGACGGGCAATCGTAGCAGCGTCTTCCCCTTGCCCCAACACGCACAGCGGGTATAGAGAATTGTGAGATTTGAACGCCTCAATAAACAGCAAATCAAGAGCGCGGGCGAAGCTGCTGTCGGGCGTTCGATCTCGTACCACAGCCTCTTCCAACAAGCTCGCCAAGTGTGACCACAGCGTGAAAGCGGGTCGGTTGCGATCTATTCTTGCTTTCTTCTCGGCCTTGTTCCGGGCGATCCCTTCGGCGATGCGTGGATCATCGACGCCTTTATCTTTCTGGGCATGAAACACTTCCAACAAGCTCCACAGGACGAACAGAACGACCGCGACAGTGGTCAGCAAGAACAGCCATGGCAGCCAGAAGGGAAGAAATGACAGTGCGGCTTTGGAGTTGTCGCAAACGACTGTCTTGTCGTAGGTGAAGAGCCCTGCCCTCACGTCCTGCCATGAAGGTAATTTGAGAAGTTGTTCGCGCCATCCGCTTGCGAAGTGCTGGTCACCCCTATACACGGTGCCGTTCATCATCGTCAGCAAAAAGTGAACCGAACCTATGCATGGAACCAGTACAAACGCGACAAGCATGACAGCTTGGAACGCCAAAGCGTCTCCCTTGGTTACGTCGAGTTCGAAATCAGCAAAGCGAGGAAACCTCTGCACCCACGTGGTCCCGTGTGATCTCCGTGCATACAGGATGGCGATGCTCGAAGTGAGGATTAGAAGGATTCCGCAGAGAGGTATCCCGTAAAGGGTCACACCGTAGGAACTGATCTTGCAGTCCTTGAAGGGATTCCCCGGCAAGGTCAACTGCCATTGCTGGGTGATCGACCAGACATTGAGCGATAAGTAGAGCAGCACAACAGCCAAGAAAGACCACACCTTGTTGAGCAACGATTGCGACATGGCGTTCAGCCTCTACTCGAAGAAAAAACGTCAGAGTGTACACGAGTCCGCGCAGCACGACACGTTGCCCGGTGTATTTTTCGGTTTTCGGAACGCAATTTCATGCACGTCTAACAAGAAATGTTTCTTCAAGTCCGTCGGAGGTGCTTTACAATATTGCGCCATGCAGCCTGAGGGGGCCGCGTAGTCCTTACAAATTCAATCTAAAGAAGGTGCAGAGATGAATACACTCTTTTGTGTTTTCGCCCTCGGAGCTTGCTGCCGTTTCTTCTCAAACTCGGCAAGAGTACCCATGAGAAATCGTTGGATAGTTTTTGTGGTACTTTTAGGAGTTTTGGCTTGTTTTGCGCCACTTAGTTTTGCCCAATGTAATGGTTTGACGTATGCGGGCGAAGCACACGGAGAAGGGGCGTTCGGTTCAAACCTCTACGGATTTGGCGAAGTTCTACTTCCGCCCAACATTAAGTTAGATACCAGTTATCACCAGACAACCATTGGTGCTGTGGCGAATGGCAAAAGTGATGCTCGTTCCCGCTTAGTCGTATCAGAAGTGCCAGCCGGTATTTGCATCGTTCCAAGCGGGGATAACAACGCCAATCATGGTTGGGCCGTTGGCGACGGTGCTGAGCCACGCATCCAACTGATACCAGCAGCATGGGACATGCAAACAAACACCATCACGCGATACAAATTCGGAATTCGGCTGTACTGTACAACAGGTAGCGGTGAGCTAGACAGAACAACGGGGGGGTGCAACGCCAAAGTGGCTGTTTATTACAAACCCGTCGTGACGACCGATACGAAAGCACCAACCAAGAAACCAAAGTAGCCCAAAAAAATCGGGAGACAAGGGCAGCAGGACGGTTTGCCCGTCCGGGCTGGATTTGGCTGCCCGATTTCTTCTCCTATTGCTTAATACGACGCTTTTCGGGTTTTCAGGAGAGGAATTCCGTCATTGCGCGTACCAATCCGAATGCGGTGACCATTGGCTGCATGAGAGACATTGAGTTTCAGTCCACCGATGCAGGCAAGGGGCGCACGCCTCCCGTATCGAACGTGTTCCAAGAATGACCGCACTCGCAGAACCATTTATCGGTTTTGCCGGGGGGGCAGCCGCACTGAGGGCAGCGGATGGACGGACCCGTTGGCTCGCGGTGGTTTTCAAGCTCGCGGTCCGGCACTGGCGTCGGAGTGGCGGTCTTGCTACTCATGCGTCCTCAGGGACGGCACTTCGCCGCTCCCACATCTTCCTTAGCGCGTTGGTGCTTCCAAATCTTATTGTCGAGACTGCTGGGAACGAGCTTTGGAAACTCGCCTCGTAGCGTTTTGCTTGCATTTCGAACCAGTTCCTCGGCTAACTCTGGTGCCACATTCCGCACACCCAACGCATCCGCGACAAATCTGGTCACCATCCGGTCCGCCTTTACGCCGTCCTGATTCCCAGCCAAGATCAGAAAATAGGCGTAAGACAAGCCGCTTGCTTGTCCCGGAATAGCTTTGATCGCATGCCGTAGGTCATTTCGCAGCCCTGACTTCAATACCTCGGCGAAAGTCTCCACTCCGAATTGCTGAAGAGTCTTTGCAAAGCTGTACGTCGCCTCCGCTTTAAGGATGCCCGATCTCGATGAGGTTCTCTGGCGATTTCGGAACACAGTGCCCGCCATTTCCTCCCAGCGATTCCCGTAGGGGTTCAGAATGTTCAAGAACTCGGTAATCGTGTGCTCTTTTTCTTTGCCGCGCCCATCTCGCTGCCAGTGGTATCGCGCACAGAATTCGGTGACGGTGCGTTCCGTGGATTCATATCTGACTCCAATCGAAAACACTGCGTCGATTACGCACAAGGGGACGGATGCGTACTCGTAAGCGGCATCGGTCGGCGGTGCGTTCAGGTCAGTCAGCGTCCGGCGAATGTATGCTACGAGTCTGTCGATGTCACTCATAAATGGCAGAATCGACCACAGGAGGAAATTATGCAGCCTGTCCACACTTTCGAAAAGGCGAAAAGCGATGTCGCTCGTCTCCGAATCGAGCTTGTTGAATTCGAAAAACGAATCAAAGGCTTGCGGGAGTTGCTTCACCGCACAGAATTCGAGTTTCTCTGCCAAGGCAGCCAATCGCCTGTTGTTCCGGAAGAGAGGCTAGTCGCGAGAATTGCAGATGTCATTGCCAGATTCGCAGATGCTAAAGATTCGAGCCGCGAGCGCACGCGATACGTCCGGGAGGGGGAAGCTGCGAAATACATTGGGGTCACCGTTTCAACCCTGCGTAGCTGGCGAACCAAGCGGTCAAAGAACAGCCCTCCATATACCCGTCTCGGTCGAATGGTGATGTACCCTGTCGCCGAACTCGATGGGCACATGAGAGCCCGTATGGTTTCATCACGAGACTGAGAGCTACGATGGGAGCGTTTCTCTATGGCGACGTTGAAGACGAAGTGACGGGCGTATTCGGGATCGATACTTCTTCGAGAATCTCTAGAATCTGAGGATATTTAGGGTTGTCATTAAAGAGAACGCGGTAGCCATGCTGTCGGTGGAGTTCTGAGGAAAGAGCGGTCGATGCAAATGCATAACAGCTTTCCACGTAGGTCTGACTGGCTTCAGAGAAAACGTCGAAGCGGACCTTCTCTTCGCCCCTTGCCAATATGTTTTTCCTGTAAGGCCGAATAACGGCTGTTTGTCCGTTTGCTGGGAATCGACTCGCCGACCCGCCGACCATTGAGCGTGCAATTGCACCCGGCTTGTAGCCCCTGTCCGTATCAGGACCACCTCGCTTTGCAGCTTGTTTGGCAGCTTTATCGACACGCTTCAGAATCGGAGTCTTCTTGCCGAGCGTCCATTCGAAGTGCACTGGGATTCCAGTCTTCGCATGGGCTGAGAGAAGCTGATGCCATAGGTCCGAGTTTTCTCTAGGTTCCCCGTGTCGGTTCTTCCAGTCATTCTTCTTCCATTCCCTTGCTCGGAACAGATTGTCCTTTACGTATTGCGAGTCGGTGAACAACTGCACGCGAGTAACGCTCTGCCACGGTGTGTTCTCGCGAACCCACTTGAGCGCCCGGATGCAGGCCATTAGCTCCATGCGATTATTGCTGCTCTCCTCGCAGCCGAAATCGACGATCTCTTGGTCTTCGCGGTCTAAGTGATCTGGATAGTGCACAATCGCAGCGCACCCCGACCTGCCACCCGGATTCTTGTAGCAGGAGCCGTCAGTCGAGATGTGAATGGCGCGAGGATCAGGCGGCATACAGGGATTATATTTGGAGCAGCCTGTCTCAAAACGTTGCTGGTGACCAGCCGTGTGATGCGAGTGATCCGTTCTGGAGCTTCGCAGATCGGTGACCTGATTCCAGCCGAATGGACAAACCGGTTTACTCCGCACACCGCAGAGAGTGCGGCGACCGGAGGCTGCAAAGGGACAATTCAACCGTAAAGATACGTGAAGACCTGCTGGTACTTGCGTTCGATGGATTCTATTCTGCTGTGCAGCACATGATTATCTTGCATTGCCCAATGGTACGTTTTCCAATAACGACGCGCCGTTTCGTCGCAAATGTGAGAGAAGAAGGCGGATCGGTATTTGACTTCCTCCGGCATCGGCAGGCTTTCTACCAAATGAAAAAACAACTCGTCGATCTGTGGAAGCTCCCCACCCGAAGCGCCTCTGTCGGTAACCACATTGTCGAAATATCGACTCAAAAAATGGTCGTAGAGCCTGCGGAGCACATCATCATAAGCATCCAGCGTTTGATCCGGGCGCGATCTCTTCAATTCTTCCTTCAGAAGGTAGGGATTGTGACGATCTCTTCCTTTAAGCGTGGACTTGCTTCCAGTTTGTAAGAAGATAAATGCCTTGAGGAGCTTTTCAACCGCTTCAGATGCGAGTCGGAACCCGGAGAAGAGATTGTTGAGGATGCAGCACCTACACGCAAAATAATCGGAAGCTGCATCCATGAACATCATCATCGCGTATTGGTTCGTGTGGGCGTATTGATCGACCTCTGCTCTTGTAAGCGCAAATTGCATACGGCTGACATTCTACAGTTTCACCATTGTGAGAAAGAATATCTGCGAACTGTAGGGTTAGGCTAAGTGTCGAGAAAATCCCATTCTGAGCCCAGCACCCAGCGCAATGCCGAGAATTTCCCCTGCATGTAACCCCAGTCGAAATCCGACATGAGCCGACTGATACTCGGTCCGTACTGCTTTCGTTTTCGCTTCATGATTTCTCTCGTCATTCTTGCGATTTCGGGGGATGTTTCCGAACCAGTCTTTTTCGCGTAACGCGCATTGTGTATCCGAACCAAGTGACGGTAATACCACACCCTGTCCCAGAGATCGCGTTCGGCGCTGGCGATCTCCCGTTCCGACCGCAGGTGAATCTTGAGCAACCCATGCATCTCAAGAAGGTCTCTTTTGCCACGAGTCATGGTTTCGAGTTTTGGGCGTTCCCAATACCTGATCCTGAACGGCGGTCGGTTGTTGCGCTCATACTTCTCGATGTAATCCTTCGCTGGATTTGACAAGAAGTTGGAAACGACAAAGACCGCAACATCGCATCGCTCGGCTTCCGCCCACGCAAGAAGATTCTGGAGGTCTTTGGCGGGAACCCCCTTTTCATAGTGTTTGCAGTCGAAAAACCATTTTTCATGGCTGCGCGTCCCATCTACATCGGCTCGTTGAAGCAGACCTTCGATGTCGCGCCCGCTATCGGATGGGCTAGTTTTCTTGCCTGTCCCCTTACGCCAATTCAAATTTACAAAGCCCAGTTCCTCTAGCAGATCGAAACAGAACTCCTCAAAATCAGAATCAGACAGGTGATTGAACGAGATTTTATGCTTGGGTTTCATAAGTACGCTTCCTGTTCCTGACGTGGCTCTTTCTGAGCTAGCAAAGATAGCACTTCATGACTGACGTAACTTTGTCTTGGGCCGACTTGAGCGCAGACTTTCATTGTGACCGCCCTGATCCGTTACGACGCTGCCCGAAAAGCGATTGCAGCCGCTCGCCGTGTCGATGAGGTCAAGTCGATCCGGGATCGAGCGGAGGCGGTTCGGACTTACGCTAAGCTCGCCGGAGATTTTGTGCTTCAAAATCAGGCGGCAGAGATTCGGATTCGCGCCGAGCGCAGGGCAGGTCAATTGCTGACCGATATGGAAAAGAACCCCGGCACACGGGGCGAGGGGCGACCACGAAAAGATGGCACCAAAAGGCGGTCTGCGGAACCGACCGCCTACCCACCCACTCTCGACGAAATCGGGATTTCAAAAGACCAGAGTTCGAAGTGGCAGAGGCTTGCATTGCTGGTTGATGAAGCCACATTTGACCGGGCGCTGGTTCAAGCACGAGAGAAAAACGGCGAATTGACCAATGCCGCGCTGCTTAGGGAGATTCGGGAGATCGTGACGCCGACAGAGGTCATTACGGAGCCGGACGTAAACGTCGTCGCTTCGGAACTGATCCGCGACATCGAGTCAGAAAGTAGGAAAGTAAAACTGGAGACGGTCGTCCGACTGCGTAAGCGTCTGAATCCGACGATCAGGAAAAAGTTGATTCTGGCTCTGAGCAATTCCCTGAGGCAGACAGCAGAGTCCAAGGCACAGCTTTCGAAGGATTTAGAGGAATTTCCGACGAATGGAAAAGCGTTCCAGCGCGTGATCCGAGAGCGCATGGCAGAGGAGCCTGATCCGCTGCTCGCTGAAAAAATAGCTCTCGCAACTAATTTCAAGAATGCTTCTGTGCAGGAGGTTTCGCTGGCGGAAGCGCGTAATCTGGTGGTTCCGTTCGAATGGTTGGCCTGTCTGGGCTCTTCCGAATTTGCTTTTTCACTCGCGTTCGGGGAGCACGTCGCTGGTGTCGTTTGTTTTGGCTCCACGGCTGGAACGAAGGTCAAAGCGTCCGTTTGCGGCTCTGAGCACGCAAACAAGGTAATTTCCCTGACACGCGGTTGCACTCTGCCTTGGGCCGACCCACTCAGACGGTCAGCAGACGGCAGGACACATACTGGTTCGGCGGCATCGTTTTTAATCAGCGCAGCATGTCGCGAGATGACCAAGAAAGGTTACAACATCTTTGTAGCGTACTCCGATCCACGCGCCGGGGAAATCGGAACGATTTACCAGAGCGTGGGGTGGTTATTTTGTGGATTCACGAACCCCACCGAGAAATTTAGACGACCGGACGGCAAAGTCTACGATGCGCGAAATGTTCACCTTCTGACGCGGGATCGGCGCTTCGGCATGTTGCGGTACAAGCGCACTCGCGCCGAGCAGAAGCAGCTACTCATGGACGAGGGCTGCGAGTTCTTCAAGGACGATAGCAGAAAGTTGCGGTACGTAGGCATCTATGGTGATCGGCGCACGAAGCGCATTCTTCGAGACGCAATCAGGTGGGAAGTGCTGCCATATCCGAAACGTGAGCCTTTACAAGCAATGGCTGCGGCGGCGTCTGCGGGATCGGCTTCCCCGATGTCTGCACCAAATGCCAATTCGCAGCCTCAAGGAATCGTTCAGCCGAGTGCGTGATACCGGATTTTAAATTTGGCTGTTTTTCCCGTTTAACTGTTGCTCACGATCCGGCACCCGCAGATCGCAATGCCACTAATAGATCGCCGACTTCGGCCAGACTGCCAATCGAATACAGGGGGGTAGCGACAACCCACGCGGTCTTGATCCGTGACGCATCGGGTGTTGGGCAGTTTCTTGGGCATCTCGACTGCCAATTCTCATTCTTGAAATAGAGATACCACAAATCCCATGGTTCACACGTGCCCGCAACTGTTGCACCTTCGGCTATTTCATACTGGATTCGCCCCAACAGCAAAAGGGGCTCGATAAGGTTCGGTTCGAGGAAGCAAACGGTGATGGCTTCGACTAACCCCGGATGAGTCTTACTTGAAAGATAGCGGTAGACGCCTTCGCACATCCAATATTTTGTGCGGGCTTGAGTCGTCAGGTCTCTAGTTGCATTATTTCCGAAGACCGGATCACAGGGCCATGGCGCAAAATCATCGAAGTCCAGCAGGAGCTTGCTCACGTCCCTGTGCATTTGGCAAACAGCTTTTATCGCCCCTTGGATTTTTTGCCCGTTTTCCGTGGTCATTTTCCCCAGCCTCCACAAATGTGGGTCAGCCCAGATGGGATGTCCGGTATCGTCAAAATCGCTGCCATGGCCGAGAGCCGCCCATCAAAAGGCATCAGGTCTACAGGCGGTGGTGTCATCCCCCGAAAATGAGTCAAATCGCGGACTCGCAAGAATCCAGCAATATCGCGGGCAATTTGTTCGCAGACACCTTCGAGAGACGCTTGAGCTTCTTCTGCGGCTTTCTGAATGTCCTGCCACTCCACTCGGTACAATCGTCGCCGCGCTATGAAAGAATCACCATAAGCCTTGAGGCTATCCAGCAATTCATTCCGTGAATCGTGCTCAGTGAGATAGACAACAATCGACGCTGAGTTTGCAGGAATTTCAGGGCGAAAACCCTCAAGGGAGTCACATGCCTGCAAGTACCTTGCAAGTTGATCCCTGTCATCTGTCCCGCTTTTCCCCGATCTCAGTTTAGCTTCGATGCAAACAACAATCGGTCGTAGCCCTTCATGTGTGAATACGAGGACTAGATCGGGGCAACCCTTAGCGTGAGTCGGCCAGAAAATGGTTTGCAACCTGCCGTACGCATCGATTTCTGCCCCCGTCTGCTCCTCTAAGTAGGCGAGAGCACCAGCACGTTCCTTTCCGCTCGACAAGGATCGACATGAGCGAAGAAAAGGTTTCCAGAAGTGTGCGGGGGGTAAGTACCGAAGGTGCCCGAATACAGTGGAGGTCAGGTAGTCTTCATCTTCTCGCGCTTCAGCCACGTACTTGCCGTGAATTTCGGCAACAAGCATCTGCCGGAGTCCTCGCGCACTCCGTTCTTTGCGACTCTTCTGACATGGAAGTGTAGCAGAGAGATGCAGCGACACAGATGATGTGCCATAATCCGCCAATGGCAAAGAAACGGGTGTTCCTTGACGAGTGCGTGAGTGACCTCGGACACGTGTTCGGCGCGAAGGCACACGTTTACACGGCACGCGATCTGGGCGTCACTGGAAAGGAAGACACGCGAGTCATCGAGAAGGCATTTCAGTTGAAATGTCTCATCGTCACCGTGAATAAGGATTTTCTGGACTACTACTACAATCACCCACGAAGGAAGGGGAAGAACGGAGTTTATTTTTACGGGTTGATCTTCCTAAAATCGAGCAAGCAGCTTACGCGGGAAAAACAGCTACGCCTCGCGTTGAAAACGATGGAGTGGGATGACACACGCCAGCATGACGATCTGGTGCGCGTGTCAGCAACAGGGAAAACCCGCCACGAGCGACTCTGCCATCCAGAGTGCGCGGCTGAATTCCCGAAGGAACAGGGCGAATGGGACTAGGGCAGCGGGTTTGGGAGACGCCTTACACCGGACTCCGGAGCGGGCCGCCCCCGGTTCTTGCGCGTCCACCGCAAACTTATCGCTTCACGCTCTCTTTCGTCTCAGGCTGATAGATAGGAAGCTCGTGGGGAAGGCGGCTCTTCGCCGCCGTTCCCAGTATCGGCGTGGCTTGAGTGTGCCCCCACGCCTCGTGCACGCCGAAACTCTTCAGCCATCAAATCGGAACGCTTGACAAACTCCGGCAATTCAGTCTCGTCATCAGGCCGGATGTCGCCTTTCGCGGGCTCTTTGAAAGGTTCCGGTAGTTCGTAATCGAGATCGTGCTGACCCCAATCCTCTTCGATCAGCACAGGCTGCCATTCGCCGGGTGCCACTTCCTCATACACATCGTGCCCATCATCATCAGAGAGAATCTGGGTGCGCCGATTGTAGAAAGGATCAAACTCATCAGCGAAGATGATATGTCCCTGCTCGTTAAGCTCCTCCTCGATGTACAGCCACTCTTCTTCGGCAACGTCCATCTCGTCGGGCGGCGGTGCCGCCTGCGCGTGGCACAGAGCGAGATGATCGCCATAGTCCCGCCCATTGGTGAACCAGCAGATACAGTCCGGGTGTTTACACTGGACGAGACGGAAACTCTTCTCTTTCCGTAGGCCGTACTCGCTGAGTTGGTCAATGTTGTCGCAGATACTCAGGGACCGGATGAAATACTTCTGCTTGGCCGGAAACTGAGAGACCCAGATCGCCAGTTCGATGTCATGCCGATCCCGGCCTTCATCGAGCAGGCTCTTGAAGTCGCCCGACCAGAGACTCAGCCACTTGAAGGGAACATCAATTTTGTGACCAAGGCTGAGGCGTCCTTGGATGTAGTGCCAGAGGAGCACAGCCAGATGCTCCGCATCATTCTGTGGTTCAGGAGCTACCAGCTTCTTCTTGGCTTTTTGAGTCTTTGAGTCCATAAGACCCCGTGTGCCCCCACGGGCGGGGGTGCGGGGGGCGCAGCCCCCTGCGGTGTTGACGTAGGTTTTGGGGTTGGGGTTAGCGTCGTCAGACGCAGACGAGCCGTAAACCAGTGCCGCTGCTTTTGGCTGCGCAGCAGCCATTGCATCTACATTGGCACTGTTTTCCTTATCGTCTGCTGACGCGCTTCGCTTGTCTGTTTTCGCCTTCGGCGACGGGGGGGCTTCGCCCCCCTCGACCCCCAGTATGGACTCTCCACCTTGAACACCCTCACCAGCAGGCACTAAGTGTGTATCTACAATAGTGCCCCAGTTTTTGGGGTCGGTGGTTACCCCAATTCTTGGGGTATGCTTGGGAGGCTTTTTCGGTGTTTGACCGCACCCCAACTTTTGGGGTAAGGATAGGCCGATCTGCGCCCGGTACTTGGCTACCCACTTGCCGTCCGCTATCGGCACCAGACCGATGCCGACCAGCCATTTGTGTTCCTTGAGCAGCTTCTTGGCATCGTCCACCGTGTTATGGCTATACCCGGTCTCAGCCTCGATGATGTCCTGCGCCACGATGCAGGTATCATCCTTGCCCGTGCGCATGTATAGAAACCACCAAATGTCAAAGGTGGACGGGGAGTATCGCATGAGCGTCAGGAGTTTCTGACGGTCTTTGAAGAAGAATTGCTTAAATCCTCGGTCGTTCATGTTCGTCCTCGACGTGTGTTAGAAACAGCATTTCTGTACTTGTTGGCCGCCCCGCGTGGCTTCCGTCCCCGCTTGCGCGGCCCGAGGATTTCGCGGCTGAGCTTGCCCACATAGTTGCGGTGTACTCCGAACAACTGCGCAACTATCTGGTGTGGCTTCTTCGGGTTCTCCATCATGAAACTCACGACCTTGTTGTCGAACTCGGCTTTTGCTACCTTTCTTGCTCGGTTCAGTGAATCCTTCAGTCTCTCTGCCATTCGTCCTCTTCCCTGATCTGCTGCTCCGTAAGTTTAGGCACGTGCGATCCGCAGCGGACCGGGTGTCGGTGTTGCGCCGGGCTTTAGGTCAAGATTTGGGTCGGAGATGTCCAGCGCGAACAGCTTGAAAGGGTTTGGCGTCGTGCCCCACGTCTCTGCAATCATCAGGCGGTAAATGTCGGTGGTGCGGTAATTGGAATGCTTCACAGTTTTTGTCCTTCCCGTTGTGAGGTCGGGAGCCTCGTAATTTGGTCTTCAATAAAGCATTCCGTATCGTGCAAATCGGTTTACCTGCGATTCGATTTGTTGTTTTTCGCAGTTTTACTGCGGATTCTCAGAAGGGACTATTGCGGGGCTGAGAAGGACACGGGGCAGACCCAAAGAGCCCGCCCCGACTGTGAAGTGCACCCCCGGTTAGACGTTCAAGGGTGTCTCTACTAAATGCTCTAAAAGTCAAGAAGCTCCTGCCTCAGATTTCGGTTGTACAGAACTTCCGTGGGACCGCTGCGTTGAGGAAGTCATTTTGTGTTTTCCCAACACTCGGCGTACTGTGTCCTTGGCTCAAGCTGACGGGCTGAGATCAAATGGCTACGGGAGCTGCCGATTCACGCTGCCAGCCCGTCACTTGAGCGGAACGCTTTCGCACTTAGGCTGCTTTCTTTGTCAGCATAGCTTGATGGGTGGGCAACCGCTTCTGGCAGGGTTCTAGCCTCGGACAGATTTCCCGTTCTTGCAGCCAGTCAGCAATCTTTGAGGGATCGTATCGGTATTCGCGACCCACCCTGTACGCGGGTATGCGGCTCGAACGTGTCCAATCCCTTAGCGTCACCGGGTGCAGCCGAATCAACTCGCAGACCTCTGCCGAAGTCAAAGCCTTTGTGCGAGCGCGAAGTTCGGTAATCAGGTTCACAATTACTAATACTGAACCTAGTGCCGCGAGGATATCCCCAAAATAGGGCTGCGAGGAGCGCGTCGTGAGCACCGTGGCCGCTTTCGGTGATGCCAGTTAAGGGGCTGTTCGATGATCGCTGGCGCATTGGCGTGAGGCGGAGTGAACTCTCGGAAAGTCTCCTCAACCGCACGTCTTGTTTCGGGCGAATTCAAATCCGGGATGCCCAGATACCGCATCGTGGTCTTGATGTCTTTGTGCCCAAGAAGGTATTGGATCGTCTGAATCTTCGTCGTTCCTGAAAAGAGCGTGGCGTACGTACGCCGGAATGTGTGCAAGTCCGCATGGAAGGTGTTCCCGGCCCTTTCCGCTATTCGCTGCACCACTCGAAGAAGGTGCTGATTCGGTTTTCCCACCTGATTCGGGAATATCAATTTGGAATCGGGATTCCTTTTCTGACGTTCAGCTATAGCCGAAACAAGGTCTTGCGGAATAGGTATGCGGCGAATATGCCATTGCTTGGGATGCCAACTCAGATGTGGCTTGTCAACGATATTCAGGAATCCATCCTTCACATCAGTGTATTCCGCGTGTCCGGCTTCTCCATCGCGGACGCCAGCTTTTAGGAAGTAATTCAGTGTAAAGCGTTCTTCTTCTTCGATACAGTTCGAGTAGAGGGTTTTGACTTGCCCAGTGTCGTAGAAGACCACAGGCTTATCAGCATATTTCGGGTATTCGGACTTCTTCAGAAGCCTGTTCATTCCGTGCGCACTCAGGAAGATCACGACGTTATTGACCTTGTTGTAATACGTCCGGTTTGGGTCGCCAGATTTTCGCTTTTTGCGGGGCGTCCCGTCCTTGCGCAATTTCGAAGGCTGTCTGCGGAGCCATCCCATAAAATCGAGCAAGTCTTGCTTGCCAATTTCATCCAGAAACACCTTGGAGCAGGACTGCCGGAATTCATCGATTGAGACCCTATATGCTCGGATAGTCTTGGGGTCTTTGCCCTGCGACCGAAGGTTCTTGAAGTACTGATCGATGGCGGCATCGACCTTCAACCTACCATTTTGCGGCTGACTCGCAGTCAGCGGGGGCGCGGTTTCTACGCCACGCGCTCGATCTCGCAAATACCTCTCCTGCTCGGTGACTTTGTCGAGCGCCAAATAGGGGTCGTTCCCAAGCGGCACCATCTGTTGTTTGCCGCTGTCTGCACCAAAGCGCATGTAATAGACGCCCTCAGGGCGATGCTCAGGTTCGCCATTAACGAAGGCGTAGAGCGGCTTGAGACGCCCTTTAGCGAGGAAGACAGGCTTACAGTAGGGCTTCTTGCCCTCAGGGGTTTTGATCCGAAGATATAGGGTTACAGCACGGTTCGCCATGAAATCTCCACACTCTTCAATACTGCGTCGGAGTGGGAGTTTTCACGATTTAGTAACCGCAACCCGGAAAAAATAGTAACCGGATCGCGGAATGCGCGTTTTTGGCTGTGATTTTGAAATATGGCGGAGAGAGTGGGATTCGAACCCACGTTACCCTTTCGAGTAAACACGCTTTCCAAGCGTGCGCCTTCAGCCACTCGGCCATCTCTCCGTTTTCTTGACTTAACAGAATTCCTTCAAAT
>Ga0181530_10002911_pt1 | contig 19747 bp, 7 predicted proteins | sample PEATcosm2014_Bin_42_FD_119769 | JGI IMG/M metagenome (GOLD analysis project Ga0181530, IMG submission 119769) | Peatland microbial communities from MTU Mesocosm Facility, Houghton, MI, USA - PEATcosm2014_Bin10_60_metaG | ecosystem: Environmental > Terrestrial > Soil > Wetlands > Peat | place... | reverse complement strand
GCATCTCGGCGTCAATCCAGACACAATTTACAAATGGATTGGGCGCAAAAAGATGCCGGCTCACAAGCTTGGTCGCCTGTGGAAGTTTACGGCGACTGAGGTGGACAACTGGGTTCGGGCCGGTAAAGCCGCGCAGCCAAAGCGGAAGACGTGACGTCTTGCCCGCGAATCTTTTATTTGGGTATGACTACATCGCAATGGCCAAAAGAAAAAGCCGGTGCTTTGTCGATTTCTGCTCCACCGAAGGCTGGGGAGAAGGGGCGCACGCTGACCACGGCGAAGAACGTCTCCCAACCCCGGGCGCGGTTGCTGCCGTGCGATCAGACTTACAAGGTCATTAGCATCAACCTCACCAGTCGCCATGCTGTCGGCTGCGCCAATTCTTTCTCATAACCGAAATGAAGGCCGCCACCTCTAATCTTGAGCCCGCTGTTTCAGCATCAGTTCAAACAGCACAAACACCGTCGGAGATGAACCCCCGGCCCGGCCTCTTGGTTACCGTCCGCAATCGGCGCGGTATCATCGGCCCGGTTACACCCTTTCAGCATCGAAATGCGGGCGGTGTTTTTCACCTCGTCCAAGTGAATTATTCCGACTTGGACGGCCCCCCTCAAGACCAGTTGGTCTGGGAACTCGAACCGCACAAGCAACTGATTCAACCTCGTCAGACTCCTTCACCCAATTTGGACACCAAGCCGATGATCGCCCGTGAGTTTGATGCATTGACTCGGGCAGTCCGTTGGTCGGCCTTGCAGCCCTTTGTCTCACCCGATCCGCAGGTAAGCAGCGCGTGGCCCTCGCCCCTTGCCTCACCATTTCACGGGGCCATTCAACCGGATGATTTTCAACTCGTGCCTTTGGTGAAGGCGTTGCGAATGCCCCGAATTTCCCTGATGATTTCCGATGATGTGGGCCTCGGCAAAACAATCGAGGCGGGACTCATTCTGGCCGAATTGATTTTGCGTCGCCGTGTCCGGCGCGTGTTGATTCTCTGTCCAGCCTCGCTGCGCTTTCAATGGCAACAGGAAATGGCGGAAAAATTTGCCCTGAACTTTGATCTTGTTGATCGCCTCTCCACCATTGCTCTGCAACATCAACTCGGTCCCGGGGCCAACCCTTGGCGTAGTTTTTCAAAAGTTATTGCTTCGTATCACTACCTGAAGCAGGCCGATGTGTTTGAAGAGTTCCGGGCTGCATCGCAGGCACAACCCGGCACGCCAAATCTGTCCTGGGATCTTCTGATCGTGGACGAAGCTCACAATCTTGCGCCATCTGCGGTTGGTCAGGAAAGCGACCTCTCGCGGGCGCTGGGGCTGATTGCGCCATTTTTCGAGCACAAACTTTTTCTGTCGGCCACTCCCCACAACGGTCACACTCGCAGCTTCACCGGGCTGCTCGAACGCCTTGACCCGGTTCGCTTCACCCGCAAGGGGGAACTGAATGACCGCGACAAAAATCGAATTCGCGAGGTGAATGTTCGTCGCCTCAAGCGTGAAATCAATGCGGCCACCAAACCACCGCGTTTCTGCGAACGTCAACTTTCCGCCCTCCCCATTGCCCTTGATGCCCGCGAGGAACGTCTCTCCCAAGCGTTTCAAGATTTTCGTCAGGCCGTGAGACGCGCCGTGGCCGGCGAAGCCAGACAACGTCAACGTGTCGGAGCTTTTGCCGTGGAGATTCTCGGCAAGCGCCTTTTGTCTTGCCCGTGGGCTTTTGCCGAATCATGGCATCGCTACCAGTTGGCCCTCGCCACGGACGCGGCGGCTTCCGATGCCAGTGCTCGCGCCGCCGAGTCCGCCGTGCGCGAAGACACCGGAGACGACCTTGAAGCTGAAAGCCGCCACCAGCACGCCGTCCACACCGTGGGGCTTTGGTTGAAGCCTTTCCTTTCTGTCTTAAGGGCAGAAACTGCGGCGATTGATGCCGCGTTGTCCGGTTTGAAACTTCGCCCTTTCGATCCTGGTACGAACCCCGCTGCTGATGCACGTTTCGACGCCTTGCTCCACTGGCTCGACGAGAACCTCCGCTCCGGCAAGGCGTGGCTGGCGGACGAGCGCCTCATCATCTTTACCGAATACAAGACTACGCTTGACTACCTGCATCGCCGACTCCTCGCTCGGTATCAAGACAATGACGCAATCCTCACGCTTTCCGGCAACATGGGTGAGCATGAGCGTGCGGACATCAAAGCCGCGTTTAATGACCCCGCTGCTAAAGTTCGTATTCTCATCGCCACCGATGCAGCCTCCGAAGGTCTGAACCTCCAAGAAACGGCCCGATTCCTCCTCCACTGGGACATCCCGTGGAATCCCGCGCGGCTTGAGCAGCGCAACGGTCGCCTGGATCGTCACGGGCAGGCGCGTGACGTCGTCATTCACCATTTTGCCACCGAAGATGATCAGGACCTCGCCTTCCTCGCTCACGTCATCGGTAAGCTGGAAACAATTCGCGAAGATATTGGGGCTACCGGAGAATTGTTCGAGCGCGCGTTCGAGCGCCGCTTTATTCAAGGCGAGGATGTATCGGTCTTGGAAAAGGAACTCGATCTTGGCGCGCGTCAGGCCCAACAGCGCGTTGAGATTCCGCGCGATACACAGATTCAGCCGCAAAACGACGATGCCCTGGCAAGCCGCGCCCAACTCGCGGCGCTCGCCGCCGAACTCGATCTCAGTCCCACCACACTCCGGCAAACATTAGAGACCGCGATGGCGTTTGATTTTCGCTTTCCCGTTTTTCGCGACGAAGGTTCTGCCACGCGCGTCCGATTCTCCACCGAGGTTCCCTCCGCGTGGCAAGCCATTGTGGACGATTCGGTGCGGCAGGCACGCACCGGCGGCCTGCCCGCTCTAACTTTCGACCCCGCCTTTTTCATCGACACCCTCGCGAATGGCCGCCAGGTTTTTCGACCCAAGCGCGACACTCTTCTCCTCCACCTAGCCCATCCGGTTTTTCTCCAGACCTTCGCCACGTTTGCCCGGCTGCGTTTCAAGGAAGGCGCGCGCCAGCGCTGGATTTTGCGCCGGGGCGGAGTGCCTGCGGGTGCAGACGCCGTATTGTTGTTTACGGTGGAGGAACTAGCCGTAAACGATCTTCGCGAGACTTTTCATCACTGGAGCCGCACGCTCGCATTGCCGGTCAAGGGCCGAACACTCGGTCAACTCCTGCCACACCAAAGCGCCAAAATCTGGCGCAGCAGCATTGTCGGCGATGCCTCGGAGGCCGACCGCGTCGCCGTGTGCAACTGGTGGCCCGACGTGGAAGACGACTTGAAGTCTTTCCTTGACGGTTGGCGCACCAAACTCGGCGGTCGCCTTAAACAGGCATTGGAAAGCCAGCGTGCCGATGCAATCGCCGCCGAGAATGAGCGCTACCAGTCACGACAGGGTGAAGTCTCCCGGCTCATCGAGGAGAACACGGTTGAGCGTCTTCGCCGTGAACTTGCGGAACTTGCCACCGACCTCAGTCAGACACTTCTCTTTACTGAGGACCAGCGGGAAATCATCAAACGTAGGGAATCCCTCGAAGCCGAGTTGCTTAACCGCAATCAGCATTACGAACAGCTCCGGACGCTGCTGGCCGCCGAGCGCGAGCGCATCACCAAAAATCTGCTCCCGCTCCGCTACTCGATGAGCGGCGAAATCCAAGTGTTCCCCATCGCGCTGGACGTGCGCCTGCCATGAGCGTCCCTTCTGAAACACATATTTGGTGGGCCAGCTTGAATCACAGCGGTTTCCTCCTTGACGAGCAACGTCTCCGAGCAAACTTCCCCAGTGAACCCGCACAATCTCTTTCTTCATGGGCTGTGGAACAGCTTCGAGGCGCATATACTGACTTCGCCGATGAGCCCGACGACACGGCTAACCGCACTCGACTCCTTACGGTGTTGTTCGAGAATGTTTGCGGTCTTGACCTCACCGGCGGTGGAAAATGGAACCGAAAGCCCGACTCGACTTGGACGCATCGCAGTGTAACTGGTGAAGCCGTCCGTCCCGCTTACGTCTGGGATGGTCCCGGTGGAAGCCGCCTGTCAGTCTTCACCACGCCCGAAAAACGGCTCGGCGTCGGCCACGGACGCCGCGCGGTGGCGCGAGTTTTGGAATGGATGCGCGCCCGAAACGAACCGCTCGCCGTTCTGAGTAATGGCCATCAAGTCCGCATTGTCTGGGCCGGAGCCGATAGCTCTGCGTCCTGCGAAAGCAATTCCGAACTCTGGTTGGTCGAAGGTGCGCCCGGCCCACAACTCGATGCCTTGCGGGTACTGCTTTCTCCGGCGGCATTGACGCCGGTCGAGGACAAATCCAGTCGCACGCTCAGTCCTTTGCTGCGCGGCATCCTCGATTCGCGCAAAGGGCAGACCCAACTTTCCGCGCTGCTTGGCGAACGCGTTCGGCTCGCCGTCGAGCGCCTCATCCAGAGCCATGGCTCATTTCTCAACGCCCTCGCCAATTCGCCCACGCCGGCAGATACCTACGTGGCTGCCTGTCGTGTGATCATGCGGCTAGTGTTCAGTTTCTTCGCCGAAAGCCGTGAACTGCTTCCGCGCAGCCTGCCCATTTACCACCAGAGCTACAGCCTTGTCGGGCTGCTTACGGACCTTGACCGCGCCGCTGGAGGCTCACGCGGCGAACGTCTCACCCACCGTTTCGGTGCATGGCCGCGCCTGCTCGCGCTCTTCCGGCTCATCCACGACGGTTCAGAACACGAGGCTCTCCCATTGCTCGCTTATGGTGGAACGCTCTTTGCCCCCGGTGCCAAGGAATCACCCGATGGCATCAGCCGTGCTCTCTGGGTTTTTGAGAACGCCTGTTTCGACTCCGCACATCCGACCATGCCCGACCGCGAGGTCTGGGAGATCCTTCGGCTTCTCACTAAAACGACTCTCCGCGTCCGCCAAGGTTCTGGCTCGACAATGATCACCGTGCCCATGGACTTCTCCGACCTCTCGTCGGAATACATCGGCATCCTCTACGAAGGTTTGCTCGACTACGAACTCCGTTCCGTCTCAGCCGGTGAAGGCGCTGTCATTTTCCTGGCCGTCGGGAACGAACCCGCGCTTCCGCTCGCCCGCCTCGAAGCCATGCAGGACGCGGCGCTCAAGGACCTCTTCGAGAAATTTAAAAAGGCTGCAAAAGCCGCCCCTGCCGAGGGCGAAGACGAAGATGCAGAAGAAGAAGACTCTGCTGAAGAAGAAGAAACCGCCGCTGAGGAAACGCCGCTCGAAACCGTCGAGGTCGAGGAACCCGTGGTTGCTTCCGACCTCCCGGCGCGCGAAGCCGCGCTTCAACGCGCGCACACTTGGGCGAAGAAAGCCGCCACCCAGGCTGGCCTCGTTAAAAAGCCCCGCGCCAAAGGCGGTGCAGCCGCATTGGAGTTCGAGCGCAATCTCGACACCGCCGCCCGCAGTCTCGTCCGGCGGCTCGTGTTGCCGGGTGAATGGTATCTCGTCCGTTGGGGCGGCACGCGCAAGGGTGCCGGCACTTTTTACACCCGGCCCGGGCTATCGCTGCCCACCATCCGCCGTGCGTTGGAACCGCTCGCCTACGACCGTGCTGCTGATGGTTCGCTCATACCAAAAACTCCCGAAGTCATTCTCGCACTCAAGGTCGGCGATCTCGCCTGCGGGTCCGGCACTTTTCCTGTCGGCTCGCTACGCTATCTCACTGACGCTTTATTCCACAGCGTGTTTCATCACCGCTGGCTGGAACGAGCCGAGGAACGCCAAGCCGATGGTTCGCTCCAAGAAGTCATCCGCCCCATCGAAAAACGCGGCGACAAGCACCCGCTCCTTCAGCGCGCTCGCGATGAAGTCGCATTCCGCAATGCCCTGCACGACGAGGATTCCCTGCGCGGCTTCCTCAAACGTCTCGTCGTCGAGAACTGCCTTTACGGTGTGGACCTCGACCCGCTCGCCATTGAACTCGCCCGGCTCGCACTCTGGATCGAGACGATGGACCGCCGACTCCCGTTCGGTTTCCTCGACCACAAATTCCGTTGCGGTAATAGCCTCGTTGGTACTTGGCTGGACACGTTCCAACACTATCCGGTGATGGCGTGGGAGCGCGACGGTGGCGACAGCACCTTCAAGAACTTCGTCCATCACTTCCGCGAGAAGATCAGCACGCGCGGCAAAAAGGCGGGCACCATCGAACGCCTTGGCGACGTGTGGACCGCTGCGCTTGCGACCCAGCTCGACGACGTCATCCGCCCCTCGCTCCGCACCTACATTGAGGAAACCACCACACCAGTCTTTGCACTACTGTCGGCATTCCACGAGCCGAACCAACTGCTTAACGAAGCCCGCGACGCGTTCGCCAGCATCCACGCCAGCATCACTGACCCCACCGCGCAGCAACGCGCCTTCGAGGAATGGCAGGCCAGTCCGCATTACCAAAACCTCCGCGCCGCGCTCGACCTCTGGTGTGCGATTTGGTTCTGGCCCAGCGAGAAACTAGCTAATGCGCCCACACCGCTCACCTTTGCTCAGCCCACGCCGGAAGCACTCGCAATTAGCGAGGAACTCCGCCGCCGACTCCGCTTCTTCCACTGGGAACTCGAATTCCCTGACGTTTTCACCGCCGACCGCGCTGGATTCGACGCCTTGCTTGGCAATCCGCCTTGGGAAACCATTCAGCCAGTTTCAATGGAATGGTTCTCCAATGTGGACCCGCTCTACCGCACCTACGGCAATACCGAAGCAGGGGATAAACAAAAGGCGCTTTTCACTGCTGACCCAACTGTGGAAGAACAATGGTTGGGTTACCTCGCGCAGATTAAGGCACTCGCCCATTTCGCCAAGTTCGCCGCCTTTCCGTTTGGCGACCCATCAGCACACAAGAACGAAACATTCCATTTCACCATTATTCCGCGCCGTGCAAATGAGAGCGATGCACTCCACGCCCGCTGGCGGCCCAAACGCGCTCGACTGAAAGGTTTTGCTGACGCCGCTCACCCGTTCCGGAATCAGGGACAGGGCAAACCTTACCTGCAAAAGCTCTTCGCGGAACATGCACTAACGCTGCTTCGCCCAGGAGGACGCCTTGGCTTCATCTTGCCCTCTGGAATTTACTCCGACAAAGGCTCTGACGAACTTCGTTTGGTGTTTCTCGACCATTGCCGTTGGGAATGGTGCTTCGGCTTCGAGAATCGCGAAGGCATCTTCGACATCCATCGCTCATTCAAGTTCGCCGCCATCATTGTTAGCAAGGGCGGCAGGACCGCCGCTGTCCGAACCGCCTTCATGCGCCGTCATGTCGAGGACTGGGCGCAGGCCGAGAGCATGACGCTCGATTACCCGCGCACGCTCGTGGACAAGCTTAGTCCATTCTCTAAGTCGCTCGTGGAAATCCGCGACACGCGCGACGTGGTGCTGCTCGACCGCATGTATTCGTGTGGTGTGCTTCTTGGCGACCAATCGCCGCGCGGCTGGGGGCTGCGATTCCAACAGGGCGACTTTAACATGACAAGCGATTCCAAGCTATTCCCTCCGCTTCCCAATTGGAAAGCACAGGGCTATCGCCCGGACGAATACGGTAGCTGGCTTAAGGGCGCGTGGCAGTCTGTCTCCAAGTTCCGTATTTCTGGTTCAGGATCGGAAGAATGGTTACGTTCGACGCACTTCCGCGCCGCATCTGTGCTCCAACGCTCCGGCGTCCTTCTGTCCCGCGACGGCACCGAAGCCATCCGCGTGGAAGACATCGCCGACGTGGCTGTGCCGCTTTACGAAGGTCGGATGATTGGCCAGTTCGACTTCAGCCAGAAAGGCTGGGTTTCCGGCAAAGGACGCACCGCTGTTTGGCGTGAGATTACATGGGAGGATAAGCTAATCGAGCCGCAATATTTGATGGGTTACAAGACGCAACGCGAGGGAACTTTGATAAAGTATCTCAAAGCTGTGGCGAAAACAAAAGGTAAGGATTTTGCTAAGTCGGAATCAGAGCGTCTAGCCGACCCGAATGAATTTGAGCAGTGGTGGAAATCGCAACAAACGAGAGTCGTATTCATGGACGTGACAGCAGCGACGAATTCGCGAACGACAATTGCGACATACCTAGAGCGTTACCCCACCGGTCACTCGGCTCCACTCTTGCTAAACAGTGTCAATCCGTTAAGTCTGGTAACAATCCTGAATTCGTTCGTTTATGACTACACCTCCCGTTCTCGGTGTGGTGGTTTGCATCTAAGTTATTTCGTCATTGAAGAAACACCGCTGCCCCAACCAGAAACTGTGCCCTCAGCACTTCCATTGCTTGCTCTTCGCCTTATGGGTAGCTCAACAAGCATGGCACGCCCTTGGCTGGATTTCGCAGTCAAATGTGCTCACAAGACATGGCAGTCACTATGGGCTCTAACCGAGCACGAACGGCTTCGTCAACGTTGTATGACAGATGCGCTAGTTGCGCACGCTCTCGGACTAAGCGTCGAGAATTTCGCGTGGATCGTTCGGGACTCCGATTACTCGGTTGACTTAGCGCGCGATGGTGTTTTTAGCGGCAAACTCGACCCTAAAGGCTTTTGGCGAATTGACAAAGACCGAGAGCCGGAATTGCGTCACACGGTGTTGGCACAAGTCGCCTTCGCGCACTTGCAAGCCCAGGGCCTCGACGCCTTCCTCGCCGGCCCAAACGGCGATGCCTGGCAGCTTCCCGAAACGCTACGCCTCGCCGACTACGGCCTCGGCCACGACGACCGCGCCCGTGAACCCCAGCCCGTCGCCGGCCGCCTCGGTCCGCGCTTCCTCCCGTGGCAATTGGAGAAAGACCCCGCCACCAGTTGGGCGGAGTGCGAAGCCCATGCCAATCTCCTCGACCAACTCTGGCGTCACGCCCGTACCCTGGCCGGAACGAGCGAGTCATCCAGTGAACCCTTAATCCTTGCGGAAACACCGCCCGCTCCAAAACGGCCAAGGACGGAGCCGCCGTCATCCCCGCAAATACAACTGATTTGAAATCATGCTGAATCCCATTGTCTTTACCGAACGCGTCGTCAGCGATTTCCTGAGCTACCAGCTTACGGCGTATCCCTTCTCGGACGCGCGACTCTACGCACAGCTTCGCCGGCTGTTGAATCTTGACCAAACGCGCCGCAGTCCGCTGCTCGCCGGGCCGTTCGTCACTTTGAGCCGCGCCTTTGCCCAAGGCATTAGCGTCAAGGACGCGGTAAAAGAGGGATTGCTCCATCCCCATATCGCCAACCTCGCAACACATCCGCATCTTTATGGCCACCAGGAGGAAGCCATCCGAGCTATCCTGAGCGGCCATCCGACTTTGGTTTCAACTGGCACTGGATCGGGCAAGACAGAATGCTTTCTCTTCCCAGCCATCAGCCGCGCATTGCGACTGCGCGATGCCAAAGCAGCACCCGGCATCACCACGGTGATCGTATATCCAATGAACGCGTTGGCTGATGATCAGATGGACCGCCTGCGCGAATTGCTGGCCGGCTCAGGCGTCACATTTGCCATTTACACCGGCGCGACACCGTCCAAGAAAGCCGATGCTCCCGGGATTCGACTGCTTCCTGGAAGCAGCCGTGCCGATTACCGCGCAGAACTGGCTCGGCAACGTGACGAGGCGGGCGAGGCCAAGCGCCCTCGCGTGGTCCATCCGGCGGAGGAGGTTGTGTCGCGTGAGGAACTGCGCGCGCCGGGCGGCCAGCCGCGCATTCTGCTCACCAACGTGAAGCAATTGGAACTGCTGCTCACGCGGCAAAAAGACATTGAATTGTTTGATGGTGCAACACTCGACTACCTCGTATTCGACGAAGCCCACACCTTTCGCGGCGCGTTCGGCGCAGAAACCGCATGCCTAATCCGTCGGTTGCGTGCCTTCTGCGGTCGCACACCGGAACAGACCGTCTGCATTGGAACGTCCGCGACCTTGGTGGATCCCAATAACGAGGAGAGCAGCGTTGCCGGACGTGAATTCGCCGCCCGTTTCTTTGGAGTGGATGAGACGAAGGTGCGTCTCGTAGGCGAGCGGTATGAGGCCGAGGATGTTTGGCGACCTATTCGGAAACTCCCCGCACCTGTGCTCGATCCGGCCGGGCAGCTTCAAACTGTGTTGGAAGTAGTCGAACTGGATCAGCCGGGCCAACGGCTGCATGACATTTACGCTGGAATGACGGGTGAACGCCTGGACGCGAACCGCTGGTCGGAACAGTTGTTCGCGAGCCTCTCCGGCAATGAGCTGCTCTGGCAAATCGTCCAACAACTCGCCACCGCTCGAAATCTGGCGGAACTTGCCCGCAAGGTTTCGGAAGCGGTCGGGCGAGCGGTGACAGAAGAGGAAATCCTGCTTTGGCTCGCGCTTGGCGCTGCCGCCCGCAAAGAAGAGCGGCCGCTCGTTCGTCCAGTCATTCACACGTTCGTGCGCGGCCTCGGCGGTGCCGTGGTCGCATTTCCAACCGGCGTGACCGAGCCTCAATTGAGCCTCGCTGCCGATCATGTGCCGCCTGACCCCCAGCTTGGGAACAAGCCGCCGCGAGACTTGCCGGTGCTCACCTGCACGACTTGTGGACAACATTACTTCGAGCATCACGCGCAAGACTTCGACTGCGGTAATGGTCAATTGCAGGGTGGAAATTTATTGGCCACCGGCGGGCGTTGGTGGGAGGCCAAGGATGTTGCGAACGGCGGACGCCGGTTGCTCCTTGTGGATCGTCTGATTTCGGATGATGACGACGATAACCCTTCGCAGCCCCGAAGGTCCGTGCCCGTTTATTTCTGCCGGGCATGTGGGAGCTTGCATGAGGCCACCGCAAACACCTGCCAAGGCTGTGGCCGTCCCGGCCCTTTGGTGGAGTTGTTCGCCTGCGAATTGGAAAGCAACAACCGGGGTGGTCGCCTGCGGTCTTGTATTTGTTGCCGGGCCATCGGGCGCAGCGTCGGTGGTCGCGACCGCGAACCGGCCCGACCGGTGCGCGCAGTGACAGTTTCCGATGTGGATGTGCTGGCGCGCAGCATGATTCATCAGGCGGAACGCAAGCGGTTGCTGGTGTTCGCAGACAATCGGCAGGACGCAGCCTTTCAATCCGGCTGGATGCAGGATCACGCCCGGCGCTTCCGCCTGCGCGGATTGATGTGGGGAAAAATCAAGCTGGGTCCCATCGCTCTTGGAGATTTAGTTTTTCATCTGGACCAACTGCTGGACGGCGATGAATCACTTAGCCGCGCGCTGTTGCCCGAGGTGTGGCGCTGGGTGCCAAAAACCGCAGCAGGTAATGAACATCAGGACAAACGTCGGTTTTATTTGCGATGCCAGGTGCTACGCGAGTTCACCACATCCTCGCGACAGCGACTCGGCCTCGAATCGTGGGGACGTGTGCGAGTGGAGTATCACGGCTTGTCAAAAAATGATGCCTTTTATCAGAAGTGGTGCCCCGCACTGGGACTAAGCAAGGAACAGCTCTGCGAAGGAGTCGCCGCCCTGCTCGACTATGAACGTCGAGGTGCCCAGCTCGTATGGGACGCGAGTGGGAAGATTTTTTCACGATTCTTCGGCGATGGCGCGTGGGAAATCCAACGAGGATTTCTGCCCGAAATTCCCGGCGGTCCCAAGGGACTTGTGCTCCAACGCGACAGCAGCCATGACGATAGTCGCATCCGGCAATGGTTCAGTTCACGCGACACAGTTGCCGTTCAAGCCATCAGCCGATGGGGTGTTCAACCCACGGACCGCCGCAATTTCATGGATGAACTTTGGAAATTTTTATCACGCACCGCTCGGGTGTTAATCCCCGTAGATTTGAAAGGGCAGAGGGGTGGCAATTTGCCTCAATGCGCTGGTGCTCACCAGATTGACGGCGACCGGCTGTTGCTCGTTCCTGCAAATGGACAGGCTTGGCGGTGTCAAACTTGTAGGCGTGTCCACCTTCACCGGACACCCCACGACGCTTGCATCCGTTTCCGCTGTCAGGGCCAGCTCGTGCCGTTGGTGGAGGACGCTGACAGCTATGATCTCAGGGTTCTTGACGGTGCATTCACCATGCTTCGCCCGCGTGAGCACTCCGCCCAAGTTCCGCAGGCGGAGCGCACGGAGGCGGAACTCATGTTCAAAGGAAAGGGCGAGCGGCTGAATTGTCTCGTCTGCACCCCGACGTTGGAACTGGGCGTGGATATTGGCCAGCTTGATTCCATCCTTATGCGTAATATTCCGCCGTTGGCTTCAAACTATTTCCAGCGGGCGGGCCGGGCGGGCCGCCGTCACCGCATGGCCGTAAATCTCGCCTACGCCCGTCCAGCCAGTCACGACCGCGCCTACTTCGCTGAGCCGCTCAAATTGCTAAACGGTGTCGTCACCGCACCGAGATTCAATCTCCACAACGGTCTCTTGATTCGTAAGCACGTCCATGCCTCGCTGGTGACTGCACTCTTTCGCTTGTTGCGCAACCGCAACGGTGCGCTCAGCGAGCCTGCGCTTGATGAATTGCAAAAGACTCTGGACATTACCGTTCCCAAGCAAGTGCGCGAGTGGTTCTTTGCGTCCGATGGCTCAGTTCTGAATCTGCCGGTTGGATTGGAAAAATTCACCGCCACCTTGCAAAAGCATCGAGCGGTCTTGCTGGCGGATACGCGCGCCATATTTACTTCTTTCTGGCCCATCGCCGACGCAGACCTCGTTTCGGATGTCCGACTTGGTCAATATCTCGACGAAGCGCCGCGCGAACTGGAAAGTGTGATGGCAAGAATCTGGGGCCGGCTTCAATGGCATCGTCGCCAGTTGCAAGAACTGGCCCGCATTCGCGGAGTCAAAGGTTCGCTGGACGATGAAGAACAAGCCTTCGAGCGCCGGTGCAACGAGTTCATTAACCGGCTCAAAGGCGAATCGAGCCGTCAACGCCGTCAAACGGAAGGTTTCGACGAGACGAATACCTACGCCGTGCTGGCTGCTGAGGGATTCCTGCCCGGCTATGGTCTGGACCGTGGCAGCGTAAAAGCCACGGCCCTCGCCAACCGCGCGTATGGCGGGATGGATTTTGATTTGCCGAGACCCAGCAGTCTCGCCGTGCGCGAGTATGTTCCGGGTAACTTGATATATGCGAACGGTGAGAAATATGTCCCTCGCATTTTCCATCTTCTGGCGGAACAGGCCGAACGCTTTGTCGTGGATATTACGCACGAGGCAATCGCCCCGGAAGCCGGCGGCGGCGCATTAGGATCAGCCTCCATCCCGGCAGTGCCAATCTGTGACGTGGACGCGCCTCACATTTCCCGTATATCGGACGAAGAAGATTTTCGCTTCCAAATGCCAGTGTGCGTCTGGGGCTACGAACTGGGGCGGCATGATGGTGGACTCACGTTCCGTGCGGGAGAACAAGTCACCCAACTTCTGCGCGCCACTTACCTTCGCCTGGTCAATGTTGGCCCCCGGGATCGGGTCGCACAGGCCGAGTTGGGCTATCCCGCCTGCTTAGTCAGTGGTCAAACCCGTTCTCCCTACGCCTCGGCAGCAGAACTTCAGAACTTCAAGGATACGCAACTGGAACGCCACAATCGCCCGATCGAGGAGCATCTGGCTTTTTTCACCGATGTCGTCGCCGACGCCCTGCGGTTTCCAGATATGGGCAGCCGCATCGAGGCTTACAGCTTGGGTGAAGCGCTACGCATCGCTGCCGCAGGAATATTGGACATGGAAGTTGATGATCTTCAGTTGCTCCTCATTGGTCACACGGGTGACGAAAAGGTGGATTTGCTCATTTATGATCCTATGCCCGGCGGTTCCGGGCTTTTGCAACAACTTCTTTCAGACTGGCCGGCGGTCATAAGTGAGGCGGAGAGTGTCTGTCAACATTGCGAAGCACAGTGCGCATCCTCGTGCATCGACTGTCTTCAGACATTCCGCAACGCCTTCTATCACGCGCACCTTGACCGGCATGTCGCGCTCGCGGTCTTGGCGAAGTGCGCCGGTGGCTTGGTGGAGGAGAACCCGATCCCGCCCAATCAGCTTGCTCCGGCGTCATCCGGTCCGAAGGAGTTGCCGGTCAACGAGGCGGAAGACCTGTTGCTTTTTTACATGCTTGCGGCCGGACTAACCCAACCTGAGTGCCAGAAGCACATTCCCCGCCCACGCCCTTACATGAGCACAACGCCAGATTTTTTCTACGCCGATGACCATACAACTGGCATCTGCATTTACTTGGATGGCTTGAGCGCGCACATCCACGGCAATCCGACGACCAAGCAACGTGACACCGAAATTCGCAGCCAACTCGAAGCTGAGGGTTACGAGGTGTTCTCGATCACCTACACCAAACTCTTTGACGTCGACGCCGTGCGTATGTTCCTGACCAGAGTTGCCAAATCGTTGGTGGGTCGGGATGCAGCTGCCAAAGTTTCCGCACAGACCGCCTGGTTCAAAGATGCCCGCGCCGTTGCCCTCCGGAAGAAGGCGACAGCCCCAGCGAAACCCTGAGCTGCTAGCCATAAATGAGTCCAAACAAATTAAAACAAGATGTGTTGAGAAAGGTGAAAAGCCGGTGACAAATTTATGAAAAAACGCGAAGAATACTCTCTATTCCTTGGCATGGTGCTCGAAAAGGGTGTTCGATGGCAATGGGGTTCTCCCGGCTCCGAGACGCCGCACATCTCTTCGGGCGGGATCCAAAAACCTCGATTCTGCTGGTTCCAGAATCGCAACTGATCATTAACATGCCAGGAGAACTTTGGAATAAATCGTCGGAAGAGTGGCAGGATCTCATCATAAAGCTCTTGCCGCTAAAATTCGGGATAGGGAATTTTGTTGAAATTCCTGATACAGCTAACGGTGACTGTGGTCTTGAGGGTTTTACACGCTGCGGCAAAGCTTTTCAATGCTATGCCGCTGAGGAGCCACTCAGCACTGCGGAACTCACCCAGAAGCAGAAGGCCAAAGTCTCCGCTGACATTCCCAAACTAATCAAGTATAAGGATAATTTAGCTGGGATTCTAGGGCCCACGATTCTAAGCCAGTGGATATTTATAGTTCCTCGATGGGAAGACAAGGCGCTCCTGGCCCACGCAGAGTCCAAATTGGCTGAATTGCGAGCTGAACAGCTTGCTTTTATTTCTCCGGGCATTGTGCCGGCTATCTGCACCGGTGAGGATTTCGCCACCGAAAGGCAACTCTTGATCAGAGCGGGTCGAGATTCCATCAGAATTGACGCCGAGTTCGTTGCGGAATCAGATGCGATCGATTGGGTCGCAGCGAACGATTCACTCGTTGCCCAACTTTATCGGAAGGTCCTAAAAATCCGGCATGGGGACGCCGACACCGCCAAAGAGCTTCGCGATGAGTTCGTACGCCACTATCTTGATGGACAGAACACCCTTGCGAAACTCCGGGCTGAGTTCCCGGAGATTTTTGAAGCGGTGGATCGCATCAAAAAGGACAAAGAACACTTCCTGGCCACCGAGTCACTCACCACCTCATCGCTCGCGCCTGAACACCTCAAGGAGACCCTCATTTCCCTTGAGGCTGATATTGCCGCCAAATTGCATGGACTTGACCGCTTCACAGTAAAACAGTTGGTCCAAGAGGCCATCGCCGATTGGCTCCTGCGATGCCCGTTGGACTTTCCAAACTCGTCACATCATGGAACCACTCAAATCTGACATCGAGATTCCGTTTCGATTTACCGAACGGCCAACCCCACTTGCAGGAGACCTCAGGCCGGCTTGGCGAATCGGGCTGATTCTGCTTATTCTTTTTTACTCGCGCGGCCAAAAGGCAACTCTGCAAAAACTACACTTATTGAACTCTGCATGCTGCTCAAATGCAACTCGGCAGGCTTACCTACGCTACGCTCGGGGCGAGGCACGGAAGGATGAGATCATTTCTCGGATAGAACCGAGCCTGAACCGGGCCCTAAACTTTGCGCGTGGTGAAGGGCTTCTGGAGATCGAGAAAGGAAAAAATATGAAGCTTACCCCTGCTGGACTGAATGCGGCACGAGAACTCGACCGGACAACAGATTGCTTGGATGCCGAAAAAGCATTTTTGAAGACAGTAAAACCATTCGCGACAGAAGGGAACATCGAGGAACTTTTCAGTTGGAATTTAACTATATGAACCTCCGATTACGTCAGTTAGATCTCCGTATTCAAACAGGGGAAGGCCTTTATGGAACACGCATTAAATTTGAGAACGGTCTGGTCCTTCTCCGGGCAAACAACAGCATGGGGAAGTCAACCTGTATTCAGGCTATCATTTATGCCCTGGGCCTTGAGAAAATGCTCGGACCATCAAATTCGATCCCACTACCGCACGTAATGACCCGGTATGTTGAAGATGGACTACGGGAAATTCCGGTGCTTGAGTCGGAGGTGCTTCTCGAAATTGAGAACCACAAAGGTGAGCGCCTCGCGATCAAGCGCTCGGTTGTGGGCGAGCGTGATACGCGCTTAGTCACAACCTGGGACGGCGCAAAAATTACGAACCCGACCGCTTCGGTACCTCAACGCGACTATTTCGTTCGGGACCCGGGAGCGGCACAAAGTGAATCAGGTTTCTCCCGCAAACTGGCAGAATTTCTTGGCTGGCAACTGCCGACGGTTCGGCGATTCAACGGGACCGAATGCCCCTTGTATTTGGAAGCAATCTGTCCGCTATTCATCGTTGAGCAGAAGCATGGATGGTCGGGCATTCAAGCGAACCTCCCGACTTTTTTTGGTATTCGAGACATGGCTAAACGCACTGTCGAGTTCGTGTTGAATCTGGATGCAGCTCGAGTCGGTGAGGAACGGCAACAAATCGAGCAGGAGGAAACCGATCTGCGGAACCGGTGGAAGAACCTGCTCTCCATCGTTGCGGCAAATATGCGGCAAGTGAACGGACGCGTTACCGGTTTGCCGGAACAACCGTCAGCGCAATGGCCATTATCCGTCGCCCCGGCTTTGGAGGTTTTCCAAAGTCAAATATGGGTCGGGATCGCAGACGTTCTCGCTACCGATAAGGGTGAACTGGCGAGCCTGGATGTGACTCCAGTTGAGACGGCTGGCGCGGCTTCCGGTGCTGCTGAAGCCCAATTGAACGCGGCACGACAGATGCTTTCACAGCGGGAAACCCTTTCAGGCGAGCTTCTACAGAACTTGCAGCGCGAAGAATATCAACAGCAGGCAACTGAGACTCGACTTAGCTCCCTCCGCGATGATCTCCGTCACAACAAGGATGCGCTAAAACTCAAATCTTTCGGTTCAAATGCGGGCTGGGCATTGATAGAGCATACATGTCCGACGTGCCAACAAAAGATCGCGGATACCCTTTTGCCACAGGTTGCGGCAGAGAACCCAATGTCGATCGAAGAGAATATCACGTTCATTGAGAATCAGATCAAGACATTCGAACACTTGAAGGAAAACTCAGTGACGTTGATAGCGCGAAAGAAGTCAGAATTAGCTAGTTTTCGTGCCGAAATCGGCGGACTTCAATCGCAGATTCGCGCCTTGCGACAAACATTGGTTGCTCCTAATTCAGCTCCGTCGGTCGAGGCCGTGCGTCAGAGGCTTGATTTAGAATCAAGAATTCGATCCCTTGAGCGGGCCGCACTGGAATTTGAAGAGTTGCTCGAAAACTTCTCGGAGATTGCCACAGCTTGGCGTTCGTTGGTGGAGCGAAAGAGGAGCTTGCCGTCTGATGGCTTCACTTCCACGGATAAGGCGAAACTGGATCGCTTGCAGACCTTGCTACGAGAACAGCTTCGCGAATTTGGCTTTGACAGCCTGAATCCCGAAACTCTGGATATTTCCAGAGAAACGTATAGACCGACCCGGGAGGGTTTTGATCTTGGCTTTGATCTCTCGGCGAGTGACAACATTCGGACAATCTGGGCGTATCTGCAGGGATTGCTCGAGCTTGCACATGAGACGCCAATGAACCATTTCGGACTTCTCATTTTCGATGAGCCCAGACAGCAAGAGGCCGAAGAACTGAGCTTTGTGAATCTGCTGAAACGTGCGGCTCGCGCCGGTCAACGCGGCCAACAGGTCGTTTTTGCGACCAGTGAACCTCTCGCGAGCATCCAAGGAATGACGGCAGGCCTTAATCCTCAGATCGTGAATTTTGACGGGCGTGTGATCGTTAAGCATAGCTGATTCGGCCAGCAACCATAGAACCCAAACGCATTATGCCAACAAATAATTCGAAAGCCGAAGCGATCGCCTGCCACACATGAGGCCCGGCTATACACCGACGCTCGGGCCTTGCCAGTGGCGTGGCTTGCTTGCCAATCCGAAGAAGCAATGGAAGCGAGGCTATTCTGCTTTCGAGCTGGCTGTCTCCTGGGAGGCGGCACAGAACCGCAACAACTGCCTTGATTTACCGTGGAAAGTCGCCGCGATTGTTAATATGGATGAGTCGTTGGAAAAACCCCATCTGCTTATGGCTTTTCCCGAACACCAAGTTGCTCTCGACAACGATAAAACCCCATCGCGAACCGACTTCGGGGCGCTGCTGCGAAACAAAAATGGTTTGATCTCATTAGCGGTTGAGGGTAAGGGTGGTGAGCCGTTTGCGGATACCGTGGCGACCTGGCTCAACAAAAACGAAAAGCGCAAAGGACGCGCTGCTCGTTTGAAAACGTTGGGCGACAAATTCAAGTCGGAGCTTGGCGAAACTGTGAGTGGCCCATTACGCTATTCCAAGAAGGCGGTCCTTGTAGGGTTGGGCGACGATTGGAATGTCTTCCGACGCATTGTCGAAGAGATGATGCGGCTGCGAGACAGAATAGAAACGGCACATGCCGAAAAGCTGAGAATCCAAACCCAAAGCTACGACCCCATCGTGCCGGAATACTTTAACTCCCTATTGGGCAGGAGATGGGGTGCTTACAAATCCGCCATTACCTACCTCACACAGGCATTGGAGCGGAGAATTGCTGCATGATGCCACTTTACCAACATCATTAAGCCGAAAACCTTTACGCCATCTGCGCCATGAATCCGAAGGACCTAACTACGCCACCCACTCCAGAGCCGACGGTCCTCCCGTCCGACCTCCCTCTAGTCTGGCCGGAACCCCGCTGTCTCGCTCAACAAGCCTGCTACGCCACCTATCCCCCGTTCGAGCCGCTCGTTGCCACAGCGGACCTGATCGCCGGCGTCCTCGTCGGCCCATCAGACCAGAGCATCAAATGGGTGAATGCCCTCATGGAGCAATCCCTCGCCCGGCCCCGGCGCGTCCTGCTGGTCATCGTCGTTTCTCCCGCTGGCCCCACTCGCGAGGAACACCTGCTCAGCTTTGAGATGCTTCAAGCGCAGTTCCCCGGTCCTGCGCACGAACTCCAGGTGCGCCTCCTTCCGGTCGCTCGCGCCTTTGGGCCAGACTATGAAACGATGATCCTACCCCCGACGGTTCTCCAAGCCCTCGACTCGCACACCGGCAAAACTACCCTCTGCATCGGTTCCGTGGGCAACGCCGGGCAGGACAAATACCACCTAGCCAGCTTCAACGTGGTCTTCCAGCCCGATGATTCGCTACGGGATGCCTGGCGTCGCTGGTTCCAATACCTGTTCGCCAGTGCCGCGCCCCTCAACCCCGAAACAGTCCGTATCCCTCATTTGGTCCCCGCGCAGGGCGAACCCGCCGCTGCCGAAAGGTGGGCCGCCTTTGAAAGAACCTGCCGCGGCCCCCAGTCGGAGGCTTCCACCCAGCCCAAAGTGGACCCGCAGACCGGAGAAGTCACCGCCGAGCCCGATGGCACGAAACTGAAGCCTTGGGATGGCGGCAAAACCGCGCTCGATCCGCTGGCCAAAAAACTCCAGCAGATCTATGCGCAT
>Ga0181530_10002910_pt1 | contig 19751 bp, 10 predicted proteins | sample PEATcosm2014_Bin_42_FD_119769 | JGI IMG/M metagenome (GOLD analysis project Ga0181530, IMG submission 119769) | Peatland microbial communities from MTU Mesocosm Facility, Houghton, MI, USA - PEATcosm2014_Bin10_60_metaG | ecosystem: Environmental > Terrestrial > Soil > Wetlands > Peat | place... | reverse complement strand
GGTCGCTTACCATTCTCCTTACCAACGATCTGCACGCGGCGCCTGCCCTCGTTGCTCGACTCGCGGAGAGTTCCAGGAAACCGGTGTGTGTCCAAATAGGGTTGCCCACGGCGTCCAGGCCGATGCCCAGATACCCAGCGATCCCTCAGGTCTTTGAATAGCTCGGGACGACGTGGACCCGCCATGGAGTATCGAGAGTCAAGATTGCCAAAACGCCTACCCGCGCTTATGCGCATCTTTGCGCTTTGAGCAGGCCCAGTTCGGGTGTACAATCCATCTGCGGGAAATCTCGTTGTCCGGGGCGGAGCAAAGTTGACGCAGTCTCAGCCTTTCAGAACTTTTTTTCGCTATTTGGGTTGGTCGATCCCTAGAGGGTCGTATTGCCCAAGGGCGAGATCCCATAGCCATGGCAGGCGAGAGACCAATGCTGCCAGATGAGGTGCTTGCCCGGAACGTTTGGGAGGCTGGGGATAACGATTGCTTTGCGGAGCTTTTCGCGCGGCACCGGAAGAGGGTGTTTTGCGCTTGCCAAGGCTTCTTCTCGGACTGGCAGGCGGCGGAAGACGCGACGCAGGAAACATTCCTCCGCGCATACAAGAATATCCGCAGCTTCCGGGAAGGCGAATTCTCCCGCTGGCTGATGCGCATTGCGAAGAACGTGTGCATCGACGAGTGGCGAAGACGCCGCCCTGAGACCGTGATCGACGGGTTGGAGTTGGAAGACAAAGCGGCATCGACGTCGCTCAATTCGTCAGTCGAAAGGCGCCAGATGGTGGAGAGGCTTTGGCAGGAAATCAGAGCCCTTCCCAGCGAGCAGCGCCAGTGTTTGGAATTGAAGGTCGAAGGCTTCTCTTATGAGGAAACTGCCGCCCGTACAGGGTTTACCGTGAATGCGGTGAAGTCTTACCTGCAGAACGGTCGCCGAATGCTGTGGCGGAAGATGGAGGGCGTGCTGCCCAGTTTGTGAAAGGTAGAAGCCAACTCCATGGACGCTCCCTGGATCGATGCCGATCATTTTTCGCAATGCGATGTGGAATTCTCTTGCGCCATCCGTTGTAATAGTGAGATGCAGCCTCGGTCAATGAAGGACGAGGGGACGCCCAATTGAAATGAAGGGCTGGGACGAAAAGAACTTTCTGGAGGAACTTATGCCGCCGCTGGGGCGTAGGCCTGCCGCCGATCGGTGCCCGGAAGTCGAAGCACTCCGCGCGGTCGCAGATGGCGAAGCCAGCGAGAACTTGAAAGGCGCCATCGCTGCGCACACAGCAGGATGTCCGACGTGTAGGGATTTTCAACAACGCCTCCAGGCGTTCGACGCCCCCATGCTGAATGCGGAACAAACCGAGTGGAAACGGACGGAAGGGCGGCTTGACAATTGGCTAAAGAGCTTTCTCGATTCGGAAGGGGCCGTTTATCAGGTTGGCCGCTGCACTAGGGAGTCGCTTTCCCGCCCGTGGTGGAAGAGAATGGCAAGCCTGCATGTTGGTTGGCAGGTACGCTGGATACTGGTCCCGGCTGCCACCTTCGGCGTGGTGATTTGTTCTTTCCTGGTTGGACGGCTTTCCGCGCCTCGGCCCCGGCAGCTAGCCGTTGTCACCCCTTACGGGAGTTCGTCCCCCAATCCGATACCGGGAGGGGCTGTCGCGGAAGCCCGAAGCCCCGAGAGCAGGCCGGCACAAGAGTCGCAGCCTTCCCAATATGCTCACCAAAGTGGGTCGAATCCGGCGGTAGCAGCCGCCGCTGTGGCCAGTGCCCAGCGGCGGATCCGCCCGTCGTCCGCCGCCACGACCGCGTCACCCCGCAGCGCTAACGCAACCGGCACTGCGATCCTCACGCCACCCGCCTCGAGCAAGTCTGAGGAGGCGTCGATTTCTTCTCCACCAGAGCCGCGGCAAAACCCAACAGAAACATCGGCACCGGTCGCCCCGCATGCGCAAGCCGAACGCACCGTAGAAAGCGCTGAGGCTTCCGGCCCGCCTCCTTCGCTTGGTCCAAGGCCAGGCCCGCGGCTTTCCGCGCGGCCAATGCCGGCCGGTATGAGGTCGGCAGTGGCCACTCGGAGCGCTGCGGCGCTCGCGGTAAGGGCAGAGCATACACCGGTAGTTCTCGCTCCGCCGCTAATCCGGCTTGATGCTGGCACCCGCGTGTGGATTTCGTTGAAGTCCATCCAGCCGCTGACGGATGGCGTGTCTGAGTTCCGGGGTGTGGTGCTGCTGCCGGTCACGCAGTCTAGTGCGGTGTTACTTGTCCGGAACACCGAAGTTTTCGGGACTGTGCCGGTGAGAAATGGCAAGCGGTCGGTTCAAATACGAGAATTCCTATCGGCGGAAGCACATTACCGGTTGAGAAGCGCGGGCGGCGAGGCCAATCTGCGCCTGCTGGGAGCAGGAGAAGTGGTGGAGTTTGATGCCGGAAAAGTGCTGGAGACGTGGATGGCGACGGAATCGACGTATGAGAAGCTGCCCGCCGAATCCAGGCCGCCCGAATAAGAGATTTTGCGCAAGGCGTGTGGAATTATCCATGCGCCTTCGTTCTGGTTAGTGAAAGTGCGGACAAACAGTTCCGATGGAGGCAGTCGTGAAATTGAGACGAAGCGTTGAGAAGATGTTTTCGGCGGGCGTCATCCTCGCCGTGGTTCTGAGCGGGGCGCTGATGGCGGCTCCGTCGAGCAAGGCCACAACGCCGGCCGCTGCGCCCGCGAAGGCTGCACCCACAGCGGCAAAACCGGCTGCCACTAGTCCGAATGCGGGAAGGCCGGTACAACAGCCAAACGTGAACCGGCCTACGCAGCCAAAAGTTACCAATCCGGTTCAACCACCCAAGCCCCCTGTGGCCCCGCCTCCGCCGCCAAAGCCCCTACAGCCTCGGTCGCCAAAGCCGGTCAGCCAGTATCAAGGGAAAACAACTGATCAAGTAAAGACGCTGCCGAACGGTGGCAAAGAGTTCCACGATGCGGCGTCAGGCCGCACGGTCAGGACAGATGCGCAAAACCATGTGACGCAAATTCAAGGCCGCCGTCCGGGTCTTGGGGGAGGGAACATCGCGGTCAATCGCGGTCCCCGTGGCCAGAGGATGGTCGTCACCGGCCGTCCTGGCGCCCGCGTGGTCAGTTACGGACCGAAGCGAGGATTCGTGGAACGTTCCGTTGCCGGCCGGCCGGGCTACATTTCGCGCACGTACGTCGTCGGCGGGCGGTCCTACGCGCACGTGTATCGAGAACTCCATTATCATGGCGTCGCGTACTACCGCTACATGCCTGGTGTCTACTATGGCCCGCAGTTCTACGCATGGGCGCTCAATCCCTGGGGCGCGCCCGTCGCTTATGGATGGGGCGGCGGGTTCGTGGCTCCATGGTTCGGCTTCTACGCGGGCTATTTCACTCCATCTGCGGTATACGCTTCACCCGACTTGTGGCTTACTGACTACCTGATCGCCCAGAACTTGAGGCTCGCCTACGAAAGCCAGCAGGCAGGCAACGAGGGTCAAGCCGCGCAACCATCAGCCAACGATCAACCATCGGCGCAACTCTCGCCAGAGATGAAAGCGCTGGTTGCTGACGAAGTTAAGTCGCAGATTGCGGCCGAGAAGGCGGCTGCCCTGGAGCCAACCTCATCTACGAGTCAGCAGCAGACCTCGGGAAGCGACCAAGTGCCGCCAGCATTGACCCAGCGTTTCTTCGTCGTCGCGTCAAACCTCGACATAACGACTGAAGCAAATAAGTCATGCTCACTGACTCCGGGAGATATCATCCAGCGAACAGGCAAAGGCGTGGCGGACAATGGCGCTGTTGCAATAGTGGTCGTCAGCAACAAACCGGGAGATTGCGCCGCCGATTCCGTGGCTGCGGTCCAGCTTGCGGATCTGCAAGAGATGCACAACCAGTTTCGGGAGCAACTTGACGGTGGCCTTAAGATGCTGGCCGATAACCAAGTGAAAGGTGTGCGTAACGAGCCGGCCGCCGGCGCCCGTCCCGTAGCGGAAGGAACTGCGGATCCCGTCCCGGGTGCGGAAGCCCAACTCGCCGCGCAAGAAACCGACGCCGCCAAGCTTGAGGATCAGGTGAGGCAAGACGGGAGCACGAACTAGCCGGATTCCGGCCCGAACGTGAGTAGAACACGTTCAGGAGATTCTCAATATGTCTAAAACCCGACTGTTAGTCGCATTCATCGGCGGTCTTCTTTTCAGTGGAGCGCTGACACTCCTTGTAGGTCAAACGCAGGGGGCGGGCATCGAGCCGCAACTTCGGTCACAGTATCGCGTGGCGAGCGTAGGCGGCAACGGAGTAGTGGTCCGGGCCGGAACTGTCGTTGTGGTTCAGCAGGACGGAATAACGGCGCTTCCAGCGCCTGGAGAGTACCCGTGCAATTCACACAAGGAAGGTGGCCGCATCAGCCACTCGGCGATGTGCGCGATTAACTATAGCGTCAGCAAGGACACCCAACGTCCACTCCAGGTCGGTGAGAAAGCCTATCTTACGGCCATTCAGGTGAAACCGACCGAGGTTGTCTTCAAGATACAGACCTGCTGCGGCGGTGCTAATGACGCTCCGTTCAGGGCCGCTGTTTCATTCCAGTTTCCGAAAGGCTATCTGGACTCAATGAAGCTAAAGGACATCCAGGACGCGATTGGCCAGATCTTCGTTCCCGATACTAGCAGCTCAGATCAGGGATCGGAACAGTCGCAGGCTAACACGTCACAGGGTGCCCAGCAGACCTCACTTGCCGGTCTGTGGGATGTGCAAGGCACGGGCGCGCAAATCCAACTGAATCCCGATTGGTCATTCTCGCAGCATGGCTCCGACGGTCAGGAGAGACCCGGTCACTACACAGTGAATGGTGATGTGCTGGCCTTAACGTACACTGCGACTGGACGCTCTAGCACGTTCAGTATTCGCGGGGACAGCATTTACATTGGCAGCCGATTAGTGTGGGTTCGACATGCGGATGCGACGCCTCCGCCGCCACCGCACGTGCCGCCGAAGCTTCCCGCAACCTATGTTAGCGCTCAGGTGGCAACCGACCAACTTCACTTAAACGCCGACAACTCATTTTCGCTACAAGCAGGCGGCGAGACCTATTCGGGCACTTTCACCGTTAGCGGCAGCACGCTGGAGTTGAACATCAGCGACGGCACCAAGAGCACTGCCACGATTCATGGCAACACTCTTACGGACGGCAACAGCCAGACGTGGGTCCTGCGGGAACAATCCGAAACAGCCGCCTCAGGCGGAGCCACGCTCCAGAATCAGGACGTCATCAAAATGGTGAAGGCCGGATTGGACGACTCCCTAATCATCGCGAAAATCGGCAGTTCCAAGTGTCAGTTTGACACTTCAACCGACGCTCTCATCCAGTTGAAGCAAAGCGGCGTCAACGGGGCTGTGCTCAAGGCCGTGCTCGGCGCTGGAAAGTAGCCCTATGACAGACGCGCGATCCGGCGTTACGATTCCAGTTTGCGTAACTCTGCTCGGCTGGCTTTTGGCGACCGGTCAAGTGGTGGCGCAAAACGCGACGACCGTTGCGGCCGCGGAACAACAGAAGGCTGAGCGCGACTACGCCGAGATTTTGGGACATGTTCAGCAGGGGGACATGACCGTAGACTTTCGCGCTTTTCGGGTCGCGGGAGCACTCAAGTCCGGCCCGCATGCCAGTAAGCTCGAAACTGAGGAACGCGCTGCGTTTCGCAACATCATGGCTTCCAGCGATTGGACGGGCGCGCTCGATTCGGCAATGCGGGCGCTTGAGCGGAACTACGCAAGCCCGATTGCGCAATATGATGCAATGGCGGCTTACCAGGCGGTGGGCAAAGCGGATGAGGCGGCGGCCCACGAGAAGATCCTGAATGCGCTTCTGGACTCGATCCGTCAGTCTGGCGATGGCAAGAGCCCGGAGACCGCGTACTTCGTTGTCACCGTGCAGGAAGAGTATATTTTCCTCAATCGGGTGCTAAACGTCCGCGCCAAATCCCAAGACTGGGTGAGGAAAGACGGTCATTTCTATGATCGCCTGGCGGTACCGGATTCAACCACAAACCAGGTTGGGTATCTCTGGTTCAACGCCGATTTTGATGCGCGCAGCGATCCGGCAGCCATTGCAGCGGTCAAGGATGGCGTCTTGGCGACGACGACGGTAATTCGCCCGGGTGCAGATCCCGCGTTACCGCCCGCGGGGGCGAGGTCGATGGACGCGCCCGATCCAATGTTGGTGTCAACACTGGATTCTCTAAAAAAGTCTCTGCTTTCAGCCGGGCCGATCGAGTGGAGCTTCAGCTATTCGGGCGAACAACGCGTTCATCGAATGTGGCGAAAAATCGCCGCAGTCGCGGCGTTGCCGTCCACCTGTCAAGTGCGCATGCATTTCGACGATTCTAGCAGTAGCCCAGAACCAAGGGGCCAAGTGGCCTCGTTGTTCTTGGAATCCATCGATACGGTCGAAGTCAAGTCTTTGCAGGAGGTGGGGAATCTCCTGGGTACACGGCTTCGCAAACCCAACTTTGTAACGTACTCCGCTCCCGCCGTATACAACATCATCATCAACGGCCATGCGACCATGATTCTTTTCTTGGACGAGAAACAAGCGACGGATGCCGCCGACGCGATCCACCGAAGCGCGCAGATCTGTCAATCCGCTCCTCTCAAGATGGCCGATACAGCCGCAGCGTCCAACTTGGGCGATAGCCTCGGTTTCATCAAGGAAAAACTGGCTGACAACGGAGCGGTCGACTATCGTAGTGTCAATCAGTATCCCACTGGTTCCAGAGCAGACACGTATTCCACTCGAATCTCTAACGTGATTGCCGACACAGCCACCTGTCAGATCCACTTTGATCAGACGAGACGAGTCAATGGGGGGCTGACCTACTACCCACCGCTGATGGATACGACGGGTGACGGCAAGGAGACAATTTCTCTGCGGCGGGTCGCAAGGGCGGACGTGCGCCCCGCGCAAAACTCAATCCCCCAAGTATATACGCTGTTTCTCACTATGTCAGACGGCACCTCCACCACGGGATTACCATTTGACGACCGACAGATCGCGGATCAGCTCGCCAAAGCCATGCTCCGCGCCGCTGGGCTGTGTAACGGCGGTCGGAAGGACTCAAATGACCCTGCGGCAGCCGCAGCACGACAGAGCACGGGTTCCGATTCTGTTTCACCAGTAGTTGACCCGAGCCCCGCCCAGGGGTCGGCCGCGTCTCCCTTAACAGGACCGAGGATCTCGTACCCAGTTCTGTCGAAGAGGGTCCAGCCTGAGTACACGCCGGAAGCTCGCGCGAGCGACTTGCAAGGCTCGGTGGTTGTGTATTTGGAAGTGGATCCAACGGGCGACGTTGAAAACACTCAGATAATTCAGAGCTTGGGCCTCGGCCTCGATGAAAACGCCGTTGCCGCAGTGAAGCAGTGGCGCTTCAAACCAGGCACGATAGACGGGATGCCGGCGAAGATGGCTCAGTCGGCCGAAGTCACTTTCTCCTTGGATCATAGTAATTCATGGCAGATTCGGCGATCAGGCTATCGAGTGAACCGGACGGAAGCCGATCAAGTAGCACAGCTTACAAAGCCGATGCTGAACCAATATGCGAGTCCTGCTCCCGAAGCTTGCCGTGCTGACGGAGACGTCGTTGTGGTTATCTTTCAGGTTACTAAGGCGGGAAAGCCAGAACGGGTAAAGATCATCGAGCAGCGTGGCGAAGACGCGAGTGCGGCAACTCTCAAGGCGATTCCGTTGTGGAGATTCCAACCCGGCCTCTTAAACGGGAAACCCAGGGAAGCCAGCGCCAGCATCGAGATGGAGTGCCGTGCTTCCGCAACCACCGCTAGTATTTCAGAAACTTCGGGTGGATCATACAGGGTTGGTGCGGGCGTCTCCGCACCGGTCATTTTATATAAGGTCGAGCCCGAGTATTCCGCGGAGGCGCGTAGGGCGAAATTCCAGGGAACTGTCGTTATGACTTTTCAAGTTGACACATCTGGCCATCCAATCAACATTCGGATGGTCCGATCTCTCGGCCTCGGTCTGGATGTGAAAGCCATGGAGGCGCTCAATCAATGGCGCTTCAGGCCGGGTGCCAAAGACGGCAAACCCGTGAGCGTATTTAGCACTGTTGAGGTTAGCTTCCGGCTATTGTGACTCTTGGCAGTCGAGGATGCTTTAGCAATGCGCCGCCGATCAATCCTACCAACGCGACTCCGCTCAACAGTAATTGGCGGGCTTCTCGTGGCGTGCTGCGTCTCGGCGCGAAGCGCTGCTTTTGCCTCCGCTGCCGATCAAAAGACCGGGTATTTCTGGAAGGATAGAGAGCCGTCCGACTGGTCAGACAGGGAGATTTATGAGTTTCTCACAAAGTCCCCCTGGGTACGTCTTTTTGGGGGTCTCTGGGTTCAGTCTGATGCTTGCATTTCAGGTCCGCAGGGCTGCCGGTTTGCCTTCTTTCCCGTGGGCAGTTTGACGATCCGTTGGGAGAGCGCAGCCTTGGTGCGGGATGCTCTCAAACGAGTCGAATCGCAGGAATATAACGATGCCTTGGCCGGCTTCTCCAAGGACTATTGCGTCATCGCAGTCGTCCGCAAATGGCCGGACGCGAGCCCGCTGGCGCAAACAAGATTGTCGGGCCACTGGAGCCCGGAGCAGGAGGAAGAACTGCGCAATGCAACGGCGCGCCAGCCGCCGGGACGTGGCATGCTGGACCCGCCGCTCCCGATGTTGATTGGCAACGAGCAAGCCCGGCGTGCGTTTTCCGTGGGCCGTTTGTCGAGCTCGGGCGATGAAGCAATTCCCCCCGTCCGTGTGGAGTCGGTCAAAAAAGGGAGAGAGTCCGTTGACCTGCTCCTCTTCCCTAGGTCCTTGGCGCTGGAGAGCGGCACAGGCGATGTCGAATTCACCCTACAGCTCGGCAATAACCGCGGCACCCCCTTTAGAGCGAGCTTCAGCTTGAAAGACTTGGCCGAGGGCTCCGAGCGAGGCATGTAAGCGTTGATTCTATCGGTGGAGGCTTTTGCGAGGTTTTTATGATGAATAGAGTCGGATCAGTGGTCAGAGTCATCGGCTTGGTATTCCTAGGCGCAACCCTGCCAGGGCTGCAAGGCCAGGCACCGAGCCAGAGCTTCGAGCAGCAACTTCGTTCCCAGTACCAGCTCACACGTGTTGGTGGCAATGGAACCGTTGTGGGCCAGCCAGGAGCTATCCTGGTGATGCAGGAGGATGGGCTGATGGCAATTCCAGCCTCTTATGGGCCGTACTGGTACAGCACCTTCAAAAAAGGAGGCCGCATCAAGTCGAGCATGGTCCAGCACGGCGGTAGTGTCGCCATGGGTGAACGCCGGCCTTTTCAAGTCGGCGAAAAGCTGTATCTCGTGAACATGGAGGTCACGGCGACCGAGATAGTCTTTAATGTCCAGTCCTGCGGGGCCTGTGATTTGTCGGTCAATCCGAACGATCCGCCGTACCGTGCACGGCTGGCGTTCCAATTTGATAAAGGATATTTGAGTACGGCTGACTCCAAGCAGGTTCTGGAGACAGTCGGGCAAGTATTTGGAGTCGCTGCTTCCGCAATCTCGCCAACAGTAGAAAAAACAAAGCTGCCCCCGCCGCCAGTGCCGTTGAAGCTTCCGGCCACTTATGTGAGTGCGCAAACTCAGACAGACCAACTCCAGTTGAACGCCGATAACTCTTTCTCGCTCCAAGCATCCGGCGAGACCTATCACGGCACCTTTGTCGTCAACGGTAACACGGCGGAACTCAGCATCCGCGAGACAGGCGACAAAACGACGGCCACAATCGAGGGCAACACGCTCACTGACAGTAGCGGCCAGACGTGGGTTCGGCGGGAACAATCCGCAGGACCTGCTTCGGGTGGAGCCCCACTCCGGAACGAGGACGTCATCAAAATGGTCAAGGCTGGTGTTGACGATGCCATTATCATCGCGAAAATTAGCAGCTCGAAATGCCAGTTCGACACCTCAACCGACGCTCTCATCCAATTGAAGCAAAGCGGCGTCAGCGCGGCTGTGCTCAAGGCAATCGTTGGGGCTGAAAAGTAGTGTTTCCGCTCCTGGCTCTTTACTTGGCAGGTCTTTAATATGAATAAATTTCAACTGTTCGCCGCGGTCATCTTCGCGATAGTCTTTGAGGGAACCGTTCTACTGATTCGCGGCCAAGAGCCGAGCCCGGCAGCACAGGTACCGGCGGCTGCGCTGTTGAAGCTTCCGTTGACCTACGTGCGCGCTCAGACCCCGGCAGACCAGCTCCAGTTGAATGCCGACAACTCATTCTCTCTGCAAGAGGCCGGCGAGACCTATCACGGAACCTTTTCCGTGAGCGGCAACACGCTGGAGCTTAGGATCAGCGAGACAAACACGAATACTACAGCCACCATGCAAGGTAGCAACCTCACTGACAGTAGTGGGCAGACGTGGGTTTTGCTGGAAACACCCATGCACCGTGCTTCGGTCGCGGACGTCATGAAGAACCAAGATATCATCAGCCTGGTGAAGGCTGGTCTTGACGATGAGATCGTGATCGCGAAGATCGGGAGTTCCAAGTGTCAGTTTGACACGTCGCCGGAGGCTCTCATGCAGTTGAGGCAAAACGGTGTCAGCGCAGATGTGATCAGATCCATGGCTGGATCGGGCACACCACCAGTAGCAGGCGGAGGCGCCGCTTCAACGTTGCCGCCAGTAGCTCCTGGTCATCAGTCCCAGACCGGCTCTGTCGACGCCTCCCTCAACCCGCCAGCACAAACGTCGCCGAACCCGCCTGCGCCAACAGGGACGATTCAGCCGGGGCTACGCCAGGATCATCCCAACAAGACCGCCGCCGACTTGAGGCCGGTCGAGCGAATCTACACCGACATCAAACTGGGCAAGACCACACAGCCGCAGCGCTTCGGCGATATCGCCCTGCGTCTGACCAAGGTGAATCCCGACACGAGCACATATTCAGTCGAAATCCTTACCGACAACAAGATGACCCTGGTGGCGGACAAGGGAATCAACGACTTCGTTCAGTTCTACACCGTCAAAAGCGGCCGCACCCCATACAACCTGATCATTAGTCAGGTGACCAACGACGGCATCGTCGGCTACCTCTGGCGGGAACCGTTGAAGCGAATGGCCGAACGCAACTATTTCGATGTCATGCTGGGCATGACCAAACAGCCGCAGCGCTTCGCTGACATTACGTTGAAGCTGGAGAGTGCCGACGCCAAACACAACAAATACACCGTGCTGGTGATGGCGGACGGCAGCCAGTACCTAAAGAAGGACAAGGGCGTCAACGAGCCAGTGCAGTTCCACACCTCCAAGGGCGGCGACACCCCCTACGAACTGGTGATCACCCAGGTTGCCAAAGACCATATCCTCGGTTACCTCTCGACGCCCAAAAACGCGGGGACCGTTGCACGGTCTCAAGCCGGTTCGGCCGATGCCTCTCTCAACCCGGCGGCAGGCACATCGCCCAATTCGCCCGAGCCAGCACCGTCGAAGCAGCCGTCATCTGGGCCGACGCAGGTAACAGGCCGTGTGGTATGGAACGGGATCCCAGTCCCGAACGCAAGAGTCCAACTAAAGCAGGTTGGCAACTATCATTCCCTCCCCGGACTGGCCAGCACTGTGAGCACCACCGACGGTACGTTTGCGATTGAGAAGCCGCCAACCGGCAGTTTGATGATCTACGCTCTGGCACCGACTGCTGATTACTGGCCTTTCCAGGCTTATCCGGAAACGATCATGGCCGGGCAGTCAACAAATGTCGGGGATTTGGCGATCGCCAAGAAGCTCCAACTGCTTTCGCCGGCCAGTGGCGCGATCGTCACAACCACAACACCGACGCTTCGATGGGCGGCATTCCCCGATGCCGCCCGCTACGGCGTTCAAGTGCACAACAAGGCTTCGTCTCAGCAGGTGTTCTTCCAATCTACTCAGGGAACCCAGATAACGGTGTCGCCGGCATTGCAGAGCGGTCAGGGATACGAATGGACAGTACAAGCCTATAACTCCACCGGACAACGGATTGCTTGGTCCTATGGGTCCATCACGATTCAAGAAACGAATCCAGCGGCGCCCGAGAATTAGGACGCTGCGCCTGTGGTTCGCACGGTGGAAGGGTGCCACCGGCCCGGTTCTTCTCTATATAGTGGAAGCAAAGCACTCTGAGGCTCTGAGGCGGCCCCAGAGCCCCAGAAGCGAGGTGTCAGGGCACCGTGCTTCTCTCTATTGAAGTGGACCCATCCGGCCAGGCTATTGATGTGCGCTTGGTGCGGTCGCTTGGCCGCGGCTTGGATGAGGTGATGATCGCGGCAGTGAAGAAATGTCTATTCATGCAGGGCATGCACAATGGCGGGCCAGTCACGGCGGCTGCGAGAATCGAGGTTCGGTTTCGGCTGTGAGCATTGATTTGCAAACCGTCATGCCAATACGAACAGCCCAGAACTCTGAGAGAGCGCTTTGAATGCTGATTTTGCGCCGTCGTTGGCACATTACTGGTTAAGAAGTCAATTAGAGCGGCGAGAGCAGTCTGTGACGACTTGGATCGGGGGACCCGTCGGAGTGTGACGCCGTGAGAGTGCCGGAGACCGGGGCGTCCACGTCGACGGATGAGAAGCTGCCCGCCGAATATAGGCCACCAGCGCAAGAACTTTGTTCGGCGCATATGGAATTGGCCATCTGATTTCGTTTTGATCATTGGAGCAGAAATCAAGTCCATTGGAGGCTGCCATGAATCTGACACGAAGAGTTGAGAAGACAGTTTGGGCGGGTGCCGTGCTTGCCGCGGCTTTGAGCAGCGCATTGCTGGTTCTAACGCCGGTAGCAATTATTGGAACTGTCCACTCCGAACAAGCGACGGGTAGCGACACGCCGACAGCTATTTACTCGCACGGTGCACTGCATGTTGAGTTACCCTACACCGCACCGCGCGCCGGCGCGGGAACTTTTACCATCGAAGTCCTAAATCCCGAGGAGGTGGTACTGGGACGTTCGGAGCGGAGGGTTACTCTCGCTAAGGGTAAGGGCACGTGGCAAGCGGACCTGAGACTCGAAAAGGAGCTCGCCATCGAAGATCTGGTTTGGCATCGCGTGCGCTACGGCTTCCACTATTCCGGAGATGCTCACTCTGTCATCGAGGGCACGGATTCGCTCTCGGAGATTCTGCGAACGCCGCTGGTCCACGTGCTGGCCCAGCAATCCTATCTGAGCGGCGGGGCAGCGGCGGTGCGTGTAGTCGCTATCGATTGGAAGAACGAGCCGATTACCGGGGCGAGTTCGGTGCGGATCGAGCTACTACGGCCCGGTGTGCCGAACGTAACGCTCTTCACGGGACCGCTCAACCAGCGCGGCACCGCGGACGCGCAGTTTCGCTTTCCGGCGGGCGTGGCGGGAGGCTACTCGCTGCGATATGTGGTGGATACGCCGGTCGGCTCTAACGATTTCACGCAACCGGTGCGCCTGGAAGACAAAGTCTCGATCTTACTAACTACCGAGAAACCAATTTATCAGCCGGGCCAGACCATCCACATACGCGCTCTGGCTTTGGACCGCGCCGATCATCAGGCGGCGAGCGAGCGCAGCATCACTTTTGAGGTGGAAGATTCGCGCCGCAATAAGGTGTTCAAAAAGGCGGGGCGAACCGATGCGTTCGGCATCGCGTCGGCGGAATTCGGGCTGGCCGACGAGGTCAACCTGGGCACGTATCATCTGCGGGCGCTGATGGACGGTAGCGAAGGCGGCGCGCGGAACTCGGCCGAGGTTGCGCTTGATATAGAGCGCTATGTGCTGCCCAAATTCAAAGTGGCCGTGGATTTCGCGGGGAAGGACGAAAAGGCGAAGCATGGCTACAGGCCGGGCGATCACGTGACCGGAACGGTTCGCGCGAACTATTTCTTCGGTAAAGCGGTGGACGCGGGCGATATCACGGTGAAGGCTTCGGGGATGGATGTGTCGGTGTTCGAAGTGGGGTCGGTCGAGGGTAAGACCGATGCCGAAGGGGCATATCGTTTCGACCTGACGCTGCCGCGCTACTTTGCCGGGCGTCAGCTCAGCCAGGGTGCCGCGCACGTGCTGGTGGAGGCCACCGTGAAGGATTCAACCGGCCATTCCGAGACGCGCGGGGAGCCGATCACGGTGAGCGAATCGCCGCTGCTGATCACGGCGGTGCCGGAAGGCGGCACGCTGATTCCGGGCATCGAGAATCAGGTCTTCGTGCTGACGTCATACGCCGATGGCAAGCCGGCCAAGACGGAACTGCGGGTGCGCGCCGAGGGCAACGCGGAACAGAACGTCACCAGCGATGACGGCGGCGTGGCGCTGGTGCGGCTGGCGGCGGCGGCGACTCCGCGCACGCTGGAGATCGAGGCTAAGGATCAAGAGGGCAATGACGCATCGAGCTCCGTGCCACTGCAGCTTCGCCAGGGCGCGGAGCAGATTCTGTTGCGCACGGAACGCGCCGTGTATCGCGCCGGAGACCGCATCCAGCTTCGCGTGTTTTCCACGCGGCAGCAGGGCGCCGTTTACGTGGACGCGGTGAAGGACGGGCAGACCGTGCTGACGCGCGATCTGGACATGAAGAACGGGCAAGCCGAGTTGAACATCACCGCAACGCCCGAACTGGCAGGCACGGTGGACTTCGATGCGTATCTGTTCGGCCGCGACGTGCGCCCGGTAGCGGACCACCGACTGGTGTTCGTGCAGCCGGCCAGCGAGCTGAAGATCGAAGCCACCGCGGACGCGGCGGTGTACAAGCCCGGCGAGGATGCCCGCATCCAATTCCGCGTGACCAACGAGCGGGGCGAAGGAGTGCAGGCCGCGCTCGGGCTGCAGGTGGTGGATGAGGCCGTTTTCGCGCTGGCCGAAAAGCAGCCCGGCTTCGCCAAGGTGTTTTTCTATTTGGAGCAGGAAGCGATGAAGCCGCGGTACGAGATTCACTCTATCGGGATGCCGGAGGTGGTGGAGACGGCTGGCGTGGCCCGCAGAGATTTGGCCGCGCGGGCGCTGTTCTCGGCTACTGAGATGGTGAATACCAACCGGTTCGACCGGGAATTCGGGCGGACTGTGTCGCAGACCCGCTACGTGGGGTATGCCAACCGCTACCGGATGCAGTTCCAGGCGCAGGTAGAGCGCGTCGCGGTGAGATTAACCAGCGCGTATGCGCAGCATCCCGAGTCGGACCTTACCAAGGTGGCAGCCCGACTGGAAGCCAGCGGCGCGCCCGAACTGCGCGACGCTTGGGACACCAACTTCCGTTTCGAAGGCTTGGGCGCCATGTTCATGGTGCGCAGCGCAGGTCCGGACAAGCTATTCGGCACGGGGGACGATTTGCTTGGCTACCTACGAGTGACCACGCGGAAGGTGGCAGGCTCTGTCAGCCCCTCCGGCAGCAGCATCAGTCTGTGGGTGGATCATGATCAGTGGCCGTTCAATGGCTTCGCGCAGATCAGGGGAGTGGTGCGGGACCTGAAGGGCGCGGCGGTGCCAAGCGAGAGCATTGTGGCTCGCGAAATCGCCAGCGGGAAGACTCGCTCGGCGCGGTCCGATAGCAACGGGCAGTTTCAACTCACCGGCGTTCCAGCCGGCGAATACGAAGTGCAGGTCGCTTCGCGGGGGTTCCAGATGAGCTCGCGCAGATTCACTCTTGCCGAGAGCGATCACGAGGCGTTGACGGTGACTCTGAACGTTGAGGCGACCAAGAAGACGGTTGTCGTCGCCGAGGCACGCGGAGTGGGGGCCGGGATCATCGGTGGAGTCGTGCGCAGGCCAGTGTTTAAGGCCGGCGTCGGCGGCGGAGGCGACGGTGTCATGCGCGAGCATCTGCCAGTGGCGCATGCTGCTCCCATGCATGCCGCAATGCCCCGACTTATGGCCACGAACGGTCCTATTGGGATTGCGTCTCTCGCCGCTCCTACGGTTACGGGTTCGATCTCCGGCGCCGCGCCCGCGCCGCGCGTGCGCTCCTACTTCCCCGAGGCCCTCTACATCAATCCCGAAATCATCACCGGCGGCGACGGCCGCGCCACGATTTCGATTCCACTGGCGGATTCCATCACCACCTGGCGCATGGCCATGGTCGCCTCCACGATGCACGGGGCGCTGGGCAGCGGATCTTCAAGCGTGAAGGTCTTTCAGGATTTCTTCGCCGATCTCGATTTGCCGGTCACCCTCACGCAGGGCGACCGCGTCTCGATTCCGGTCGGGGTTTACAACTATTCGGGCGGCCGCAGCGATGTCAGCCTCAAGCTCGAAAAGGACGATTGGTTTTCGCTGGTCGAGGACGTGCCGGAAAAGAGCCTCGCAATGGAGGCGGGACGCGTAGGATCGTCGCAATTCACCATCGAAGCCAACCGCATCGGCAAGTTCAAGTTGACGCTCGCGGCGCGCATGTCTGGCGCGGCCAACCGCGCCGATATCGTGGTGCGCGAAATCGAAGTCATCCCCAACGGCCGCGAACAGAGCCAGGTCTTCAACGGCCGCCTGGAATCGACTGTTGAGCACACACTGAGTTTCCCGGAGGCTTCGATCGCGGATGCCAGCGCGATCCTGGTGCGGCTATATCCCGGCCCGCTCAGCCAGGTGATCGAAGGCATGGACTCGATTCTGCGTATGCCCTTTGGCTGCTTCGAGCAGACTTCCTCGGCCACCTATCCCAACGTGCTGGCGCTCGGTTACATGAAGCGCACCGGCAAGCTCACGCCGGAAGTGCACGCCAAGGCCGAGGGCTTCATCGCCAACGGCTACCAGCGCCTGCTCACCTTCGAAGTCGCCGGCGGCGGCTTCTCCTGGTTCGGCCAGGCGCCCGCCAACAAAATTCTCACGGCTTATGGATTGATGGAGTTCGGCGACATGGCCAAGGTTCATGACGTGGATCCGAAGCTGATTGAGCGCACCGAGCGGTGGCTGGCCGAACAGCAGCAGGCGGATGGGAGCTGGAAGACTGACGCCAATTTCATCAATGAGGGCGCCACCAACCGCTACAACAGCGACGCGCTGCGGATTACCGCTTACATCGCCTGGTCGCTCGAAAACACGGGCTACCGGGGGCCGGCCGTGGAGAAGGCGCGCCAGTTTGTGGAGCAGCACATGAGCGAGCGGACCGACGCCTATACGTTGGCGGTGTTGGCCAACTTCGCCGCCGATTATGGAAGAGACCGCGAGTTCACGGGCCGCGCCATGCAAACCCTGCTGGATGCCCGCACCGAGAAAGGCGAGCAAGCCTGGTGGACGGCGGAGGAAACCGGCATGTATGGAGCCGGCGAAAGCGCGGTCGTGGAGACCACGGGACTGGCCGCGCAGGGCTTGTTGAAATGGGGGCAGGCACCGGTGACGGCGGCCAAGGCGCTGGCTTACCTCGCTTCGAAAAAGAGCGCGCAAGGCACTTGGGGCACCACGCAGGCGACCATCATGGCGCTGCGCGCGCTGCTGCTGGCCACCGAAAAGGGAACCTCCGACGTGCGCGGCACGGTCGAGATCACGCTCAACGGCAAGCCCGTCGAGAAGCTCACGCTGACTCCCGAAAACAACGATCTGCTGCACCAATTCGTATTCAAAGACGTTGGCGGAAGGTCCGCCAGTGAAGTGGCCATCCGCTTCGATGGCAAGGGTGGGCTGGCCTACCAGGTGGTGGGGCGGTATTTCCTGCCGTGGACCCAGAGGCCTTCCGCCGAGGCTCTCTCGATTGACGTGACCTACGACCGCACACGCCTGGCGCAGGACGATATCGCCACCGCGGCCGCAACGGTGAAAAACAATCTGCCCAAATCGGCCAACATGGTGATGGTGGATCTGGGGATTCCGCCCGGCTTCGACCTGTTGACCGAAGACTTGCAGACCTACCAGGAACAGAGCGCCGGCCGCAAGAGCGGGCGTCTGGAGAAGTTCAACCTCACGGCCACGCAGGCGATCCTCTACTTCGATTCGATTGGCGCGGGCGATACCGTGAAGCTGAGCTTCCGCTTGCGCGCCAAGTACCCGATTCGCGCGCGGACGTTTCAATCGCGGGTGTACGAATATTACGATCCCAACGTGAGTTCGGTCGCGCAGCCGATGCAGATGGAGGTGACGAAGCGTTGAGCAGCAAAGGAATTTCAGGGGCACAGGAAGCTGTGAAAAAATCGGGCCGTCCTCTTGAAAAATAGCGGTAAACCCGTAGACTCAATTTGTGGACCCCCAACAGAACATAAATGACCCGCTTCGTTTCGAAGAGATCGACCGTGCGCAGAGCGTCTTGCTGCCCGTGGATATCGAGGCGCTCGTCGGTGAGGATCACCCGGCGCGCAATATCTGGAGTTTTGTCGGCCGTTTGAACTTAGAAAGTTTCGTTGAGGATGTACGGGCGACGGAAGGCGTGGCTGGTCGGGATGCGATTCACCCGCGGTTGCTGATCAGCATTTGGATTTATGCGATCACGCGGGGCATTCACTCGGCGCGCGAGATTTCCCGACAGATGAGTTACGAACCCGGGCTGCAGTGGCTGAGTGGGCTGCGCGTGATCAACCATCACACGCTGTCGGATTTCCGCAGCCGGAACGAGCAGGCCTTGGGGAAGCTTTTTGAGCAGGTGATTGCGCTGCTGCACATGAATCGACTGGTAACGTTGGAGCGGGTCACCCAGGATGGCACCAAGATCCGGGCCGACGTCAGCAAGAAGACGTTTTCGCGCGAGGAAAAGATCCGGGCGCATCTGAAACTGGCGCGGGAGCAGATGGAGTACCTGGAACGTCAAGCCGAGCAGGAGCAGAGCACGCGGAGGCAAAAGGCGGCGCGGGAACGGGCGGCGCGCGAGCGAACCCAGCGGTTGGAGGAGGCGCTGGAGGAGATGCAGCGCTTGCAGCGGGAGAAGAAGAACGAACGCGACAAGCCGGTGCAGGCATCGACCACCGATGCCGACGCACAGTTCATGCGGACCTCCGACCACGGTTTGGCGCCGTGTTTGAACGTGCAGCTTTCCGTAGATGGAGCACACGGATTCATCGTAGATGTGGACGTGGTGAAGCAGCCCTCCGACAGCGCACAACTGCTGCCCGCGATGGACCGTCTCCAGGGGAAGTTTGGGGCGTACCCGCGGGCCGTGATCGCCGATGGGGACTACACGAATCACGAAAACGTGCTGGGCATGGCGGATCGCAAGATCGACTTTTACGGCAGTTGGACGGGGCGAACCGAGACGGGGCGCGGGCGCGGTGCCTCGCGCCGCCACCAGGACTACGACGCCAGTCAGTTCCGTTACGACGAGAGGCGCCACGAGTTAGTGTGCCCGGAAGGGAAACGCCTGTCCTATCGCACGACGCAGCACCCGCACCGCGGAACGGACCTTCACGTCTTCGCGGCTAAGGCGGAAGACTGCCTGGGATGCGCAGCTCGTAAGAGCTGCTGTCCGGATCTGCGGATTGGCAAGCATGGCCGCTCGGCGAGCGTCGCGGTGAGGGCGCCGGCGATCGAGCGTTTCGACGAAAAGATGCAAACTGAGGCAGCGAAGCTACTCTACAAGAAGCGGTCTCCACTGGCAGAGTTTCCCAATCTCTGGCTGAAAGAGAAGCTCAAGTTCCGTCGGTTCTCGGTGCGCAGCCGGGTAAAAGCTCGGGCAGAAGCGTTCCTCCACGCACTGACATTCAACATCCAGAGGCTGCTGAGAATCCAGCCCGCCCTGGCGACGTAGACTGCGAAAGCAAGGGCACGAGTGGCACCCCAAAAAACCAAAACGCGATGCCACATCCTCGCTACGACCGGCGCGCTGGCCTCGGAAACGTGATTACTTCACAGCTTCCAG
>Ga0181530_10002904_pt1 | contig 19771 bp, 14 predicted proteins | sample PEATcosm2014_Bin_42_FD_119769 | JGI IMG/M metagenome (GOLD analysis project Ga0181530, IMG submission 119769) | Peatland microbial communities from MTU Mesocosm Facility, Houghton, MI, USA - PEATcosm2014_Bin10_60_metaG | ecosystem: Environmental > Terrestrial > Soil > Wetlands > Peat | place... | reverse complement strand
CTAGCCAGACATGAACAGTCAGCCGCCCACATGGCTGATGGCTATGCCCGCGCTTCCGGCAGGACCGGAGTCTGTATGGCAACCTCAGGCCCGGGCGCAACGAACCTGCTGACCGGATTGGCTACGGCCTACATGGACTCTTCTCCAGTCGTAGCAATCACCGGTCAAGTGCCTTCCTTCATGATTGGATCGGACGCGTTCCAGGAAACTGACATTGTCGGAATGGCTACGTCGGTGACAAAATACACATTCCAACCTCTCAGAGTCAAGGACGTACCGTACTCGATCAAGGCTGCCTTCTACTTGGCTACAAATCGACGGCCTCAGCCAGTTCTAGTGGACATTCCGAAGGACGTTCAGCAAGGTGAGGATGAAGTCGAGTTCCCAGAACATGTTGATTTTCCGAATTACCAGCCCTTGCCCGACCCCGATCCGATGATCGTGAAAACCATTGCTCGATCAATCATGGATGCGAAACGGCCAGTCATACTCGCTGGTGGCGGCGTGAAGATGGCCAATGCCTATCACGAACTGCAAGCTTTCGCTGAATTACTAATAGCCCCCGTTGTGACTTCCTTCATGGGAAAGGGGGCGTTTCCTGAGAACCATCCTCTCTCACTCGGCTGCATGGGTATGCATGGGTCTGAACGGACAAACAAACTCATTCCTGAATGCGATATCCTCGTGGTAATAGGTTCGAGACTCTCCGACAGAACAACGGGCAAGATAGAGAAATTTGCGCCCAATACCAAGGTCATTCACATCGACGCAGACAAGGCGGAAATTGGCAAGAACCACAAACTCCCCGTTGTGAGCTTGGTAGCAGATGCAAAGAAGGCTCTGCAGGCGCTCACACGCGAATTGGAAGCGTCTATGGTGGGTTCAGAGCGTGATACTTGGGTCAAGCGTACCCAAGAGGTGATGGTTATGGCGAAAACGGAACTTGACGGCAATGGCTCCTACCTTAGCGGAACTGAGACAATCAGGATGCTTCGCAGATTTCTCCCGCCAAAAGCCATAGTGGCTACTGAGGTAGGCCAACATCAAATGTGGTGCGAACAGCACTTTCAAGTGATCGAACCAAGGACATTCCTCAGCTCAGGCGGGCTGGGAACCATGGGCTTTGGATTCCCTGCCGCGCTCGGCGCCAAAGTCGCTTGCCCCGATGTCCCAGTTTTCGACATCGCGGGTGACGGAAGCTTCCAAATGACCGAAAACTCACTCGCAACGAGCATCGAAGAAGATATCCCGGTTACGGTGGTAATTCTGAACAACCGAATGCTGGGAATGGTAGCGCAGTGGCAGCGATTCTTCTACAACCGACGCTACTCGGCAGTAAAACTGGGCAGGTCACCCGACTTCGTAAAACTCGCCCAATCATATGGAGCCGAAGGAGTCCGCGTAGAAACGCTCATGGATCTTGAAACGGCAGTCAACAGAGCAATGCGTTCGCCGGTAACAACTGTCATCGATGTTCCAATCTCACCTGAAGAGGATGTACTCCCAATGCTACCACCGGGCGCGGGACTCAAGGAGATGGTTGTCGGATGAATCACGACGACCAACTCCGCATCATATCAGCTCTGGTAGAGAACAAGCCCGGAGTGCTCTACCGCATCTCTAACTTGATCCGCAGAAAATCATTCAACATCGAGAGCATTGCCGTCGGCCCAGCTGAAATACCCGGGCTAGCAAGAATGACCTTCACGATGTTCTCAGACCACGCAAGATTTGATCAGGTTATGAGGAACATCGACAACCTAATCGACGTCCAGAACATTGAACCTCTCGAGGAGAGAAACGCAACAGTTCGTGAGCTTGCACTCGTAAAATTCTCGCCCGGAGCGCCTGCAACGAGACCAGAAATAATGAACCTCATCGAAACCTTCCGCGCAAACATAGTCGACATCTCCCCAGACACACTAACCGTCGAAGTCTCCGGCGACTCAGACAAGATCAACGCCTTCGTAAATCTCACCCGCAACTTCGGGCTCAAGAAGGTGGCGCGTACAGGGACCGTTGCACTGGCACGTGAAATGATAACTCAGAAGGTTACGTGAAATGGTAAAGGTGTACTACGATAAGGACATCGACGTTTCCCCAATAGTTGGGGCAAAAATCGGAGTGGTAGGCTATGGTAGCCAAGGCCGTGCCCAAGCATTGAACCTGCGAGACTCAGGGGCACAGGTCTCCGTGGGGTTACGAAAGGACGGCAAATCTTGGAAACTGGCAGAAAGCGACGGCTTCCGACCACTTACCGTGAAGGAAGCCTCGGCCAACGCCGACACCATATTGCTACTGATACCTGACCCGCAGCAGCCCGCAGTCTTTACCTCTGAAATCAAACCAAACCTGAAAGCTGGCAAGACTCTCAGCTTCTCGCACGGCTACAACATCCACTTTGGCGACATTGTTCCCCCAAAGGATGTGGACGTAGTAATGGTAGCCCCGAAAAGCCCCGGCCAAAGATTGCGTGAACTATATGTGAACGGGTTTGGTGTTCCATCCCTTTTCGCCGTCTACCAGAACCCCTCAGGACGAGCCCGAGAATTCGTTCTAGCTTTGTGTAAGGGAATCGGTTCATCCCGAGCAGGAGTTATCGAAACTAGCTTCAAGGACGAAACCGAAACCGACCTGTTCGGTGAACAAGGGGTTCTAGTTGGAGGACTCATGCGACTTGTCATTGAGGGATATGAGACCTTGGTGGCAGCTGGCTACCCACCCGAACTAGCGTACTACGAAACCTGCAACGAGATGAAACTCATCATGGATCTGGTCTACCAGTACGGCTTCGTAGGAATGCTTCAGCGAATATCGGATACCGCGAAATTTGGCGGCCTAACAGTAGGACCGAAGGTTGTCGACCGCAACGTCAGAGAGAACATGAAGACCGCCTTGAAGGAAATTCGTTCAGGAGCCTTCGCCAAGACATGGACCGGAGACCGAGAGAAAAGCGCTCGACAGTTGGACCAAATGATGAAGGAACTCGCTAATCATTCCATTGAAAAGGTCGGTAGAGACATCAGAAAACTTTCTGGCCTCGAGAGCTAGACCCGTAAGCAAAGTGAACTGATGTGAGCTACACAATCGCCTTGATAGAAGGAGACGGAATCGGTCCCGAGCAATCAGCCGCAACCAAGGAGGTCCTCGCTGAGGTTGAAAATGGTTTCGGCGTTTCACTCGATCTAGTCCAAGTCGAAGCAGGAGATCGAGTTCTAGCTGAGCACGGAGAAGCTTTGCCAGAAGCGGCTGTTGACACGATTAGGAAGACTGATTGCTGCCTCAAAGGTCCAGTAGGCGAGTCTTCCTACGACGTCATAATTCGACTGAGACAGAGACTTGACCTATTCGCGAATGTTCGGCCCGCGAAATCTTTGCCGAACGTCCCTTCCTTGAACCCATCCACTGATCTTGTAATTGTGAGAGAGAACACGGAGGATCTTTACTCAGGCTTGGAGTCCGGAGACGATGAGAAGGCTACCGCAATCCGAGTAATTACTCGAAAGGCATCGGAACGGATAGCGAAGTTCGCATTCGAGTTGGCGTGTGATCGAAGGAGATCAGTTACCGCTGTACACAAGGTAAATGTTCTGAAGAAGACCGATGGTTTATTCCTATCTGCTTGCAGAGATGTAGCCTCGAAATACCCTCATGTCAGTTTCTCGGAAATGCTCGTAGACGCTACTGCGATGAACTTGATTAGAAATCCACAGAGCTTTGATGTTATTGTAACGACGAACATGTTTGGAGATATTCTCTCCGATGAGGCAGCGCAAGTGGTTGGCGGGCTGGGCCTGGCGGCATCTGCGAATATTGGGGAACAGTTCGCAATCTTTGAACCGGTACATGGCTGCGCACCCGATATTGCTGGAACAAACACCGCGAACCCAACCTCGCTCATACTCTCAGCCGCCATGATGCTGGAGTGGCTTGGGTTGAGGACACGAAACAACCAAGCCAAGCTCGCTTCACAAGCAATCCGACGAGCCGTAGAACATTGCTTGGCAACTGGGAAGACAACACGGGATCTGGGCGGTAAACTCAGCACTCTCGAAATGGGAGTTGCCGTCAAGACGGAACTTAGCCAGGTGATTCTTCAATGAACTCCCGCAATATTCGGATCTTCGACACCACCCTGAGGGATGGCGAGCAAACACCAGGAATCTCATTAACACCAGACGAGAAAGTCAAAATTGCACGACAACTTGACAAACTAGGTGTCGACGCCGTCGAAGCTGGCTTTCCAATAGCCTCGGCGGGTGAATGCGAATCAGTCGCAGCAGTAGCAAAGGCGGGCCTATCATGTGAAGTCGTCGGGTTAGCTCGCGCAAACAAACACGACATTGACGTAACGTTGGGCACAGGAGTAGGTTGCGTCCACGTATTCATAGCGACCTCCGACCTTCACTTAAAGCACAAACTCAAAATGAGCAGGGATCAGGTTCTCAACCACATAGCGGATTGCGTTGCGTACGCAAGTAAACAGGGCAAAGTTGTTGAATTCTCCGCTGAAGACGCCACGAGGACCGAGATCTCCTTCCTAAAAGAGGCGTATAAGACAGCAGAACGTTCGGGCGCAAATCGCCTAAACATTCCCGATACGGTGGGTATCTGTTCACCTCACAGTATCGCGCAGATCACCAAGGAGATCGTGTCTTCAGTAAACATACCCGTTAGCATTCACTGCCACGATGACTTCGGGCTCTCTGTAGCAAACAGCCTAGCTGCAATTGAAGCTGGAGCAGTGCAAGCACACGTGACCATAAACGGGCTTGGCGAACGAGCCGGAAACACATCCCTGGAAGAACTCGTAATGTCACTTCACAGACTCTACAACATGAACACGAAGATCAACATGGAGCTACTGAATGAAACATCAAGACTAGTTGCAACGCTAACAGGAGTCCGGGTGCAACCTAACAAAGCCGTAGTAGGTGAGAACGCGTTCGGACATGAATCTGGGATTCACACTCATGGCATTACTGAAATGCCTTTGACCTACGAACCCTACGACCCCGCCATAGTCGGCCGCCGACGCTGGTTCCAAGCCGGCAAACACGCCGGGGCACATGGAATCGCAACACAGCTAGCGGAAGCAGGTCTTTTCCCTGACAAGAATCAACTTGGCGAGATCGTTACACGAGTCAAAGACATCGGCGACAAAGGTAAGACAGTCACGGATGCAGACCTGATTGCCATCACTGAGGCAGTACTGGGCAAGACAACGGGAAGAGAACGAATCCTCGACCTAGTCGACCTAGCCGTTGTGACCGGGAAAGGGCTGGTTCCAACAGCCTCAGTACGATTGCGACTGAACGGCAAAGAATACATATCGGCCGAGACCGGAGTCGGCCCAGTTGACGCAGCAATCCGCGCAGTCCAAAAAATCACTGACCCATCCGTCCAAATCACCTTGAAAGAATATCGCCTGGAAGCGATCACTGGAGGATCCGACGCTCTCGCTGAGGCAATAGTCAAAGTCGAAGACGCAAGCGAGACAACAATCTCCGCAAGCGCTGCAAGAGAAGATGTAGTGGTTGCAAGCGTCGAAGCAATGGTTGAAGCAATAAACAAAGTGCTCCTCCGAAGACGCCTCCAAACCCCACCCAACATCCCTCTAGCTGAAGAAACCACACGCTAACAACGAAGGATTTGGCAAATGGCTTCAAAGAACTCCAGGCTGAAAAGCAGAGACATAACTGAAGGCCCCCAGCGCGCTCCAAACCGCTCCATGCTCCGTGCGATTGGTTACACAACACAGGACTTCACCCAACCATTCGTCGGAGTTGCAAGCACATGGAACGAAGTCACTCCATGTAACTTCCACCTGAACAAACTAACTAAGAAAGTGAAAGAGGGAGTTCGAGCAGCGAATGGAACCCCATTTGAGTTTGGAACCATCGCGGTGAGCGACGGTGTTTCCATGGGAACTGAAGGCATGAAGGCCTCGCTGGTCAGCCGCGAAATAATCGCGGACTCAATTGAAATCATGGCGATTGGCCAACGCCTCGACGCCCTTGTTACTGTAGCTGGATGCGACAAGAGTCTACCAGGATCGGCAATGGCGATGGCGCGACTCAACATACCATCAGTCTTCTTGTATGGTGGTACCATCATGCCAGGCAAATTCGAAGGTCACGATGTTACAATCCAAGACGTCTTCGAGGCCGTCGGATCCTACGCAGCAGGCAAAATGACCTTGGAACAACTCAATGGTCTCGAATGTTCAGCATGCCCCGGTGAAGGGTCATGTGGTGGACTTTTCACGGCGAATACGATGGCATCAGCCGTAGAAGCGCTGGGCTTGTCCCTCCCCGGAACGGCTTCGCCCCCTGCCACTGATGAACGTCGTTACCAAGCGTCGTACCTCAGTGGCTTGGCGGTCATGCGGCTGCTTGAAAATGGAATCCGGCCCTCGGACATCCTAACCTTCGAAGCTTTCGAAAACGCGATCGCCGTCGTTCAAGCAATGGGCGGCTCGACAAATTCCATGCTCCACATACCTGCAATCGCAAACGAGGCAGGGGTCAGAGTCACGCTAGACGATTTCGAACGCATCGGGAGAAAAACCCCGGAGATTGCAGACATGAAACCGGGAGGTAGGTACGTAATGTACGATCTCGACCGAGTCGGTGGGGTTCCCCTCATTATGAAAAAACTCTTAGACAAAGGAATGTTGAACGGACAAGCGCTAACGGTAACCGGTAAGACGGTTCAACAGAATATCAAAGAAATGCTTCTCGACGATAAGCCACAGGACGTTATCAGAGACCCATCCAACCCAATCTCGCCCAGGGGAGGACTGGCGGTTCTTCGAGGAAACATGGCTCCTAACGGAGCCGTAACGAAAGTCTCCGCAGCAAGGATACTACAGCATCGTGGCCCCGCTAGGGTATTCGATTCCGAGGAGCAAGCTTTCGAGTTCGTTAACAAACGAGACATCAAACCTGGCGATGTGGTAGTCATACGATATGAGGGCCCGAAGGGGGGACCTGGGATGCGAGAAATGCTGGCGATCACCGCTGCAATCGTAGGCCAAGGCCTAGGAGATAAGGTGGCATTAGTGACGGACGGACGCTTTTCAGGAGCAACTCGCGGGATGATGATTGGCCACGTTTCACCCGAAGCCCAAGTCGGAGGACCGCTGGCAGTTCTGAAGAATGGAGACATCGTAACCATAGATGCCGAACATGGCTTGCTCAAGGTTGAGCTGAGCGACGGAGAGATCGAAAGGAGAATGAAAGAATGGAAACAACCCGAACCAAGATACAAGCGCGGAGCCCTCTACAAGTACTCCAAGCTGGTCCACTCCGCAGCCGACGGCGCTGTCTGTAGCTGAGTCAATCAGCAGGTGCAAGAATGCCCACCCGAACTCTCTTCGAAAAGATCTGGGGTAACCACGTTATCCATGAAGAGGAAGGCGGTGGACCCAGCCTAATCTGGGTTGACAGGCATTTGATTCATGAGGTTACGTCACCTCAAGCCTTCGACGGTCTTCGTTTAACCGGTAGACAAGTAAGAAGACCTGACCTTACTTTTGCGACGGTTGACCACAACGTCCAGACAACCGACCGATCAATTCCAATACAGGACGAAATCTCCAAGAAACAGATCGAAGCACTATCCCGAAACTGCGAACAGTTTGGAATCACTTACTTTGACTTAACGAGCCCCAACCAGGGGATCGTCCACGTAATCGGGCCAGAGCTCGGCCTAACATTGCCTGGATTGACTATAATGTGCGGCGACAGTCACACTTCAACCCACGGAGCATTCGGAGCCTTGGCCCTAGGAATCGGAACAAGCGAAGTCGAGCATGTTCTTGCAACGCAATGCCTGTGGCTCCAGAAACCAAAATCACTAGAAGTCCGCGTTAACGGTTCCCCTCCACGAGGAGTCACCGCAAAGGACATCATACTCTCAATAATCGGCCACCTTAAAACCGCGGGTGGAACAGGCTCAGTGATTGAGTATCGAGGCGACGCAATAACCGCATTGTCAATGGAAGAACGCATGACCGTATGCAACATGTCAATTGAATGCGGCGCCCGAGCTGGCCTCATCGCCCCAGACGAAACAACGCTTCACTACATCCGTGGCCGAAGATATGCACCAAGGGGTGACGCTTGGACGCAGGCTGAGGAAAAATGGCACGAACTGCAAACCGAGCCTGGCGCTACTTTTCACGAGACCGTTCAATTAAGCGCCGACAAAATGAAACCCCAAGTCACATGGGGCACAACTCCCGCAATGGTAACTGATGTTACAGGATCGGTTCCCGACCCACAAGATTTCCAGGATCCGCAAATGAGAAGCGCAGCTACTCATGCCTTGAAGTATATGGCCCTGGATCCTGGCACGCCAATTCAATCAATCAAGCCTGATCGAGTATTCATCGGATCCTGCACTAACTCCCGCCTCACGGATCTTGTCGCAGCCTCCAGAATAATCAAGGGCAGAAAAGTTGCGCCAGAAGTACGTGCGATGGTTGTTCCAGGCTCGCAGTTGGTCAAGTATCAAGCAGAGACGCAGGGGTTGGATAGGGTCTTCAAAGAAGCTGGGTTCGAATGGAGAGAGTCTGGGTGCAGCATGTGCTTGGGGATGAACCCTGACATCCTAGAGCCGGGCGAACGCTGCGCTAGTACGTCAAACCGTAACTTCGAAGGCAGACAAGGGTACCAAGGGCGCACACACTTAGTCAGCCCGATTATGGCAGCGGCAGCCGCTGTCGCAGGCCACTTTGTTGACGTACGTGATTGGGAAATTTCTGGGTGATTGAGAAAATGGATCCATTCAGAGAATTCACGGGAGTCGTTGTGCCTCTGGACCGCATCAACGTGGACACTGACCAAATCATTCCAAAACAGTTCCTCAAACGGATTGAAAGAACCGGGTTCGGACCGTACCTATTTCACGACTGGCGTTTGCACACAGACGGCACTCCAAGAACGGATTTCGTTCTGAATCAGCCACGGTACAAGGACGGCACGATACTGTTGTCACGGGCGAATTTCGGCTGCGGAAGCTCCCGGGAACATGCCGTTTGGGCGCTCTTGGATCATGGATTTAGAGTATTAGCTGCACCGTCATACGGTGATATTTTCTACAACAACTGCTTCAAGAACGGAGTTCTCCCAATAACACTCGAAGAAACTCTCATCTCCCAACTCTTCGATGAAGTAACGACGCAAGGCGGCTACTCACTGCGCATAGACTTGGAAACGCAAACAATCCACAAACCTAGCGGACAGCAGCTGGAGTTCCGCATCGACCCATTTAGGCGAAGGTGCCTACTGGAGGGCCTCGACGACATCTCCCTCACCCTGCTACGCGAGGAGAAGATCCGATCATACGAACGCAAACTCTCACCGGTCCAATCGATCAAAGTAATGAGGTTATGAAAAAATTGTTCGAAGCTCCAGCGAAATTCGTATGGATGAATGGAAAGATCGTTCCATGGGAACAAGCTACCGTCCATGTCTTCACGCACGCGCTACACTATGGAACAGGAGTATTCGAAGGAATCAGAGCCTACAAAGTAGAAGAAGAGGTTCTCGTCTTTAGGCTTAAAGACCACATTAGAAGAATGGTAGAGTCGGCTAAGGTATACTCCTTTGACCTACCCTTTACTGCAGACCAGATTTGCCAGGCCATTCTAGAGCTCATTGAGAAGAATGATTTCCACTCGTCTCTATACATCAGGCCCATTGCATTCAAGGGAGTGGGTGGAATAAGCCTCGACGCAAGAGCCACACCAACCTCGGTCAGCATCATCGCTTTCCCATACGTAAAGTACTTCGACGAAAACAAACCTGGACTGGAGACCTGTATCTCAACTTGGACACGCGTAGGCAAACCAGCTGTACCTGCTATGGTCAAGGCCTGCGGGCACTACGTCAACTCGGTTCTGGCTCGAACTGAAGCGGCTCAAGCAGGTTTTGATGAAGCGCTGTTTCTGGATGGGAACGGAGATGTTTCGGAGGGGACAGGGGAGAACATCTTCATAATCAAAGATGGAGTGATCTCAACACCGACGTCAGCTTCGGATATCTTGAACGGCATAACCCGCCAAACCGTCATCAATCTAATCAAAGATAATGACATGCCTTTCGTGGAGCGCACGATTCAAAGAGCAGAACTCTACACTTGCGACGAAGCGTTCTTCACTGGCACTGCAGCTGAAGTAGCACCCATCCTGAGCATTGACCGTAAACCTGTGGGAACTGGAGGTGTGGGACAAGCAACACTACGACTGGCTAAGGAATACGAACACGTTGTGACAGGACGCAATGAAAAATATTTGGAATATCTGACGCCTGTATACGGCAGCCGCCAGTTTGACCTACCCTCAACTCGTCCGCACCAAAGATCCCGGAGCCCAGCCTCAAGTCTTACTCAGAATGTGTAGCTAAGGAACGTTGCAGAGATGAAGCACCCGACGGTTAATTGTTTCCCTGAACTCTGACCGTTTTGCACGCCAAGGTTCCCTCTGGTGTGAGTTTTCTTCTAGTCAACACGCGGGTACGATCCGAGAACCCTCAACATAGTCGTCGAACGCTGGAGTGCACTAATCGCTTCAGAGACCTTCGGGTCTCTCTGGTGTCCTTCGAAATCCACAAAGAAATTGTACTTCCAAGGCATTCCCCGTATGGGCCTTGATTCAATTTTAGTGAGGTTGATTTGGCGTGATGCGAGTTGGCCCAACGCATTGTGAAGTGATCCCGGGGTATGGTCCGTGGCGAACACGATGGACGTTCTATCCTTTCCCGTTGGCAAAGCACTGGTTTGAGCGAGCACAAAGAAACGAGTGAAATTCTCAGGAAAATCTTCTATGTTTTTTCTCAGTACTTCCAAGCCATAGAGTTCAGCAGCGCGTTCGCTCGCGATGGCTCCCGTTTTCGATAATTGCTTTTCAATCAACATTTTAGCGCTGCCTGCCGTATCATACGCTGGAATGACTTCGACGCCGAGTTTCTCAAGGAAGCCAGCACATTGTGCTAGGGCCTGCGGGTGTGAATACACGGTTCGCAAGTTCTCAATCTTTGTTCCGGGAACAGCCAGCAAGCAGTGAACGACTCTAACTTTCACTTCCCCGGAAATTCCCAACGATGTTTTCAGCAACAGATCATAAGTCTGGTTAACGCTCCCTTCCAGCGAGTTTTCTGCTGGAACAATACCATAGTCTACTGATTTTTCTTCAACTGACTGGAAGACCTGTTTAAGCGTCTTGCAAGGTTTCGTCCCCACACTCTGCCCAAAGAACAGGGCTGCTGCTTGTTCGCTGTACGCACCATGCTCACCTTGAAAGGAAACAACAGGCGTTGACAAATCTTAGACGATGCAGTTGAGGTTCTATTCATGATAAAGAGTTGTTGACTCATTGGGCTCGCAATCTGCAACAGCTAGTGCCTAAGCCGAAATCCAAAAGTAGTTGATCATTCAAGGCAATGGAATAATGATGAATCCATTAAGTGCAGAGCACCATTCAGCCGGTGCTGTGATGTTTCGACGGGCAGACTGATTCATCATCTCCCGTCGAACTATTCGACCCACAGGTCGCCTTTTTTCCAAACATTCGAGTTACTGCCAAAGCTTAAATTCAGTTTTTGACGGCATGGATGGGGAAACTGAGTGGGCGCACCGCAAACACCAAACTTCTTGGCTGCGCCAAGAACGGACACGCCAACAACCACCTTTTATTCACTTTCAAGACTGAGGGGGTTGGAATTTGCCTAGCCTGATCGTAGTGGGCTGCCAATGGGGAGATGAAGGTAAAGGGAAGATTGTTGACTATCTCTCATCGCAAGCGGATTATGTAGTCCGCTACCAGGGTGGTAGCAACGCTGGGCACACGATCAATGTCGGAGGGGAAACCTACAAACTACGGCTCCTGCCGTCCGGTGTATTGCATCGCAAAAAGTTGGTAATAGCAAACGGGGTGGTCGTGGATCCGTCTGTATTGCTGAAGGAGATCTCGGATCTGACCGCCAGGGGATACAAGCCAGATCTAGCATTGAGCGACCGAGCCCACGTAACTCTAAGCTACCACCAAATGTTGGATGCGGCCGAAGAGAAATTCAAGGGAGCCCTTCGGTCGGGAACAACGTTACGAGGGATCGGCCCCACTTATACTGACAAGGTTGCCAGGTACGGGATCAGAACGGCAGACCTCCTAGACCTGGAACTCCTGAAACAAAAGATTTCGCAGAACACTACCCTAAAGCAAAGAATGCTGAAATCAGTCTACGAATCAGATGCCCAAGTCAATGAGAAGGAGCTGTTCGAGGGCTGTGTAAGGTTTGGTCAGGACCTTCGCCCGTACATAACCGACACTTCAGTGCTGTTAAACGGTGCCTTGGACGAAGGTAAACGGATTCTATTCGAAGGTGCCCAAGGACTCTTACTGGATATCGACCATGGAGTGTACCCCTTCGGGACATCATCAAACACCGTGGCCGGAGGCGTCTGCACGGGAGCAGGAATCGGGCCAACCAAGATCAACGACACGTTGGGAGTAGTCAAAGCGTATACCTCGCGCGTCGGAGCCGGACCAGTGCCAACCGAGCTCACGGACGAATTAGGGTCTAGGTTGCAAGAGAAAGGAAAGGAATTCGGGACGGTGACTGGTCGCAGGCGCAGGTGTGGGTGGATCGACGCAGTCGCTCTAAGATTAGCTGCAAGAGTAAACGGGCTTACTGGGATAGCTCTCACAAAGATGGATACTCTCGGCGGTTTCGACCCCGTCAAGGTATGCATCGAATACAAGATTGACGGAAGAACCGTACGTGATCAACCCGCAGGTTTGCATGAGTTCTCGAACTGTAAGCCGGTTTACGAAGAGATGAAAGGATGGCCCGACTTGTCTAACTCTGATTGGGCTGCTATAGCAAAGAAAGGCTACGACTCGTTGCCCTCGCAGACGCGAGGCTACGTCGAGAAAATTGAGGAAATCACAAAATCGCCAGTGAAAATAATATCGGTAGGAGAGGCGCGCGAGGCAACGATCTGTCGATCCGGCGTCTGGGCGAACTAACCCGATGGTTTGGCTCTTACATTCCTCATCAGCCAAGTTTCAAGTGAGGTTATGTGCCGGAACGAGTTTGTTAATGGGGATACGACAAGCCCCGCGGGAATCGCAGCCGCTAACAAGTTGACCACATTATACAAGGCCGTGAACACAAGGACCCAGAAGAGTAGGATGGGCGTCTCCGCTGAACTGCCACCCCGTCGTCTCGACGAGCGTGGCCCTCGCGAACGACATGTAGTTGAGCCCGAAAATGACTGGTCCGACATACAAGAGGACTATGTAGTTCACGACCGTCATCGCCACAACCCGAAGGAACATTCCTCCACCAAACATGAGTGCGAGTGCGACAGCAGGCCGCCCTCGTCCCGGTGCCAGATGAAGGTAAATAGAGCTACCTGCCCAAAACCCGCATAGAGTGGACAAGACTGCGAATAATTTTATTGCAGGGCCTAAGGGCGCATCAGAGCCGGTTATGTTGAGGAACAGCCAATGCACTAATTCCGTTATGATGGCTGCCACGGGCCCGAACAGGAAAAATGCGATGTAAATCGGAAGTTCTGCAAAATCAATCTGGAGATACGGGATTAGAGGGAAGGGAAGTGCAGCTCTGGAAAGAGTCAACAACGCCGCGAGTGCAGAGAAGACGGCGGCGCCGGCTAAGGTGACTGTGAACTTTTGTGGGCTGCTCTTCAATCGTTTTCGGTGACGCCTAATGATCTACCAAGAAAAGCGTTTCTACCCCTTTTTTGGTGATGAATCACGGCGGGCCCGGAGAACCCTGCCACTCGGTCTAGACATTTTTGTCAGAACATCGACGGCTTCGCGGACATCCTTGTAGGCCCCGCGTGGGTCTGAATCTAATGTAGTCTGGGCTCTAGCGACTAACTCGCGCGCGTGATCAGCAGAAAGATTGTTTGCAACGGAAACAGGATCATAGTCACTCAAGTCGTTAAGGATCGCAATCCGAAACGCCAGATACTCAACCTCGGCTCTACATTTCCAAAGAAGTAAATCCAGAGTTGAATTAGGTTCAGTTCGGCTTGAATTACGAAATTGATCAAGAAGTTCTAGGGCCTTAGAAAAGGAGTGGATAATTGGTTGATCGGGTACTCGGCTTAGTGCGCCGTTCGTTGGGCCAGCCTTCTTGTTGGTCGTTCTTGCTAGTGGACGGTTACTGATTTCGCTAGATTTCTTGGAAAGTCCGGGTTGTATCCTTTTCTCACCGACATGTAATAGGCGAAAAGTTGCAGAGGAAGAACGAAGACTATCGGTGTGAGCGGCCAGGGAATCCCAGCAGGGAGGGTTATCGTTTCATCCGATAAACCTGCAACTTGCCCATCCCCATTTTCAACCACACCAATAACCTGCGCTAGCCGTGCTTTCATCTCCATAACATTGCCAACGATCTTGGAATATGTCTCATCCTTGGGTGCGATGAAAATCACGGGATAGCCATCCTCAACGACCGAGATGAAACCGTGTTTCGACTCGCCCGCCGGATACGCTATGGCGGGTAGGTATGAAAGTTCAAGGAGTTTCAGTCGTCCTTCAAGGGCAGTCGCTGCACTTATCCCCCTACCCAGAAAGCAGAAACTGATTCTATCCGAGTATTTTTCAGCAAGACGTTTTACCGTGCTTTCTTGACTGGATAGAGTCGTTGTGACCCATTCGGGCAGTTTGTCGAAGCCGTCTTCCGACATTTGCAGTTCATTGGCGCTCAAGGTTTTTCGTTTTTCAGCGAGCGCCACTGCGATTTTGACGAGAACGGCGAACTGGGCGGTAAAGGTCTTGGTGGCAGCCACCCCCCTCTCCGGGCCGGAGTTTTGGCCGATATAAACGTCCGAGAGCCTGGTCAAGGTTGAGCCCATTACATTAGTAATCCCAAGGATCGTGGCGCCACGATCCTTTGCCCCCCTGACCGCGGTTAGAGTGTCCGCTGTCTCCCCAGATTGGCTAATGGTCAGGACGACAGTGTCTTGATCGATCAGCGCCCCATAGCCATCTATGAATTCTGAGGCGACGACCGGCGTGACCTCAGTTTTGGCGAGGTTTGCGAATACATACGTGGCGGCGACGCAGGCGTGGTACGAGGTTCCGCAAGCGAGCAAGAATATTCTCTTCGCCCGGTTAATTGCTGAGGCCATCAAATCCAGATAAATTGGATGCGTACGTAAGGCATTGCGAATTGAGAGTGGCTGTTCATGAATCTCCTTCAACATGAAGTGTGGAAAACCACCTTTGCTAGCCGTCTCCACGCTCCACTCCACGGTGAAAGGCTGCCGAGATACCGTCTCTCCGGTTTCAACCTTCAACAAGCGTACGCTTTTCGCCTCTAGAACAGCCATCTCATCATCTTCGAGGAGTATGGCCTGTTTCGTTCGTGAAAGGAAGGCTGGAATGTCTGAGGCGAGATAGTTTGCGTTTACTCCCGTTCCGATTACGAGCGGGCTCTCTCGTCTCACGCACACGATTTTGTCGGGTTCCTCGGTGCATATGAAGGCGAGGGCGTATGCGCCGGTGAGTTCGCGCGCAGACAATCGTACTGCTTCAACGAAACCCACTCCTGCTTTCAAGTGCTCTTCTACGAGGTGTGCAACTATTTCAGTGTCAGTTCTTGACTTGAACTTGTGCCCAGCCGCCTCTAACTTCTGCTTTAGTTCCATGAAGTTTTCAATTATGCCATTATGAACGACAGCTACCGTGTCCATGCAGTCTGTGTGTGGGTGCGCATTTTCTTGGGATGGTGCGCCGTGGGTCGCCCATCTAGTATGGCCAATTCCCACTACTCCGCCCAGATCACTAATTCGGAGTTCGCTTTCGACCTCGTCTATCTTTCCCTTGTCCTTCTTTACGACAATCCTTCCGTCGATTATTGCTGCTTCGCCCACCGAATCATAACCCCGATACTCCAGCCGTTTCAACGAGTCGTATAGAATTGGGCCGACGTCGCCAGAAATCTGTACCACGCCAGAAATTCCACACATGAGTTTCAGTTTCCTGATAGAATTGGCCGAGGTTGCAGGCTAGTTGTCATAAGGTTTCCTGAGGTTCGGTTTTGATGAATTGATCGTTTTCGAAACGGTCTGAGTTCAGGATGCGCACGGATTAATCAAAAACGTGTTTAATAGTCAAATCTATACTTTATTAATGCACTTCCGAGGCCAATTCCACATGTCATATCTCCTGCTGAAAGAGAGACGCATCAACCGACTCCTCCCCACCCGAATCATCTCTGACCCGAAAGTCGCTCAACTACTCCTACAACCCACACGTTGGAAAATCCTAAGCGAATTGTCCCATGGCGAAAAATGCGCCAAGGACCTAGCGGAGATATTTCACAGCAGCGAGCAAGTGATGTGTTATCACTTGCGGGAGCTCGAGAAGGCTGGTTTAGCTGTGTTAGAGAGAACGGAGAAGAAGAGGGGTGCGACGGCTAAGTACTATCGAGCAGAGGAGAAGGCGATCGCAATCATACCGCAACGAAGATCGCCAAGTACAACCTCACATGAACCCATAGAGGAGACTCTCTCGGAACCCGCCTCGAAAATGCTTGACCCGTTTATCTCAAATGGCCACTTCAATGGCCACATTGTCCTGGGAAGCCCCGATGCACACGGCATCTTTAGCAGCCGGGCACGATGCGGCGACAGAGCCACAGACTTAGCCCTATTCATAGGGTCCCTACTCCCCGTCACACGCGAAAGCGTTGTGCGCCTGGACACTGAATTATCCCAACAGGAGTCAGCACGAAATCTCATAGTTGTGGGAGGGCCCAGGGTAAACACGGTTACAATGACCGCGAACGAATTCCTCTCAATAACCTACGAGCTGACCGGCCGCAACATGATGATCTCCCGGCTCTCAGGGCGAAGCTATGCTGGCGAGGAGGAGGGTGCAGTGCAACTGATCAACAACCCCAACAATCAAGACTCGAAAATGTTCGTGATAGCAGGGAACAGCTACCTCGGTACAAGGGCCGCTGTTCTGGCTTTCATTAAATACACTGATGAAATCGCGCGAGGTAATACTATGAACAGGAAAGCTATCGCCCGCGTCGTTACGGGCATAGATGTAAATAGTGACGGCCTCGTGGACGACGTTCAATTCCTTGAATGAAACCCCCTGCCCAACAGCAGCCCTCACCAAGCCTCTGCCCAAGGACTGTTTAGTTTTCCAGGGTGTGGTCCACCCTCGACTATGGGTGTGGTCCACCCTCGACTATGGGTGTGGTCCACCCTGCCTCCGCTATGATCCTATTCGTACAGTGAAAGCGGGGCCGAACGGCAACAATGAATCTAGGCAGCGCTGGACAGTCTCTTCTTGAGCGTCTCCGTTACAAGCTTAGGGTCGGTTCGCCCTCGTACTTCGGACATGATGGATCCCATGATCGACGGAAACGCACCCTGGCCCTTCGTCTCGACTAGTTTCTTGTTCTTCTCTATGTGACGATCAACGACCTGCTCCAATTCTGTCTGTGACAGCATCCGTAATCCAAGATGTTGTATTCCTTCCGAAGGATCTGCGCTTGGGTTTGAAACCTGCCACTTCAACAAATCAGGTAAAGCTTCTTTGGCAAATGCACCTTTGTCCACTAGCTGGAACATCGCCTCAATTTTCGCATCTGGGACTGTATGAACGTGGATACCCTCTCGTTCAAGGCTCTTGCATGATCCTGTTAGAAAAGTTGCAACAAATGATGGTTGAGTCTTCCCATTGACGACGACCCGTTCGAATAGGCTTAGATAATCAGAATCCACCAACTGTTTTGCCAATGTCTGATTAAGTGAGAATTGATCCATGAATCGCTTCGCGAGTTTCTCTGGAGTCTCGGGTAAGTGCGCCCTGAGCGTGGAGATGTATTCTTCGGGAATGGAGGTCTCTGGAACATCGGTTTCAGGGTACATACGAGCTGCGCCGGGCCGAGGTCGCATGTACCTCGTGGTCCCATCAGGCATAGCCGTGCGAGTCTCTTCGGGAACACCCACCAGCGCTTCGTTAGCTCGGTCGACAACCGCGTCCAGCGCATCTGTGGCCTTGGCATTGTCGTCCGCGACTAGAACAAACGCATCTTCGACGGTAAGACCGAGCCGTTCCCTTATTGCGGTAACCTGGGCCTCAGATATGCCGTATGCAGGTAACTCGTCTGAATGAAATATTCCTCCAACTCCCGCCCAGAATGATGCGCGGTTGGATAGTTCGGTCCCGAGTCGTAGCCCAGGTGAAAGCTCTCTTCCTAGAAGGCCTTTGAAGTTGGGCAGTTTTACGGCCAAGACTACCCCCCCCTTGCTCATCGCTGCTTTGATGACTCGCGCCTCTGAATTCAAAAACAATTCAGACAGGTTGACGTACATTCTCTCCATCTCGTCAGGTTTCACGTTCCTTGAGAGTAATTCTTTACGAATGGCAAGTAAGTTCTGCTGGCGGTTCACTTCTAACTCGACGGCCGTGGCTATAATCTCCAATTCCTGAACCCCTTTGATTTCAATGAGGGCTCCTTCTGGAATTGAGACATTCAGGTCTTGCCTGATACTTCCCAGCCCTCTCTTCACCTTGCGAGTTGCTCTCAGAACGGTACCGATGGCGTACGCGACCTTCTCAACCTCGTCAGGCGATTCCAAAACGGGGCCGGTGGTAACTTCGATCAGTGGAACACCGAGCCGATCTATACGATAACCGGCCGCAGTTTGGGACTGCGATGCCCTTCGCGCCGCATCCTCTTCAAGTGAAATTTGTGTAATCGGAATCGTCTTGCCGTCAACTTTCAACGCGCCATCCAACGCTACTACTGCAGTTCGTTGAAAGCCAGTCGTGTTTGACCCATCTATGACCACCTTACGCATTACATGGATCTCATCCACCGGTTTAGCGCCCATTAACAATGCCGCAGTCAGGCAGATCTCGACAGCTTCGTGGTTGAGTTTGGCCGGCGGTTCCTCGTCCATTTCGACGAGGCACGAGGTTTGGTGATCAGATTCGTAGAGAATGCTTCTACCACGATGGAACTCGAACAACGCGGCTTGGTCAATTTGGCCCAGCTCGCTTTGAGTAGGTCTAAGCCTTCGCAGAAATCTCGATTCTGGTTCCGATTCCGCGAATTCGGTTGGACAACCACAGAAGAGCTTATGCTCTGTGTCAAGCTGACGGTGAATCTCTAACCCTACTGTAAGCTTATGTTTCTGAACTTGTGTACCGCTCATTCGATTTGCGCCTCTAGTTCGCGCCTATCTGAGAGTTCGTTTGCGAGGTTTGTGGTCATGATTTTCTTGACGTTTTCAGGGTTCTTTTCTTGGCCGAAGGCCCACATCATCTTTACCAAGGCCGTTTCAGAGAGCATGTCTCCCAAGGGGATGACTCCGATCCTCAATAGGTCTCTTGCTGGTGCGTAGACGTTCATGTGAACCCGGCCCCAGATGCACTGCGAACACATTCCAACGACAACGCCGTCATTCACCGCGCGTTCCAGCGACGAGAACAACGCTTCGCTCACATGACCCAAGCCTGTTCCTTCCAGTACAATGCCTTTGAACCCAGTAGCCGTCGCCCAATCGATGATTCCTACGGAGATACCGGGATGGAATTTGATGAGAGCGACGTTGGGGTCGAATTGTGACTTGACGCTTAGGGTCGCGCCCTGCCGCCTCTTCCGATAGTGCGTCGCGTTGAGATTGAGGGTGCGATGAATGAGGTCGTAATGTGCGATTGGTTTTTGGTTTACGCTTCTGAAGGCATCCCTTCTGCTCGTGT
>Ga0181530_10002903_pt1 | contig 19773 bp, 21 predicted proteins | sample PEATcosm2014_Bin_42_FD_119769 | JGI IMG/M metagenome (GOLD analysis project Ga0181530, IMG submission 119769) | Peatland microbial communities from MTU Mesocosm Facility, Houghton, MI, USA - PEATcosm2014_Bin10_60_metaG | ecosystem: Environmental > Terrestrial > Soil > Wetlands > Peat | place... | reverse complement strand
TCATTACGGCGATGGCGTGGCAGGGAGACACGCTTTATCTGGGCGCGACTGACGGCATTGTCACGCTCCAGGCCGGGCGGATCACCAGCTACTTTGTGGATGCATCCGCAGTTGGGGAGCACCAGGTGGTGGAGCGGTAGCTTCGAGTGGGACAGGCCATCGCCTTTCGTGGCCTGTCATGCCTCGGCAAAACGCGGCGAGCTCGACAGACGACAGGAACCGATCGTCTGTCCCACTCAAGTCGAGAAGCTGAAACTGCGCATGGACAAGTTGCCGTAGTGGAAGCCTTGGTAGATGGTTTCGACTCGCTCGTCGGGGAACGACATGCCCAGAACCACGAACAGCGGATCGAAATGTTCGGTGGTGGGAACCGACAGCCGGGCATGCGGCCCGCCGCTGCGATACGCAAAGAGAGCTTCCAGGTTTCGCGCGGCCACCTGCGCGGCCACCCAGGCGTCGAACTCGGCGGCCCAGGGATCGGCGGGGGCATCTTTGTTTTCGAGGTGCACGCGGCTCAGGTTGTGGACGATCCCGCCCGTGCCGGCCACCAGGAAACCATCCTCCCGCAGCGGGCGTAGCGCCTTGCCGATCTGAAAGAGTTCCTCCGGAGTGGCGAAGGGCATCGACAGTTCGAGCACCGCAGTGGTGGCCGCGGGCCATGCCAGTTTCACCGGGACCCAGGCGCCGTGATCGAGCCCGCGGTCCGGCTCGGGCCGGACGGCCTGCCCGCCGGCTTCCAGGACATTGGCAACCCGCAAGGCCAGCAAGGGGCTGCCCGGCGCCGGGTAAGTGATGCGGTAGAGTTCTTCGGGGAAGCCGCCGAAATCGTAGAGCAGGGGAGCGTGATCCCAGGAAGTGACGCGCAGGGGCCTCGACTGCTGCCAGTGCGCGGAAATCACCAGTATCCCCTTAGCGCCGGCATGCCGCGCGCCGAACGCAGCCAGAGCCGCGGCATGGGCGTCGCCGCCGAGAGCGGACATCGGCGAGCCGTGGGCGAAAAAGACCGCGGGAAGACGATTCATGACGACTTAGCGATTATAGGCTTCTTGCGTGAGGCGAAGATAGCAGCGCGAGGCATCCGCCTTATTTCGCCACCACTGAAATTGCCGGGTTATTCGAGGCTTGGCCTGAGATGGTAATCACCAATGGGCGATCCCCCGCGGCTACCTGCGGCACCACGAAATCCGCCTGGTATAACCCGATACCCTGGGGCGACAAGCCTATGTAGGTGATGTTGGGGGAGCTAACTCCGTTTACCGTCACTGTGTACGGTCCGCTCACCCACGAAAGCCCGCCCGGCGCGGGAGACCCTGTCACCAGCGCCGCCGCCGCGTTGACGGGACCCCCGCCCGTGAACCATGCGGTTACGATATCGCCGACCTTAGCCGGCGTACTGGGGGTATTCGCGGTGCCGTCCTGATTGGTCAGCACCGCATGACTGGTTGCCGGGTACTCCGTTACGATCCCCGGGGTTCCCATGGCCGGTATCGTCACTGCCACGGCGTTGCTGGTCGAAGAGCCGTTCTTCACCACCACGGTCGCCAGGCCCGGCTTAATGTCTTGCGGCATCTGCGCGTTGATCTGGGTTGGGCTGACGTAAAACAGCGGCGCTAACTCCCCGTTGACCGTCACCGATGTGGTGAGAACCGTCGTGAGCAGCGGAACGGAAGTGGGCTGATCCGCCTTGGTTGCCAGATCCGAGCCGTAAATCGTAAACACGCTCCCCGCCGGTGTCGCATTGGGAACCGAACTCGCGCCGTTCACCACTGCCTGCTCGGGATTCACGAATGCGGCGCGCCCGGCGCCCGTGAAGATCAACTGCGGGCTGGTGGCCACCAATTCAAAGTTGTTCGCATCCACGCCAAAATCAGATACTGATCCGGCATACTTATTATTCGCGGTGTCGGTCAGAGTGATGGAGCCCAGACACGCTGCCGTAACCGAATAGGTTCCTGTCGCCGATACGTTGGTGGTAGCCGTGTTCGAAACCGCGTTCCAGTTGGCGGTCACATTGCCTGCTCCATCGAACTGCAGCATGCCCTCGAGATCCAGAATCCCCGTCACCGAAGTCCCGGAGAGCGAGTTGCCGGTGCCGCTGAAAGGCCAGTCGCCGGACAGCGTGCTGACCGCGCATGCTTCTGGCTGCACGGTCCCGCCGCCGTTGTAAGCGTAGGTGGCATCGGTTCCCACCATTGTGAATGACCTTGCCTGTTTCGTCGTGGCGTCGATGGAATAAGCCACCAATGCCAGGGTCGCGGTGTCTCCGCTCGTCAGGTTGATTGTCCCCTGGCAGTTGGATTGAAGGGAGTAACTCCCCGAGTACGCCACGGGCGTTCCAAAGGACAGGCCTCCATTGAGGGCGTTGGTCGTCAGGTTGAATGTGACATTACTCACACCGTCAAACACCGCCGAGCCATCCGAGGCCAGGATTTTCGTTGTGACCCCCCCGGGGGCCAGCCGTCCGCCAAGAGTAAGCTCGTACGTTCCGTTCAACATCGAAGCCGAGCATGGACCGGCCGTAGTGACTTGCGTCGCAGCGCCAGATCCGTCAAAAAGCAACTGCGGGGACGCCACCGTAAGGGCGTAGGCCGGCGAGGCCGAATTGAGACTCAAGGTAAGAGCATATTTGTTGCCCGCTGTATCGGTGAGCGTGGCCGAGGCCCCGCAGGCGGAGTTCACCGAATAGGTTCCCGTAGCCGTGACGGTGGTGGCGGCCAGGTTCGACACCTGGGTCCAGTTGGCCGTCACGTTGCCTTGCCCGTCGTATTGCAGCACGCCCGCCACGTCCAGCACGCTCGTCACCGACGCGCCCGAAAGGGCACTGCCGTTGCCGCTGAATTCGTGTACGCCCGTCAGCGTGGTCGGGCAGGTCGCCGGTAACATGTTGCCGGTCCCGTTATAGGCATAGCTGGCGTCCGATCCGATCACCGCGAATGTGCCCGCCACCAGCGTAGTGGTGTTGACTGCATAAGCCTCCAAAGTAAACGTAGCGGTGTCTCCGCTGGTAATGCTGATCGCGCCCACGCAGTTCGACTGCATGCTGTAAGACCCCGCATATACCAGTGGCGTTCCGAGTGACTGGCTGGTGGTGACGGTGTTGGCCGTCAGGTTCAGAGTGACTTTGCTGAGGCCGTCGAAAGCCGCCGTGCCAACCGCCTGGAACACTTTTGAGGCCGCTCCCGTAGAGGTCACCTGGCGTCCGCTCAAGAGAATCTCGTAGGTTCCATTCAGAGTGGAAGAGTTGCAAACGCCGCCCCCGATGGTGGTCTGCGCAAGGCCGGGCACCGCCGGCAGGCAAAAGAGCGCCAGCAGCAGAGTGGTGAGTCGTCGTTTCATTGGGTTCCCCTCTTGGCCCGAAATCTCCACTTTGGACTCCGGAATGCCTTCAAGATACACCGCTCTGTCACCCTTTGATCCGATGAGTTGCATGTTCTGCACCTTCCGTGTAATCCCGCATCGACATGCCGGCGATGAGTTTCAATTCGTCGGCCAATCTGATGGTGTCGTCATACCCGAGCTCGATGACATAACCCCGAGTACTCCCACGAGGAGAAAATGTCATCCCAATGCCGCCGAGACCGGAAGGGAGTAGTTTGACTGATTCAATTGGCTCTTGTGTCAGAATGCCATTCCGTGACACCGTGGCGTGTTTGAGATTCAAAAGTGGCATGCTCCCGCCTTGAGAGCGGCCGGCGTGCGGTGGCCCATCCGCTCTGTACGTGCAAACACGGCGCCGCGGTGACGAGTTGCGGCGGTTCTTTTCCATCAGTACTGGCCGGGATGAGCCACCTGCCGTGTTAAAGCAGGCGGGTAACTTTCGATAGCGGTCCGTTGATTCCAATCGCCGTTTTCACAGCACGGTGAGCGCGCCAACGTATCATATTCCACACTATGGAGCGCGCTAAGCCGGCGCCCACCGGCGCGATCAACAGCCTTACTCTTCTTTGGCTACCACCACGGTGACTTCCGCGGTGACATCCTTGTGCAGCCGCACCGTGACCTTGAACTCGCCCAACTGTTTGATGGGTTCGTCCAGCAGAATCTTGCGGCGGTCGATGGCGTAGTTTTGCGCGGCCAGCGCATCCGCCACATCCTTGGTGGTGACGGAGCCGAACAACTGGTCGTTCTCGCCGGCCTTCTGTTTGATGGTGACGGTGACCCCGTTGACCAGCTTGGCCAGATCCTGCGCCTCGACTTCCAGTTTGGCGTCTTTGCGCAGGTGCGCCTGGCGCTCCTGTTCGATGATCTTCTTATTGGAGGCGGTGGCCGCCACCGCGAGGCGTTTGGGCAGCAGGAAATTGCGGGCGTATCCGGCGGCCACTTTGACTACCTGGCCGCGGTTGCCCAGCTTGTCGACGTCTTCTCTTAGTATGACTTCCATGACAGTTTCCTCTCGCCTCCTAGAACTGCGCCGCGAAGGGCAGCAGCGCGATGTTGCGGGCTTTCTTGATGGCGTCGGTGAGGCGCCGCTGGTGCGGCGCGCAGACGCCCGAGATGCGGCGCGGGACAATCTTGCCCCGCTCCGCCACGAAGGCGTGCAGCATCTTGACGTCCTTGTAGTTGATGTCGTCAATCTTCTCGACGCAGAAGCGGCAAACCTTCTTGCGGCGGAAGTATTGTTTTTTCTGGGTGGCGACGGCCTTGTCGCCGCCGGTGGGCCGTTGTCCGGCGCTGCCTGGTCTTCCTTTGAATTCTGGCATCGGTTAGTTCTCCTTCGGCATGCCGGGCACCATGGCCGGCCCTTCGGTAACAGGTTGCATCGGCGCTGGTCCGGGAGCCGGCGGGGCGCCCGGTCCGGTGTTCGCCGCGCGCTTGGCGGATCGCTTGTCGCGTTCCTTCTTGCGCTTGTCCAGCCGCTTCAGGTTCTCGTCGATGCGCACGGTGATGAACTTCAGCACCAGGTCCGCCACGCGCAGCCGGCGTTCGAATTCGCGCACCATTTCCGGCCCGGCGGTGAACTGGAAGAGCACGTACGTGCCTTCGCGGTATTTATCCACCTTGTAAGCCAGGCGGCGCTTGCCCCATTTATCGACTTTGTCTACGGTAGCTCCGGCGCTGGTCAACTGGGTTCGCAATTGTTCCACGAACGCGTCGACCTCTTCGTCCGGAGCATCCGGCTTAATGATGAACAGCTCTTCGTAAATCCTCATGCTTCCTCTTTGTTTGAGCCCGGGGCGCGACGATTAAATCTCGTCATGGCCTTAACGACGCCCTCGGCGATTATGGAACGAACCGCATCCGCCGCGTAGCCGATGAATTCGTCCAACTCCGTTGCCTGCGTGCGCTTCATCGGCGCCAGCAGATAATCCGTTCCACTCTTCAGGGGGTGGCCCGGATGAATTCCCAATCGCACCCGCACAATCTCGCTGGTCTTCAGGCTGGCGATCACCGACTTCATGCCGTTGTGACCGGCAGCCGATCCCTTCGGCTTGATCTTCAGCGCCAGCCATCCCAGGTCCAGGTCGTCATACACCACCACCAGCCGGTCGATCTCCATCGAGTGCTTCTCCATCAGCGGCGCCACCGAAGTGCCGCTGAGATTCATAAACGTTTGCGGCTTGGCCAGCATCACCGGCTGCCCGTCGATCTCGCCCAGTCCGGTCAGCGCCTTCGAATCCTTACGGGTGACGCGGATGCCATGCCGTTCGGCCAGCCGATCCACCGTGAGAAACCCGAGGTTATGCGGCGTAAGAGAGTAATCTTCGCCCGGATTCCCGAGACCAGCCACCAGGAACATTGCGGATTACTTCTTCTTGCCCTTTTCTTCGGCGGGCGCTTCCTCTTCCTTCTTGCCCTTCTTGATGACCTCGGGCTCGGCGGCTGCCACGGCTCCGGCTTCGGGTGTAGCAACCACGGCCGCGCCTTCCACCGGCGCCACAACTTCTTCGGCGCGCATCGCCACGGAGTGCGCAATCACCAAATCGGGGGCGCTGATCAGCTTCATGGAGCCGGAAAGCGCCACATCGCTGGCGCGCTTGGCCTGGCCGATCATCAGCTCGGTGACGTCCACCGTGAAGCCTTCCGGGATCTCGTCCGGCAGGCATTCGATTTCGATGGCGCGGGTGATCACTTCCAGCAATCCGCCCTGCACCTTGACGCCCTTGGCCTCGCCCGTGGTGCCTACCGGCACATTGACGCGAATGCGCTTGGTAAGGTCGATACGCTTGAAATCGGCGTGCAGCAGATGGCCCTTGACGGGATCCACCTGCTGATCCACCACCATGACGGGCGTCGTTTCGCCGCCCGCGATGGCCAGGTTGAAGATGGTGTTGTAGCCGGTCGAGCTGCGGATGATGCGGTTGATTTCCCGCGGGTTGACCGCAATGTTGACCGGATCTTTGTAAGCCCCGTACAGGACCGCGGGGATCTGGCCCCCGCTGCGCGTGCGGCGGGCCTCATTCTTGCCGCGCGAGGCACGCACCTCGGCGGTCACGGTAATATCTCGACTCACTCGATTTCTCCTTTACGGGTTCGAAGTCCGTTCACCCCCGAGAGGGTTTCCGTGGGTTCGATTGGCCCGCGATTCCTAAATAAACAACACACTCACCGAAGTCTCCTCGTGTATCGAGCGGATGGCGTCGGCCATCAGGTTGGCAATCGACAACGATTTGATCTTCGTCGAACTTTTCCCCGCTTCCGAGAGCGGAATCGAATTCGTTACCACCACTTCCTTCAAGCAGGATTCCTCGATCCGGCTTACCGCCGGGCCCGACAGAACCGCGTGCGTGGCGCAGGCCGATACACTGGCCGCGCCCTTCTCCATCAGCGCTTCGGCGCCCTTCACCAGCGTGCCGGCGGTGTCGATCAGGTCGTCCACCAGAAGACAGTGGCGCCCGTCCACCTCGCCCACCACGTTCATCACTTCGGCCACGTTGGCTTCTTCCCGCCGCTTATCGATGATCGCCAGCGGCGCGTTCAACCGCTTGGCGAAGGCCCGCGCCCGCTCCACGCCGCCCGCGTCCGGCGACACCACCGTCATGTCCGGTACGTTCGGGTGCTTGAAGTGCTCCATCAACACCGGCGTGGCGAACAGGTGGTCCACCGGGATATCGAAGAACCCCTGAATCTGGGCCGCGTGCAAATCCAGCGTCAAAACCCGGTCGGCCCCCGCCGTTTCCAGCAGGGCCGCAATCAGCCTCGCGGAAATCGGAACCCTGGGTTTATCCTTCCGGTCCTGGCGGGCGTATCCATAATAGGGTAACACTGCGGTGATGCGTTCTGCCGAGGCGCGCTTCAGGGCGTCGATCATCAGCAGCAGCTCCATCAGGTTGCGCTCCACCGGCGTGCACGTGGGCTGGATGATGAAGACGTCGCCGCCGCGCACGTTTTCCTGGATCTGCAGGTAGATTTCGCCATCCGAGAACTGCTTGACCATGCACTTGCCCAGCTCCGTGCACAGGTGTTCGGCGATCGACGCCGCCAGTGCAGGGTTGGCGTTTCCGGTGAAGAGTTGTAATCGGTCGTGAATCATCGCGCGTATCGGCTTTGCGGCGGCCATGTGTCCCCGGCTGCATGTGCGCCCAGCGCCCGCCGCCAGATTTGGCGGTAGCGCGCCCGGCTCACCAGTGATATCCGAAAAACCTTTTCGTTTCCCAACGATTGCATCGCGGCTGATATTCCGCGACCACCCGGGAATAGCCCAAACAGGGCGGACCCGCTTCCGGTCATCATGGCTACGGTTGCCCCCGCCCGCACCAGTCTTTTTTTCAGGTCTGCCAAATTCCGGTGCTGCTGGAAGACAACGGCTTCAAAATCGTTTTTAGAGAATTTCCCGACACCCCGTTCCCACGTTACAGATTGGAAACTAAATATTTTATTTTCTTGCGCTTCGCTTGTCAAACCGGGGCTCAGGTCGCCGTACGCCTGGGCGGTCGAGACATGCACCGCCGGCGCCACCACAAGGCCTGCCATGGCGGGCCGGTCGGGAAGCGGAAACAGCTCCGTGCCGCGCCCGATGCCGGCGGCCGCGCCGCCCAGTAGGAAAAACGGGACGTCGCTGCCGAGGCGGGCTGCGATGTCTAGCAATTTTGGCAGATCGAGCGCGCGCCCGGCCAGGACCGGCAGCGCCAGCAGGACCGCAGCGGCGTCCGAAGATCCCCCGCCTAACCCGGCGCCCATGGGGATGCGCTTGCGCAACCGCATTTCCACGCGTCCGGTCGCGCGCATGGCGTCCATCGCCATCCGGGCCGCCCGCGCCACCAGGTTATCCGGGATGGCCAGAGGGTCCTCCAGTTCGATCGCGGTCTTGCGCCCGGGCGTGAAAGCGATATCGAGCCAGTCGGCGAGCGAGATGGTCTGGAGGATGGTGCGGATCTCGTGATAGCCGTCCGGGCGCTTGCCGAGGACGCGCAGGTCCAGGTTGATTTTTCCGAGCGCGCGCACGCGCGCCCGGCGCGTGGTGCTCATTGGTCGTATTGCAGCAGCGAGAAGACGTCGTACTCCGGCAGCTTCGCCCGCCCGCTCAAAAAAGTCAGTTCCACCACGAATCCCAGGCCGGCCACGGTCCCGCCGGCTTCGCGAACCAGGCGGGCGGCGGCCGCGGCGGTGCCGCCGGTGGCCAGCAGATCGTCCACAATCAGCACGCGGCTGCCCGGCTGAACCGCGTCCTTGTGCATCTCCAGGCTGTCTTTGCCGTACTCCAAATCGTAGGTCACGCCCACGGTAGCGGCCGGCAGTTTCCCGGGCTTTCGTATGGGCACGAAGCCCGCGTGCAGCGCATAGGCCAGCGCCGGCGCGAAGATGAAGCCGCGCGCCTCGATTCCCAGCACCAGGTCGACGCGCGTGCGGCTGTAATGGTTCTTCAGCCCGTCGATCACGCCCGCGAAGCCGTCGCTATCCTTGAGCAGGGTAGTGATGTCATAGAAGAGGATGCCCGGTTTGGGGAAGTCCGGCACTTCGCGGATGAGTTTTTTGAGATCCATCGTTTCTCGCAGCTTCCGTTATAACACCGCGACACAGGCCGGTATGATCTAGCCCCTGGGAACGCATTGCCCTCACGCCGCCTTCAGCGTCGCCAGCATCGCCCGCAACGCCTGCCCCCGATGGCTGACGGCAAACTTCTCGCCCGCCCCGGCTTCGCCAAACGTGCAGCCCAACTGCGGGCAGAAGAACAGCGGGTCGTATCCGAAGCCGCCGTCGCCGCGGGGTTCGTGGAGAATCGCGCCTTCCACGGCGCCGCGCCACACGCCGCGCACTTCGCCCGCTTCCACCAGCGCGATGGCGCACACGAAGCGGGCCGCGCGCCCGGTGACGCCGCGCAGTTTTTCGAGCAACAGGCGGTTGTTGGATTCGTCGGTGGAGTGCGGGCCGGAGAAGCGCGCGGACCGCACGCCCGGCGCGCCGTCGAGCGCGTCCACATCCAGGCCGGAATCGTCCGCGAATAAGAGGCCCGTCACGTGTCTCGCGTAGTGGCGCGCCTTGAGGATGGCGTTGGCCTCGAAGGTCTCGCCGTCTTCGACGCAAGGCTCGAGCTGTTTGAAGCCGGGCACGAGTTCGATTTCGACCGGCGCGCTGCCGGCGGCCAGGCGGAATTCGCGCAGTTTGCCGGGGTTTCCGCTGGCGCAATAGAGGCGGATCAAGAGCCTATGGCCTTCTTCTGGAGTTCGATCAACTGGCCGATGCCGGCGCGCGCCAGGGCGATCAGGCGCGCCATCTGGTCGTCGTCGAAAGCCATGTGCTCGGCGGTGGCCTGCACTTCCACGAACTTGCCGGCGCCGGTCATGACGACGTTCATATCGACGTCGGCCTGGGAATCCTCTTCGTAACAAAGATCGAGCATCGCCACGCCGCGCACCAGGCCGACGCTGGTGGCCGCCACCGCATCCCGGAGCGGCATCGACTTCAGCGCGCCGAATTCCACCAGCCGCCGCAGTGCCAGCGCCAGCGCCACGTACGCGCCGGTGATGGAGGCCGTGCGCGTGCCGCCATCGGCCTGCAGGACATCGCAATCGATCACCACGGTGCGCTCGCCCAGCGCCGCGCCGTCCACCACGGCGCGCATCGAGCGGCCGATCAGCCGCTGGATTTCGTGGGTGCGGCCGGTGACGCGGCCCTTATTGACCTCGCGCGGGGTGCGGCGCGCGGTGGCGCGGGGCAGCATGGCGTATTCCGCCGTCACCCAGCCCTTGCCGGAGTTGCGCATAAACTGCGGCACGCCTTCTTCTACCGTGGCGGCGCACAGCACCTGGGTGTTGCCCACCTTGATCAAGGCGGAGCCCTCGGCGGTTTTCAGGTAGCCGGTTTCGATCTCGACCCGGCGCATGCCGTCCGGCGGCCGGTTATCCGTTCGCATTTCTCATCACAAGATACAGCAGCAGCATCACCAACGCCATGGCGGCGATCACCAGGACCACGCAGGGCACCGCGCCCGCCGGCGCCGCGGCGCTCTTGCGCTTGCCCTTGAACGGCCTGAACTTCGGCATAAGTGCGATGGTAACACCCGTCCCGACCGCTACAATGGAGGAATCCATGTCTTCTTCCGCGGCCGCCCGTTATGAAGCCGTGATCGGGCTCGAAGTTCACGCGCAACTTGCCACCGCGACCAAGATTTTTTGCGGATGCCCCACCAGTTTCGCCGCGCCGCCCAATACCAACGTGTGCCCGGTGTGCCTGGGACTGCCGGGCGCCTTGCCGGTGCTGAATCGCGCGGCCGTGGAACTGGCGGTGAAAGCCGGGCTGGCGCTCCATTGCGACATCCGGGCGCAATCGCGTTTCGCGCGCAAGAATTATTTCTATCCCGATTTGCCCAAGGGCTACCAGATCTCGCAATACGATGAGCCGCTGGCCGAACGCGGGTACGTGGACATCGTGGTGGACGGCCGCACGAAACGCATCGGCGTCACGCGCGTCCACATGGAAGACGACGCGGGCAAGAGCATCCACGACGGCTTCAAGGATTCGGACCGGTACTCCTACGTGGACCTGAATCGCAGCGGCACGCCGCTCATCGAAATCGTCAGCGAGCCGGATATGCGCGGCTCCGGCGAGGCCTACGCTTACCTCACCGAAGTGAAACAGGTGCTGCAGTTCATCGAAGCCTCCACCTGCGACATGGAGAAGGGCCACTTGCGGTGCGACGCCAACGTTTCGGTGCGGCTGAAGGGCGCGGCGGAATTCGGCACCAAGGTGGAAGTCAAGAATCTGAACTCCTTCCGCTTTCTGAAGCAGGCGCTGGATTACGAGATTGCGCGGCAGGTGGAGCTGCTGGAAAGCGGCGGCCGGGTGATGCAGGAGACGCGGCTCTACAATCCCGACACCGGCGAAACCGCCGCCATGCGCAGCAAGGAGCATGCGCACGACTACCGCTATTTTCCGGAGCCCGATCTGGCGCCGTTGCGCATCTCCGCGGCGTGGCTCGCCCAGCTGCGGGCTTCGCTGCCGGAGTTGCCGGCGCGCAAACGGGAGCGCTTCGTCGCCGACTATGGCTTGCCGGAGTACGACGCGGAAGTCCTCACGGCCACGCGCGCCGCCAGCGAGTATTTTGAAACCGCGGCGCGCGTCTCCGGCAATCCCAAAATGGCCGCCAATTGGGTGATGGGCGACCTCATGGGCATGCTCAAGGCGGAAGGCAAAGAGATTGCCGAATCGCCGGTGAGTGCGGCTCGCCTCGGCGAGTTGGTGAAGCTCATCTCGACGGGTGAGCTTTCGGGCAAGCTGGCCAAGGAGATTTTTCCCAAAATGTTCTCCCAAGGCCAGGCGGCGGCGGAGATCGCGGAACGCGAAGGACTGAAGCAGATTTCCGACACCGGGGCGCTGGAGAAAGTGATCGAGGATGTCATCGCCGGCAACCCCAAGCAGGTGGAACAATACCGCGGCGGGAAAACCACCGTGATTAATTTTCTGGTGGGCCGGGCGATGAAGGCCACGCGCGGCCAGGCCAACGTGGCCGTGGTAATCGGTTTATTCAAACAGAGACTGGGGTGACGTTATGTTGAAAGTGGGCGACAAGGCTCCCGAGATTCGGGTGCATACGGATACCGGCGAAGATTTTCGTTTGTCGGAACTGAAAGGCAAGCGGGTGGTGCTGTACTTCTATCCGAAGGCCGATACGCCGGGCTGCACGGTGGAAGCCTGCGAGTTTCGCGATGGCATCCAGGCCATCGCCAAGAAAGGCGCGGCGGTGATCGGCGTCTCGCCGGACAAACCGGCGGCGCAGGCCCGGTTCAAGCAGAAATACGATCTGCCCTTCACCCTGCTGGCCGATGAAGACAAGGCCGCCGCCGGGGCCTATGGCGTGTGGAAAGAGAAGAACATGTATGGGCGCAAGGTGATGGGCATCGAGCGCACCACCTTTGTGATTGGCGCGGACGGCAGGATTGAGAAGATCTACGCCAGGGTAAAGGCCAGGGGACACGCGGCTGCCGTGCTGGCGGAGCTGTGAGTCGGAACGGAGCAGGCCATGAAAGGCGTCATCACTTACTTGAACTTTGATGGAAACTGTCGCCAGGCGATGGAGTTCTATCAGCGGTGTTTTGGGGCTGAACTGTTCCTCATGCGCTACTCCGAAGCACCGGGCGATTGGCCCAGGGAAGCGGGAGACCGGGTCCTGCATTCGACCCTTTCGAAGGGGCACGCATTTCTGATGGGCGTGGACGTGGTGCCCGGAGCGCCGTTCCAGACGGGCAACAACTTCTCGGTGTTGATCCATTGCGAGAGTTTTCAGGAAACGGCAGGACTCTTCACTGCGCTCGGCGAAAACGGCAAGGTCACGGTGCCCCTGCAGGAGACGTTTTGGGCCGCTCGTTATGGGATGCTCACGGATCAGTTTGGCATCACGTGGGTTTTCAACCTCGAAAAGCCAGGGCAATCCGGCCCGCGCCCGTAAGGGAGCGGGTTTGCCGTTTTGGGACACTCACGGACCAGTTTGGCATCAATTGGATGTTTAACCTCGATAAGCCAAAACAAGAATAGCTCCGATGCGAGCCGCGACCGTGAGGGAGCGGGTTTGCGGAATGCCAAAACAAGAATAGCTCCGATGCGAGCCGCGACCGTGAGGGAGCGGGTTTGCGGAATACGAGGGTGTACCGATGAAACGGTGTACTTAGTCTGGACTCCGCTCCCTTACGATCGCGGCTCGCCGAGGGGCCTTTCACGGGGCGCACGGAGTCATTCGGTAGGAGTCATTTCGCGGCCGGCGCGGCCACGAAGCGGTAGCCCACCCCGCGCACCGTCAGCAGGTGGCGGGGACGCGTCGGATCGTCTTCGATGTAGCGGCGCAGGCGCACGATGAAATTGTCGATGGCGCGCGTGTCGGTGTCTTCGTGCAGCCCCCACACTTCCTCCAGCATGGCTTTGCGCGATACCGGCCGGCCCTCGTGCCGGATCAGGTAGCGAAGCAGGTTGGCCTCCATCAGCGTGAGCGGAAAGACCTGCTCGCGCACGCGCAGCTCCAGCAGGTCGAACTGCACCGATTTTTCGCCGAACGTAAACGCGTCGTTGGAGGGCGGAGCGGCGGCGCTGTGGTTGAGCGAAGCCTGCAGCCACTCGCGCCGGCGCAGCAGGCCGCGGATGCGGGCGATCAGGATGGATAGCTCGAAGGGCTTCGTCAGGTAATCGTCGGCGCCGGCCGTAAAGCCGCGCAGGACATCGTCGGGATGCCCGCGCGCGGTCAGCATCAGGGTGGGAACGAACTGTCCGGATTGACGCAATTGGGACATCACCGCGAAGCCGTCGATGCCCGGCAGCATGATATCCAGGACCACCACCTCGAAGGCCGCGGGTTCCGCTTGGAGCAGCGCCAGCGCGGCTTCCCCCGTGTCCACCAACTGCACCTCCCAGCCTTCCGCCTCCAGGTTGAAGCGCAGGCCATCGGCCAGGTGTTGCTCGTCTTCGACTACCAGAATGCGCGTCACTTGGCTACCGGAAGTTGCAGCACGAAGGTGCTGCCGCGGCCCGGTCCCTCGCTCTCCGCCCACGCGCGGCCGCCGTGGCGCTTGGCCACCGAACGGACGATGAACAGGCCCAGCCCGGTCCCTTTGACGCGCGCCGCCAGTTGGCCGGGCACGCGGTGAAAGCGTTTGAAGATGCGCTTGAGCTCGGTCTTCGGGATGCCCGGGCCTTCGTCCCTGACGCGCACCAGCACGTGGCCGTCGAGCCTTTCGGTTTCCACCGTCACCTTGACGCCGCTGCCGGAGTATTTCACGGCGTTGTCAATGAGGTTTAATATGGCGCCGCGGACTTCGTCGGCATCCGCCAGAATGGTGGACGGCGCCTGCGAGCGGAAGATCAGCGAATCGGCCGGCAGCGCGTGCATGGTGCGCGCGCGCGCCAGGCATTCTTCGATCAGCTCCCCCAGATCGGTGCGGGTCAGATTGGGCTTGGGACTGGCCGCGCCCAGGCGGCCCGTGCGCAGCACCTGCTCGATGGTGGCCAGCAGCCGGTCGCTATCGGCCAGCATGATCTTGTAGAATTCGTGGCGCCTGGTCTCATCCACCGCGCGCGATTGCAACGTCTCCAGGTAGAGCCGGATGGAAGCCACGGGAGTCTTCAGCTCGTGCGTCACCGCGTTGATGAAGGCGTCGTGCTGTTCGTTGCGCCGGATCTCGCGGACGATGGAGATGGTGTTGACCACCACCCCGAAGATGATAATCGACACCAGCAGGATGCCCAGCGCCAGCAGGATGCCGGTCCGCCAGTTGAGCAGCACCCAACCGACATACAGAACCAGGATGACGGTGATGAGGCATACGCCGAACGCGATATAAAACGCGATGGACTTCCGGCGTCCGGGAATCACCATACCTTCAGCTTATGCCAATACGAGCCGCGACCGTCAGGGAGCGTTCCCCGTCAACCATCCATTGCGGACAGTCACCAGGCTAACGCTCCCTTACCCTCGCGCCTCGGTCTGAACTATCTCCATTGGCCGGTGTTTACGGGAGTTTCTCACTTCCATGTCGCGCACCCCCTTCATTCCCAGCCCTGCTAAAATAAGCCTTTTCATGCTCGATCAATCCATCCGGGAACTGGAGTCGCGTTCCCTCGCGCGCATCGCCTCCGCCGCCACGCTCGAAGAACTGGAAGCCGTCCGCGTCGATGCGCTCGGCCGCAAAGGCCCGCTCGCGCAGGCCGGCAAGGAGATGGGCAAACTCCCGCCCGAAGACCGCGCCCGCATCGGCAAGCTCCTCAATAGCGCCCGCCAGAATCTCGAACAGGCCCTCGAATCCAGGAAGCGGCTCCTCGATTCCGGCTCCCTCGACGCCCGCCTCGACGCCGAATGGCTCGATGTCACCCTCCCCGCGCCCGGCCCGCGCCGCGGCCATCTCCACCCCATCACCCGCATCCAGCGCGAACTCGAGGATCTCTTCGCCTCCCTCGGCTTCGCCACGCTCGATGGCCCCGAAGTCGAGACCGAATACCACAACTTCGACGCCCTCAACATCCCCGCCGATCACCCCGCCCGCGACATGCAGGATACCTTCTGGCTCGATGGCGGCAACCTCCTCCGCACCCACACTTCGCCCGTCCAGGTGCGCGGCATGGAGCGCCTGGGCCCGCCCTTGCGCATGATCGCTCCCGGCCGCGTCTTCCGCAACGAAAGCGTCGACGCCTCCCACGAGCACACCTTCTACCAGATCGAAGGCATGATGATCGACCGCGATGTCTCCGTCGCCCACCTGCTCTATTTCATGAAGACGCTGCTCGCCGCCATCTTCCACCGCGAAGTGACGGTCCGCCTGCGTCCCGGCTATTTTCCCTTCGTCGAGCCCGGCTTCGAGCTCGACATCCAGTGCCTCATCTGCGGCGGCTCCGGCTGTCCGGTCTGCAAGCAGAGCGGTTGGGTGGAACTCCTTCCCTGCGGCCTGGTCCACCCCAATGTCCTCCGCATGAGCGGCATCGACCCCGCCGAATGGGGCGGCTTCGCCTTCGGCCTGGGCCTCACGCGTCTCGTCATGATGCGCTACGGCATTGACGACATCCGTCATTTGCAAGGCGGAGATCTGAGGTTCTTGGAACAATTTTGACCCGAAACATGGCTTTTTGAGGCGCTCTTGAAATTCTCTTACAACTGGATTCGCCAATTCGTCCCCGCCCTTCACCAGGCCCCCGGTCCGCTCGAACGGCTCATCACCATGAAGACCGCCGAGTGCGAGGGCGTCGAACCTGTGGGCGAGTTGCTGGCCCGCGCCTGCGTCGCGCGCGTGGAATCGGTCGAGCCCATCGCCCATAGCCACAACGCCAAAGCCGTCGTCGATGCCGGCCCGCACGGTCGCAAAACCGTGGTCTGCGGCGCCCCCAACTGCCGCCCCGGCATGCTCACCGCCTGGGCCTCCATCGGCTGCAAGCTCATTAATGGCGTGGAGAGCGATGGCATGCTCGCGAGCCCCGCCGAGCTCGCCATCAACAAGGACCACTCCGGCATCATCGAGCTCTCCTCCGGCGCGCCCGGCGATCCCTTGCCGCGCTGCGCCCCCGATGCCATCATCGAAATCGACAACAAGTCCATCACCCACCGTCCCGATTTGTGGGGCCACTTCGGCGTGGCGCGCGAAGTTGCCGCCATCCTCGGCCTCAAGCTGCGCGATGCCGTCGATCTCAGCCTCATCCCCTCCGCCCCGCCCGCCATCGGCATTCAAATCGAGGATTTCAACCTCTGCCCGCGATACAGCGCGCTGCTCTTCGAGAACGTTTCCATCCGCCCGTCGCCTTACTGGCTGCAGGCGCGTCTCACCGCCATCGGGCTCAACCCCATTAACAACATCGTCGACATGACCAACTTCGTGATGGCCGAGCTGGCCCAGCCCATGCACGCTTTCGACGCCGACCTCCTGAGCGGCGCCACCATTTTCATCCGCCCGGCCAAACCCGGCGATCCCTTCCGCGCGCTCAACGACCAAGACTACATCCTGGATTCTTCCAACCTGGTGATCGCCGATGCCGCCGGCCCCATCGCGCTCGGCGGCGTCATCGGCGGCGCGCACAGCGCCATCGGCCCGCGGACCACGCGCGTGGTGCTCGAGAGCGCCAATTTCCAGGCTTCCTCCATCCGCAAGACGTCCGCCGCCGTCAAGCTCCGCACCGACGCCTCCATCCGTTTCGAAAAGGCTCAGGACCCCGCCAATACCGTGCGCGGCCTGGCCCGTGCGGTGGAGCTGCTGCGCGAAATCTCGCCCGGCATCCGCCTCGTCGGCGGCCTCGCCGACCAGCAGCGGGAAATGCCCGCGCCGCCGCCCATCCTGCTGCCGCATGACTGGCTGGAGCGCAAACTCGGCCGCTCCATCTCGCCCGCCGAAGTCCGCCGCATCCTCGAGAGCCTCGAATTCCGCGTCGCCGAACCCCAGCCGCGTGTCTATTCCGTGTCGGTGCCCTCCTGGCGCGCCACCAAGGATGTCTCCATTCCGGACGACCTCGTGGAAGAAGTCGGCCGCATGGTGGGCTACGATTCCATCACGCCCGTCGCGCCGCTGGTCGCCGCCTCCGTGCCCCCGGCCAATCCCACCCGGAAGTTCCAGCACGAGGTCCGCGCCGTCTTCGTCGATCAAGGCTTCACCGAGGTCTATAACTACTCCTTCCTCAGCGAAGAGTCCGTGCGCGGCTTTGGTTTCGACCCCGCCGCGCACCTGCGTGTCTCCAACCCCATCGCCTCCGACCAGGCCCTCATGCGCGCGTCGCTGCTGCCCGGCATCCGCCAGAACGTCATCGATAACGCCAGGCGCCGCGAATCCTTCCGCCTGTTCGAAATCGGCCTGGAGATCCACAAGACCGGTCCCGGTCTGCTGCCCGTCGAAATCCCCCACCTGGTGGCGGCGCTTTATGAGCGCCACGGCGATGGCGCCGCGGGCCTGTTTGAAGTCAAACGCGCCGCCGAATGCCTGATGCCCGGCGCGGAAACCAGGCCCGCCGCGCCGCGCCCCTTCGAACACCCCGCCCGCTCCGGCGAACTCCTCTGGCGCGGCCAGGCCGTGGGCCGCATTTTTGAGTTCCACCCTTCGCTGATGGAAGCCGGCCGCGCCGCCATTCTCGATCTCGACCTCCGCCTGGTCGAATCGCTCTCCGCGCTGCCGGCGCAGTACGCGCCCATCCGCCGCTACCCTTCGAGCGCCTTCGATCTTTCCGTCGTCTGCCCTCTGCGTGAGCACGCCGGCCACCTGCGGGCGGCCATCGCGTCCTTCTCCGGCCCGCTCGTCGAATCCATCCAGTTTGTCCGCCAATACTCCGGTCCGCCGCTCGAAGAAGGCCGGAAGAGCGTCTCTTTCCGCGTCACCCTCGGCTCTCCGGAGCGCACGCTCTCGAGCGAAGAAGCCGGCGGGATTCGCGCCCGCATCATTGAAGGCATGCGCTCGCTCAACTACGAGCTGCGCCTGTGAGCAACCGCCGCGCCATGCCTGGTGGCTGGGTAAAGCGGCCGCAACTCAACTGCCGCTGGTGCGGCGCCGCTGTTCCCAAGGGCCGCCGCACCTTTTGCGGCGATGCCTGCGTCGATCAGTGGAAGCTGCGCACCGACCCCGCCTATCTCCGCCAGGCCGTATTCGCGCGCGATCGCGGCGTCTGCGCGCAATGCGGCCTCGACACCGAGTCCCTGCGCAAGGGTAAGCGCAAGCTCGACTGGGCTGCCCGCCAACAGTTCGAAAAGGAGTGGGGCGGCCGCCGTCACCTGTGGGACGCCGACCACATCGTCCCCGTCGTGGAAGGCGGCGGCGAGTGCGACCTTTCCAACATGCGCACCCTCTGCCTCAAATGCCACCGCGCCGCCACCGCGCAACTGCGGGCGCGGCGCCAGGTGGTTGCCGGCGCCGCGCGAGCGACCTGGTACTCTGACCGGGTGATTTAGCGCCTTTCCGCAGCCGCCCCATCGTGCTTACAACTCCGATGCGAGCCGCGACCGTGAGGGAGTGGTTTCCCGGACAAGAACAACTCCGATGCGAGCCGCGACCGTTAGGGAGCGGTTGCCCGCAAGAGAACAACTCCGATGCGAGCCGCGACCGTTAGGGAGCGGTTGCCCGCAAGAGAACAACATCAGCCGGTCAAAGCACTGGCGCGGCCGGAGTGCGGCTCTGCCGACTTGTCCGGTTCAGAAGGGCCAGAGCCGCGACAACTCGGGCTGTTGCCATCGGGCGCGGCAGGCAAGGCGACCACTTTCCCCAAAAGGGCGACCTCGGCGGCGCTCAAGTGATGGTCCAGCAAGTGCTGCCGGTAGTACCGCTCATGCACCGCGGCGAAGTTGTCGGAGAGGCGAAATTCCACGACGTTGAGGTTGAAGTCGAGGTAATAGACGATCGCGCTGGATTCGGGTGCCACGGTTTCCACCAGGATGCGTTCGTGCGGGTCCACGGCCAGCCTGGCCATCCGCGGCAGCAAGCCGGCTGCGCGGCTGGTGTCGGGCAGGGGGAACAGGCGGTAGGCCAGTTCGCCGCCGCCCGTCGCCGGCGGAAGAGGGTCGCCGGCCGGAGCCGTGTGGCGCGGTGCGTCGGAAAACGGCAGTTTCAACACCGCTAACGCCGCATGGCCCAGGCCTTCGCCGGGATTGTTGATGGCGCCCAGCAGAACCTCGTCCTGCCCGTCGTGGTCCAGGTCGTGCAAGAGGCAATCGTAGATCGCTCCCGGATGCCAATATTCCTGCAACAGCCGGCCGGTTCGCGGATCCAGCAGCGCAACCTGCGACGGATACCAGATGTAATGGTTGGCCACCGTGAGCAGCAGCGGCACGCCGTGCACCCGCACGGCGCGCAACAGGTTGCCACGGTAAGTGGGTGCGAAGGTGCGGTTGCCGAAGGTCTTCGAAACGCCGTAGTGGTACTGCCACCGCAGGCTGCCTCGATGGTCGAAGCACATCAC
>Ga0181530_10002901_pt1 | contig 19784 bp, 11 predicted proteins | sample PEATcosm2014_Bin_42_FD_119769 | JGI IMG/M metagenome (GOLD analysis project Ga0181530, IMG submission 119769) | Peatland microbial communities from MTU Mesocosm Facility, Houghton, MI, USA - PEATcosm2014_Bin10_60_metaG | ecosystem: Environmental > Terrestrial > Soil > Wetlands > Peat | place... | reverse complement strand
TGGCGGGAACCTCCCAGTAAGATTCAAAGCCGCGGAAATGATCCAGGCGCACTATATCGAACAGCGCGAGCGAAGCGCGAAAACGCTCGATCCACCACTTGTAACCGTTGGCAGCCAGCAAGTCCCAGCGATAAATAGGATTTCCCCAAAGCTGTCCGGTGGCGCTGAAGTAATCCGGCGGCACGCCGGAGACAACCGTCGGGCAGCCCTGATCGTCGAGATAGAACAGTTCGGGATGGGCCCAGACATCCGCGCTGTCATGCGCAACATAAATTGGAACGTCGCCCATGAAGCGGATGCCGCGCTGCTGGCAATAGGCCTTGAGATGTTCCCACTGCTGGAAAAACTCGTATTGCCAATACTTGTAAGCCTTCAGTTCCGGCTCCAGCTTCCGTGACCATTCGCTCACGGCGCGCGGATCTCGCTTGCGAATCTGCGGGTCCCATGAGGTCCAAACGGTTCCGTGGTGTGCGTCTTTGCAGGCCATGAAAAGCGCGTAATCGTCGAGCCATGGGCCCGCGCTTTCGCAAAAACGGTCAAAGGCAGCACGTTCGACGCGGGAACCATCGGCCAGGAAAACCTGCGCTGCCCGGCGCAAGGCCGCCATCTTGAAGGCAATCACCGACCCATAGTCGACGAAGTCCGAAGCCAACGGTGAAGCGTGGACCGAGTCGGAGGCTTGGAGTAGGCCCCGATCGCGCAAGCGCTCCAGACTGAGGAACATCGGATTACCGGCAAAAGCGGAGAAGCACTGGTACGGAGAATCGGCGTATCCGGTGGGATTCACCGGCAGCACCTGCCACAACTTCTGCCCGGCGGCGCGCAGGAAGTCGGCAAATTCGTAAGCGCAGGGGCCGAAGTCGCCGATGCCGAAGCGGCCCGGCAACGAGGTGAAATGAAGCAGAATTCCACTGCATCGCGGAAATTTCACTCCGTAACAATACGCATGTCGGCACCGTAAGGCAAGGTGCGTCCAGGCCTAGGATCGACGGCGGGGCAGGCCCCAGCCGTCAAAGCTCAGGTGTGCTACTCCGAGGCTGCGGCACTGGAGGCCGCCAGCAAGGGGAACAGAAAGGCCAAGACGAGGGATGCAGCGAGTTATCAAGACCGAGCGCGACGAAGAAGACGCGTTGACGCGAGTGATCGTCCCGTTGGCAACCCAGTATGGTCGTTAAGGTGACCTGCAACCGAACGCTGCTGCGCTGCCTTACTGATTGCTCTACCAATGGGTTGAGTGGTGCCCGGAGACGGAATCGAACCGTCACGTCCTGTTAGAGATCCGGGATTTTAAGACCGCTCAACCCTTTTTTTCCAATCTTCGTAACTGCTGATAAGTTAACTATATACCGAGAGTTAGCGGCTAGCTCGTCGTTATCCTGCGAGTCGTTTTGTGCCTTCGTGTTATCTCTTTTTCCAAGCTGACGGGCAGACTTTTGGCAGAAATTCCAGAACCGCAGCACCTGAATACAGACTGCCCTATGGGTTGCCCTACCTCGACGCCGGCGCATCAGCCGATCAGCTTGCCGCCTAGCCGTCCACGCCCACCACTACTCGGGTGCTATTGTAATCTCCGTAGAGAAATTGGTAGTTTCTGTAAATTGACTGTGAGATCACTCCAGTTGCCGGATTGGGCCGCACTTCAGCCCATAATTCGCACAGGCCAATTCTTTCGGCCACCAATCACTGAGTGCTCTTGACGGTGCCGCAGAAGATTTGACGTTTTTGTAGATTGCGCCCGAGATCAGCCTGGTCGTTGGATTGGGTCAGGATCAAGTATTTCTACCCGGACAGGGCCTAATCGCCTTCGGAGAATTCTTAGCTGGCGAAACATCGCCGTTACACTCACTGACCCCCCAACTGGGCGTTTTGAGTGTAATGGCCTGCCTACGGCAAGTAGGTTTGAGTGTTCTCGGACGGCGCCAAAGGTCCAAAAAGGCATTTCCAATGGCGAACTCTTTACAGGGAACGTTTGGCAATGGTTTAAGCACACATGTCCAACTAAAAAAACACCCACCTTGCGGTGGGTGCTTGTTCTAGCCGGTGGGCTAGCGCTTATGGCATCAGTTCTTCTGTCAGGATCGCTCCGCCCATGGACGCCAGCACCGCGGATCCCTTGAGAACTTTCCGGGAATCGCTGGCCACCCAAAGCGTCTGCTTATCCGCGCCACCGTCCCCCGAAGAGATGTCCACTTTGTACGCTTCAAAAGTGCCGGCAGGCACCGTCACTTTCTCGACGCCGGAAACATTTAACTGCATCAGCTTCACCTTTTGTTTTTCGAGATCGAAGTTCCGGAACGTGGTGCTGTAGCCCTCGGCCAAGGGCAGGCAGGCGATGGACTGTCCCGCGGCCGCAGCGTTGGCAAACAGCGGTCCACCCAGATCGACTGAGATGGGCCGGTCTTGTCCGTTCACGTTCATGTTGCCGACCGCCTTGTCGCCAGTGAAGTCGAGGTTGATCGCGACCGGCCCCTGTTTCAAATTGAGCTTGCGTGCGATCAGTGTCCCTTTCTCCAGCGTCGCCACTATCGTCACCGGACCGTTGGGTGTGTCGATCACATCTGTGGCGATCCAATCGCCGCCGTCCTCCGCGATGGTGGTCGAGGCACTCAGCGGGATCTGCTGGCCGCCAGCATCAATTTTGGCCTGATACTTGTACGTGCCAGGTTGCAGATCCGTGGCCGGCTTGGGCGCGCCGACTGAGTTTGCCTCCACTTTCTTCGCCAGTACCACGGTTTTGGGATCGACGGTGATTTCCTTCAGACGCTCCGTCACTTCCGGCTTCCCGCCTTCCTGGTAGCGCCCTCCCAGATACTTGGCGAGGAATTTCTCTGCGGCCATGATCGAGGCCATGTTGTTTACTGGACGGGCAAACCCGTGGCCCTCGTCGGGAATCAGCAGGTATTCCACGGGGTAGCCGCGGTCCCGCAGCGCGATCACAATCTGCTCCGACTCGGCGTGGTTGACCCGGGGATCGTTGGCGCCTTGCGCGATCATCAACGGCGTCTTGATCTTGCCGGCAGAGGTGAGCGGAGAGCGCTCCACCAGCAGCGCCTTGCCTTCCGGCGTCGTGGGATTCCCTATGCGCTGGTAGAACATCTGCCGGATAGGTTCCCAGTACGGCGGAATCGAGTCCAGGAGCGTGATGAGGTTGGATGGACCGAACAGATCCACCGCCGCGGCATAAAGATCTGGAGTAAAGGTCACACCGGCCAGCGTGGCGTAGCCGCCGTAGGAACCGCCGTAGATACCCACGCGTTTGGGATCGGCAATGCCTTCCTCGACCAGGTACTTTGCGCCCCAAGTGACGTCGTCCTGCATCTTCCGGCCCCATTCGTTGTTGCCGGCGTCGAGAAATTTCTTGCCGTATCCGGTTGAGCCGCGGAAGTTCATGCTCAGCACGGCGTAGCCGCGGTTGGCAAAGAACTGGGCGTATCCGTTGTATCCCCAGACGTCACGGGCCCACGGCCCGCCATGCGGAAAGATGACGGTGGGCAGATTCTTGCTGGGAATGCCTTTGGGCAGGGTGAGATAGGCCGGGATCTCCAGCCCGTCCGACGATTTGTAGTGGACCGTCTTCATTTCCGCAAGCGCTTCGCGGGGCAACTTTTCCCGCACCTTGTACTGCAGCGTGAGTTTGTGGGTCTTGCGGTCGAAAAGGTAGGTCTCGCCCGGTTCGGTGTCGCTATGGGCGGTTACGAGCCAGACCTGCTCGTCCAGTGTCGACGAGCCGCGGCTGATTTCCTTGCCCGGCAATTTGCCCGTGAGCCATTTGAAGTCGGCCCTAAAGCCTGGGTCTTTGAAATAACGGCGCACACGGTCGTCGAGGTATGAGGTAACCGCCAACTCGTCGCTCGCCTCGGAAAACTCGGCCCAGCCGAAATCCACCTTCTTGAGCGGATCCGATTCCACCATCTCCGTTTTTCCAGTTTCCGGATCGAGCAGCACCAGGGCGCTCAGGTCCATATCGGCGCCCTTGTTGGTTTCCATGTACGCCCGCTTTCCGTTTTTCTGGAAACGGATTGTGTTGCAGGACTCAAAAACGTTGCAGGAATATATCTTGGTGAATTTGCCGGAATCGACGCGAAGAATTTCCGTGTCGCCGTTCTCCGCGGACCGCCTAACCAAACGCAGGTTGCCCTGAAGATCGAAATTCCAGCCGGCGATGCGCTCCGTGTTCTTGCGCACCAGTGTCTTCTCGCCGCTGGACAACTTCAGCTTGTACAAGTCGTGCCAGGCCTTGTCGCGGTCGTTCAAGCCGATGTAGATCGTGTCCGGATCGTTCTTCGGCACATCCACAAGCTCCACGCGAATGCCCTTGAGCCCGGTCAGGTCGCGCGAGGCGGGAGCATCCGCGCCTGCGGCCGGCTTGGCCCCCGGATCAACGGCGTAAACGTTGTAGTTCTCGTCGCCGTCGTTGTCTTTTACGTAAAGAATGTATTTGCTGTCGCGGCTCCACATATAGCCGGGGATTGGGCGCTTGCTTTCCGCAGTGAGCAGCCGCGCCGCGCTGAATGGTTCCTCGACACTCTTGACATAGATGTTGCGAGTGTCTTTCCATGGCTTTTGAAAAGCCAGATACTTCCCGTCGGGCGACAGTTGCTCGCCCGAGATTTCGGGATTGCCGAAAATCAGCTCGCGGTCAATCAGCGGCGGCAGGCCGCCGAGGGGAGCTTTCTTGTCTTTGCTATTGGTATTCTGCGCCCCGAGCCATGAGGCGGCGAGCGCCAGACATAAGAGGCCCTTGAAAACCCTTTTCATAACGATGAGTTTCCTTTCTGTCCTGCAAGAAATCGCTTTTCGAAACGGAAAACAAATTGCCGACAAATTCTATCACCATGTTTGTTGGCGAAATATCGCGATTACACTTATTGACCGGGTTGCCCAAAAACCCTCGCGATTGGCACTTGCCCAACCACTTGATTTCTAAGGGATCGAAACCACCTCGGGGATTGGCTCAAAAACAGATGTTTTTCGAACACGGCGCAGATATTGCGAGGCATAGGTATGCCGCGATCCAGTGTAGGCGCGGATACTGGGAAATATCTCGATGTTATCGGCATCGACCAAGTGGACTCGCCCCTCGGTGTTCGATTGCAACAACTCCTTGACGTCGTCCGGATCGATGCCGCCGTGATTTCCGCCCGGCCGCCATGCATCCATTGTGCAGTAGCGATACTCGCCCTTCTGAATCCGAACTTGCGTCTTCGGGAAGAGATCGACGCCGCCCATGTGCTCCCAGTGGGCATGACTGATGACAAAATCGGTGACTTGGATGGGTGCCACTCCGGCGGTTTTCACGGCTTCATCGGGCCGCAGATAATCCTGCTTCGGAAAACCTTTGGGAAACGTGTCGCGGTGAAACCCGCTGTCGAAGAGAATGGTGCGGCCACCACCGCGGATCAGCCAAACCACCATGGCGATGTCGAGTTTCTCATCCTTAGGGCCGCCTACAACGAGTGCAGACACCGGCACGCCGGGCCATGTTGTATAGCGGATGTCTTGAATCCAATATTCGGGCTTAGGAGGGGGCGCAAGGAATACGACACAAATAGCCGCCAGCAAAAATCGTGCCATGTTCACCCTTTTTTCTTAATATGCCAAGCCCTTGCCTACCCAGTGATCAGAAAGGGTGTTTCCCACAGGTTGATCTTAATCATGAAGCGCATCGTTTTCTTCGGCGCTGTTTGGTCCTCCCGTTCTACCGGCTCGGCCCGGCGACGAACGGTCTGCCGGTCTACGCCCTGTTCGCGTGTCAGTTCCGCCTAGCGTAACGCTCTATGCTTTCACGCTATTCTCCAAAGCACGGTGTGGCCGCCAACAGAAGGATTGACATGCCTCCAGCGATCATTTCCTCAAGGTTTTACGGGCGCACCGTCACCATCACCACAGCATGCGGCGTAACTGTTGCTGAAAATTCACCGGTAAACCTTCCCAAGTCTCTGTGTGCCCAAAGATCGCGCACCGTTGCTGGCAGGTGTCCGGCGTAGCCGATCTGCTCCCACTTTAAGGAAATGTTCCGCTCGGAAGCGCCGCGATTCAATAATACCGCCGCGCAGCTTCCACCCTGCAGTGGCCTGGCCCAGATCTCGAGATCGCCGTTTTTCCATACCCGCCGTCCTTCGCGCCCCAGCGGATCCTGATCCACAGCAATCACTTCCTTGTTAGTGAGGATATCGCGAGTCTCCGGCGTCATGTTCCGCAAATCGTTTCCCGCAATGAGTGGCGCCGCCAAGATTGCCCACAAACTAAAGTGCGAGTGGTATTCCGTCGTTGTCATCCCGCCGTTGCCAACTTCCAACATGTCCGGATCGTTCCAATGTCCCGGCCCGGCATAGGACTCCAGCCCAACCTGCGCATCCAAAATGTCCATCACGCTTAAGGCGCAACAATTTCCGTCAGGCCATTTCACCTTACCGTTCCACTTATCGCCAATGTCGTCGGTGGTGCGCCACAGGTTGCCACCAACTTCCTTGCCCCATAACCACGGCTTCGCCTTCCCTCCCTCGCAAATGCTGAGCACGATGGGACGGCCGCTTGCGTCCAGCGCTTTACGAATCAGGGCGTAAGATGCCCGGGCATCCTGGGTTTCAGCATGGCACCAGTCGTATTTCAAGTAATCGACGCCCCACCCTGCGTATTGCAGTCCGTCCTGAAACTCATGACCGAGTCCACCCGGCCGGCCCTGGCATGTCTTCGAGCCTGCATCGGAGTAGATTCCAAACTTCAGGCCCAGCGAATGGACATAATCCACCAACGCCTTGATCCCGGCAGGAAAGCGCCGCGGGTCGGCGACAATGTTTCCGTTCGCGTCCCGTGACACCTGCCAGCAATCGTCGATCACGATGTACTGATAGCCGGCATCCTTCATGCCCGACTTCACCATCGCGTCGGCCATGCCGCGGAGCAATTCGTCGCTCACATTGCACCCGAACTTGTTCCACGTATTGAACCCCATCGGCGGAGCAAGCGCCAAGCCCGCCGATACAGGTTCATTCTGTGCGAACATTGCCCCACTCAGGGACAAAACCACAACCATAAGAACCCAGATTTGATGTCTCATGCCAATGTTTGTTTTCAGCTCGATCAGTTTGGTTCTTTCCGGCTCTTCAGTGCTTACTCAGGATCCGGCTTTCTCGCCAAACAGCAGACGTCCAAGCACCACCGCCGAGGCTGACGACCACCCGTGCAGGGGCGCTGACGGAGTGCGTTCGACCGGGCAGTCGTGGCCTCCGGCGACCGCGTTGTAGCGTTCCCAGGTTTGTCCCGTCTTTTCCCAAGTGTCGACCAGATTCCGGAGGTAGGTTCGAGTGACGCGACGCGCTTCCTCCCGGAAACCATAGCGCTCCAAGCCCAGAGCCACGATGACTTGTAGCGGCGGCCAGGCCTCGGGGTAGGCCCACTCGTTCACTTTGTACTCGGGGTGCGGACTGGGATAGTCCTTATCGGTAAAACTGAGGCCGAATGGGTATTCGAAGCGCCCGATTTGACTGGCCACGCGCGCCGCCTGCTCTTTGGAAGCTGCTCCGGTCCAGAGCAGCCAGTAAGGGTTGAGTGAGTAAAAGGGCAATTGCTTCTTGCGGATGAAATCGTACTCGAAATAGAAACCCGCCTTTTCGTCCCAACAAAGATCGTTGATGCGACGCGCGCGCTCCTCCGCTTGCTTATCCCAGTTGGCCGCTTTTTCTGGCCAGCCCAATTGCCGGGCGAGAGAACTCAGCACTTGGGCGTAGCGCACCAGGCATGCATTGATGTGAATCGGCACACAACGCCGGATGTCGCCGTCGAAAATCGGCGTAAAATCCAAACCTGCTTCACACTCGGCGGCCAATGACGACGCCATATCGGCATCCCCGCTGTCGTGGCAGGTTGCTAGTCCGGCCGGTGTCAAATGCGGCGAGGCGTTCCAATAGCCGTTGTACTCGCGCTGCAAACTGCCATAGGCCTTGAGCGCGAGATCTTCGTCTTTCTTCGCCGCCAGGAAATTCTCGACACTCCAGGCCCAGAGGGGCGGCTGGCTTCGCGTCAAGTAATAGGTCCGGTTCCCGTTCAGGACCATGCCGTAGCGGTCAATCATGAAGAGCTGGTTGAGGATGTGCCCCCTCACAATCTCCGCGCGGCCATGAGCCAGAAGCGCTAGGTTGATGAATTGCGTATCCCAGCCGTACATCTCCGGGAAAGCAGCCTCCGATCCTCCTGCCGAGCTGTAAGGGTGCGGAAGAAACAGCAGCGTCTTATCGGGATCTTTGCGAATCGCTTCCTCATCGGCCCGGCGCAGATCGTCATCCCACCAGCCGCGAATCGTCGCGTCCAGCTTCTGCCAGCGCGGATAAAGGTCATCCACAGTTTCAGGCTTTTCGCCGCCAGGTCCGCTGTGGGTTGTGGTTTCGCTGCGGCCCAATCGGGACGCCATTGCAATCGATCCTGCCAGCGCCATGCTAACGAACGAACGTCGATTCATAACCTTCTCCCAGGGCCTGCGCGGCCAAAAAAGTCTCCTCCTTGATTTGAACCTCAACTCATCAAGCTTCACTGCGGCAAGCCGCCACTTTTTCCCAGCAGCACGCGCAGGGTGACGGTGCCAATCGGTTGCCCACCCGATTCCGCGTCGAAGGCGATCTGCTGCCATTCAACGTTGCCCGTGGATGGAGCGTGCAAGATAGCCTGCATGGGATAGGAACCACCCGCGGGCAGCGGGTACAGCGCCGACCCGGCGTCCTCGGTCCAACCCTTCGGGAGCACTGCCGTCAGCCTGACTTCGACGGGGCTTTGGGTGCCATTGTGAATGAGGAGCGGAATATGCAGCGTGCCTCCCCAATCCATCGCCACTTCGGGAACCGGCAGGAGTTGGGAGAGATGTTCAATGTTGTGCGCTTTCCAGAATTCCCGATAAAAAGAAAACTGGCCACCGATCTCGAGCGCTAACTTCTCACGACTCTGAGGCTGAAACCCACGAACCGGTGCGAACGGGAGCGCGCCGGGGACCACCCCTTCAAAAATGTCCCCCGTAACGCTGCTCTTGACCAGCGATTTGCCGAAAATGAAGTGCACAGGCTGCTCAAAGTCGCGGAAATCGCCTTTGCCAAGCGCATCCTTACCTAGGCTTCCTTCCTGCGTGAGATAGAAGACCTGTTCTTCAGCGGCAATGTGTCCGTAGGAAACATGACGGGAAGGCGAGACATCGGCAGTGGAGTACTCGGGGCCTGTCCCGCGCAGAAAGCTCTCGCGCAAGGGAGATGCGAGACGGGAATCGTGCCAGTATTGCGAAGCGGCCTCGAAGGCGTCGGTGAAGTAGTAGATTTTCTTGGGCTGCCATGGGCGGAGCCCTTCGGTCCAGTTCATCATGCCGTGAAGGTCGCGGGCCGGGGAAACCTGTTCGGGGAATGCGGTAGGGTCCCCGGCGAGATCGAATGCCTCGGTTGCGATGACTCCCGCGGCTTGATGATCGGCATGATTTTCCCCAGCAACGTGGTCGGGCAGAAAGGTGAGAATCACTTCGGGCCGGGTAAGGCGGACCAAGCGGACCATTTCATCGAGCGCGTGGCCGTGGCCCCATCGATCGAGCGACCAGAGAACATTCTGGCCTGGCGTGTCGTGGCCACCCAGAAACCATACGTTGCTCACGCCGAGGAACTCGAGTGCCCGTCGCGCCTCGATAACACGCACTTGCCCCAGTGCGGGGCCTGCTTCGTAGCCGACCTCATTACCTCCTCCGTCGCCGGGAGTGCAAACGATCGCTGCAATGCGTTTGTGCTCATCGAAAACGGCGCGGGCAAGGTAGCCGGAGATGAGAGCGTCATCGTCAGGGTGAGCGACGATCAACAGGAGATCTGCTTTGTAGCGATCATCCGGACCTGGATAAGGCTGTGCCGTGGGAAGCTGCGCCCGGCCTTGTCCGGCGAAGCACAGTACCGAGAAGAGGGCTACGCACGGAAATGGGATTTTCATTCGGCCTCTTTCTAAGGGACGCTCTAGAACGAACAATCAAGAATACAGCGCATCTCGAACAGAAAACATGACTTGAATGACCGCGGTCCGATCGTGACCCTTCCCGGTTCTCATATCAGGTAACTTACTCCATGTTTGTCCGGAGAAATTCTGCTTTTACTTGGCGCGAAAGAAAGGACGGCGAAAAATCGCCGTCCTTTCAGGTTGTGGGCCCGCTAGAGGTTAGAAGCTCAGCTTGCCGAGGATCTCCACGTTGCGGCCGCCAACCGTCAACGAAGTGATCTGAGCTGTATGACCAGGGCCAATGGTGCTGTCTGGCGTTCCAAAGCTGGGATGATTGAACACATTGCCGGAATCGATGCGCAGCAGGAATTTAGTCTTTTCCCCGATGGAAAAGTTCTTGCCCAGCGAGAAGTTGACGTTCGAAAGCCCTGGGCCGTAGATGCTGTTCCTTCCCATGTTCCCATAGGTTCCGGCATCCGGCAGAGCATAGGCATCCACATTGAACCACTCGGCGATGGTGCCGTGCGGACCGGAGTGCGGGTCCCCAACAACGTTAGGATACTGAGTGCCAGCCTGAGAGTAGGTGTTCCAGTAGTCCCACGTGGTAGGCGTGAATGGGTTGCCTGACTGCCACTGAATCGTGGCCGAAGTCTGCCACCCACCGATGGCTTCAGCAAGAATGGAGTTATTGTTCAGGAATCTTTCACCTTTGCCAACCGGCAGTTTGTAGATGAAACGTCCCTTGAACATGTTACGAATGTCGAAGGCCGAAGGTCCATAGTTCGTCCTCGGTGTATAGGTATTCTGGACAGTAACATAAGCGCCATTCCATGCGGCGGAGTCCGCCTCGTCCAGAAATTTGGACCAGGTGTAGTTGAAGTTGAACTGGAGACCTTTACTCAACCGCCTCTCGATCGTTGTCTGAAGCGCGTTGTAGTTCGATATCCCGATTAGTCTGTTTCCCCCGAGCGATTGGAAATTTGGATACGGCCGGGCATCCGTGGGGCCAGAAGTATCGTTAGGGCCAAGTTCGTTCTCGGGTATCTGGTTAAGATCGACAGGGAAAAACTGATTGAATCCATGGCTGCCAACATAGGCGACCTTGGCCGCCATGTTAGGGCCAAGTTCACGTTGAATTTCCAGATTGTATTGCCAGATCTTATTTAAGGGCTCGTGGTAGTAGGAGAAATTTACATTTTGCCCGTTTAAGGAATCGGGACCGGTCGGGGCATTGAGATACAGAGAGTTGATGCTTGCGCCGCCGTAAGGCAATTGGGGATTTTCGTCACCAGTCCCGTCGAGCATTGCGACCGGCACTATGCCATTGCTGGAATCGCCTTCGCTGCCCGATTGACCTAATTCGCTGCCAATCTGCGAATAAGCACTGGGACCCTCATTATAGTTATAGGCAAACAGGCCAATTCCGCCGCGGACCACCGTATTCGGTCGCGGCTGCCAGGAGACGCCAATCCGTGGTAGGAAGTTGTTCCATACGGGCGCTATGACCTTTGTGCGTCCGTTGGCTGCGGTAGTTCCGTACCACATAGCTCCCAAGGTATTAGAAACGCCAAAGGGATTGGCGGCGGGATTTATGACCGTCGGATCGAACGAGCGCTCATTGCGATGTGCTTCGCCCATGCCTTCCCATCCCTCCCAGCGCACGCCTAGGTTCACGGTAAGGTTGGGATGCAGTTTGATGTCATCCTGAGCAAAAAGCTGTACGGTCTTAATCCTGGGGTAGAATTCGGGCGAGTTACTTGCACTCCAGGAATTTACTTGTCCCAGCAGGAAATCCGCATAGGGCAGTCCCGTGGTAGCATCGCCTTGGGTTGAGTTAGTGTACTGGCCCGTGAAATTCACACTTCCGGCATCAATGTTACCCCAGAACGTTGTATTAACCTGCTGGTCCAGGAATTCACCGCCGAAGTGGAGAACATGCCTGCCGCGAATTATCGAGACAACGTCGGAAGGCTGGAACATAAGCTGGTGTTGAATTGCGTTAGTCCCCGGCCCCAGCCCCCAGTAGTCATTGATGTTGACTTCGGGAAAGAGGTCTGCTTTGGCAAACTGCATTTGCAGCTTGGCTGGATAGCCTTCGCCGAGCGATTGCGGCACGTACAAATTGTTCTGAGTCGACATCCCGACGTGGAATTCGTTGATTTTGTCGGCACTGAACGTCCATACATCGGTGACCTGCGCAGTAACGGCGGAATTACTGGCGTTGGTGCAGTTGATAGGGCAGACGGGGGATAACATAGCGCCGCTGCCTTTGGTATAAAACTCAGTGGCCGTGAGCCGATTCTTTGGGGTGATATCGTAATCCACGCGATAGAAAATCGACCAGCCGGGGCCGTTTGACGGGATATTGTAGACGAAGTTATTGGTGGCTATGCCGTTGACTATCGTGGGATTTTTAACGTTAGGCGCGGGGAAATACGCCTGCATCAGCTGCGCGACCGAACTGATCATGGTGCTGGGAATTTTATTGCCGTTCCCGTATTCATCGGCAAACGATTGCCGGTGCACTGCGCCAGAAGCGTCAACCGTCTGCGTCGTCGGGTCATAGATCGTAGGCTGCCCCGTGAAATCGCCGGCGAGCATGGCGGGGGTAGGGACTGTCATAAAACTGGGGGTGGCACTCTCGCTGTAGTTCTGGGTACGGTCATAGTTGAAGAAGAAGAAAAGCTTCTTACTCAGAGGCCCCGGTACGTATCCGCCAAAGGATCCGCCATAGTAGTTGGCGCGCAGGATTGGGATGGTTTGCGGCTGGCCGAAACCGTAGGGCGCTGCATTCAAGGCATTGTTCTGGAAATAGTCGAAAACATCACCATGGTAATGGTTGCCGCCGCCCTTGCTGATCTGGTTGTAAATCACGCCGCCATTTTCATACTGCGCCGAGAAACTGCTGGTGACCATCTTGACTTCGGACAGAGTATCAAAGTTGTAGTCATAGGAATTTCCGTTCGACGGCAATGACATGGTGATGCCGTCGCCCAGAACGTTGTAAAAGAGCGCGTTGCCGTTAACGGATGCGGTCTGGCCGGGGCTCATGCCCATGCCGGTCGACGGAGCACCGGCTGTGCCGGGCGCCAGGACAATAAAGTTCTCCCAACTCGCAAAATTCGGCAGGTCTTGCAGTTCCCGCTCCGGCATGGTCGTCGCCTGTTCCGCGGACTCGGTCTCGAGCAATGGAACATCCGCGGTGACCCGCACTGTCTCGGAGATAGCGCCAACCTTCAGCGTTCCGTTGATGGTAAGCGTACCAGCCTGGAGAGTAATAGGCCCGCGCACGAATTTTTCAAAGCCGGCTTTCGCGAATGTAATGGTGTAATGGTCGGTAACGATCGAACCGGTATCATACAAACCCGCGCCATTGGTCTCGTAGGTAGTGGTGACGCCTTTGTCGACATCCAATACGGTTACAGTCACGCCTTGTATTACGGCGCCAGTGGCATCGGTTACCGTTCCCCGAATGTCACCTGAGTTTGAGTTTTGACCAAACGCCAAACCTAAGCACAGCGAAACCGCAAGCAAGATAGTGAATCGCCTTATATTGCGCATACCTGCCTCCTAGACGCACTGTTGTTTCACTGAATGGATCGTTGGGGGATTCAGCAGCGATGCCCCCAAAAGTGCTGCTCGATACTCCGTCATTTTCAGTTCTTACTCCGTGGTCGGATCGCGTTCCACAGTAAAACTTGTTCCGAGCAAAAGAAGAATCTCCAGCCTGTAACAATCATCTTGCCACTCAACAGCAGACACTTACTTGCGTGAACCGGCGGCGACGGAGCCACCCGGCTCCGCCTGCGCAAGCTTGAATAACATTTGATCGGTGATGCTTTGCTGGTCCGGTCTTGGGGTTACCCAATCGCTCTCGAGCGTTCCGTCGGTCTGTTCTCCCGGAAAGTAGCCCCATAGCCACCAACTTCCGCCCACAGGCTGTTCGCCCGCCTTGAAGACCGGCCCCCCCTGCAAGCCGTCCTTGCCGTTCATATAGTCAAGCAGGGTCTGCGCCCAGACCCGATCTTGCGGCTTTTCCAGATTCGAACCCATTTCGCCGACCCACACGGGCGCGATATTTCTGGTGTAGAGATAGCCCCAATCGGTGTTCATATGCGGGATCAAGGTCGACGGTTGATCGTTATCCCCGAAGTCATAAACGTTGGTGTCGTACTCGTGAACCGAATAGACCACTTGATTGGGGATCTTGAGCACGACCGGTTTAGCCGGAACGCCGCCAACGCCGCCGACAGCCGAGAGATCCCCCTCCGGGCCGATCCCGGCAAGGCCATTCCCGGTGTTGGTTGTGCTTTGCGGGCCCTCGCAGATGATAAGCAATCTGGGGTTTAGCGCCAAGATTGCATCTCCCAGGTCGGTATACATCTTCCAGATGTCAGTAGGACCGCCCTGTCCCCAATTCAGGGATACTCCGCCAGCGCCACGGCTCAACGGTTCATTGTCCAGATCGTAGCCGATCACCACGGGGTCGTTCCGGTATCGTTTCACCAGCGCTAGCGTGTTCCTCTGGAACTGCTCGGCGGTGATGGTGCCGGGGTTGCCGCTGCCATCGGTTCCGTCAGAACCGGGTCCCTTATCGAACCACAGACCATTTGTCTGTTGCCCGCCCCCGCCGTGTTCACCGCCGTCGTTGGTGTGGTGGTCGAGAATCACGCGCAGGCCAAGCGTTCCTGCATAACGCACGACCTTATCCAGAACCTGCAAACTGGACAGGCCTTTGAGGTCGGGGTTCAGATTGTAGTCAATCGCTCCAGGTTTGGGGGAGGCATGAAGGGTCAGGTCAGACCATGCAATGCGGATCGTATTGAAGCCATCAGAGACAACCCCTCGCAGGGTCGCCTGGTAATTGACCGACCTCAGGAAACGCAGAGCGCCATCGCTTCCATCGTTGCCCGGCAAGCCCACGGACGCAATCCGCACCGGATTTCCCCGGTCGTCCACGATCTGCGCGCCCCTGGTCGTGAACCATCCACCAGGCAGCAGGCGACCGCCTCCAGACTCGCTCCTGGAAAGGCTCTGCGCCTGGACGGTGGCACCAGGCCCGACGGCAACTGTCGGGTTCTGTGGCGTGCCCCGAATGTCCGCCGTGGGGCTCTGGCCCCACAGTCCGATGCTCCCGACCAACACCATCCAACGAAGGGCCAGCCTCGCCCCCTTGGCTGGATGTCTTACCCGCATGGCCGTCGTGGCGTCGTTGTCAGACGACCTCATCCTTCTCACCTTTGCCTCCTCGCTCGTCTCTCGGTCTTGTTCGTTGACAGAGGTTCCGCGCTGCAGTTTTAAAGAACCATGATCCTACAAGTTGCGGCGGCAGCGCAGAGAAGGTGGTTCGGGTATCAAATGAGGGGTGCATCGGGTATTAAGCTCATGATCTCAATAACATACACAAGGTTGACGGCGCAGAGCTTCGAACGTATCATCCCTTGCGAGGGTGAGGATCATCCTGCAAGCATCCAAATCCGATGGCGCGCTTTGGTCTCCGCAGTCCGAAAGTGAGCGCGCTCATGTCCGAGAACAGCTCGAGCGGCTCCTTGCCCACCGCCTCTTTCATTTCAGCAAGCGATACCCTGCCTTACTGCGTTACGCCGTCGAGCAAACTCTGCTCGGCAATGGCGATCATCTGAAGGAGCGTACCATCGGCGTCGAGCTTTTCGGCTGCGAGCCCGACTACGACACCAACGCGAATCCGGTTGTGCGTTTCACGGCAAGCGAGATTCGCAAGCGACTCGCCCAATATTACGTCGATGCCGCCCACTTCGACGAGATACAGATCGATCTGCCCACCGGCTCCTATGTTGCGGTGTTCAGCAGATCCGCAGGCGAAGCCGCGGGCCTCGAACTTAGCGACACGCTATCCTTCAACGCGGCCGCCGCCCCGGTTCCAGCCGGCAACGAATTGCCCGCCCCAAGGCCCTTGCCAGCGCCGGCTCCGCACCGCTCCTGGAGGATAGTGGCCCTGGTTGTGCTGTGCGCCGCGCTCGCGGGAATCGCGGGACTCTGCGCCGGCATCTGGCTGCGCACGCCTCTCAACTTCACATGGCGGGCGGACCCACATGCCAATCCGATGGACCAGTTTTGGTCCTTCATCACCAATGCGCCCGGCACTGTAACCTTCTGCATAGGCGAGCCCAACTCGCAAGCACGCACCAGCGCCGGCCCAGCAGTTATCTCCGGCAGCGCCAAGCAACCTCTGTTCTACGCACCCCGGCAACCCGGCGACTTGGCCATCGACGACGTACTCCCCCTCACACATCTGGCATCGGCACTCGATGCGCGCGGCAAGCCTTTTCGCATTTCCACTGCCTCCCAGACTACCTTTGGCCAGCTCCGCGACGGGCCCATAATCCTTATTGGAGCCCTTGACAACTCCTGGACCCAGCGCCTCACAGAGAACCTGCGCTTCAACTTTCTCTCGCAGGACGGTTTTGACACCATTGTTGACCACCGGGGCTCCGGGCGGCCCCAGTGGTCGGTACCCTGGAATCTCTCGGACCAGAAACTCACGCGCGATTACGCGATCGTAGCTCGTTTTCGCGACTCCACCACAGGCCAGCCCGTGATTCTGGTGGCCGGCATCGCCGCTGAGGGTACAGAAGCAGCCGGGGAATTTCTTTCCAACCCCGATTACTTTGCCCAACTGTTACAACGCGCTCCTCACAACTGGCCCACCATGAATATGGAGGTAGTAATTCAGACCCAGGTCATAGACGGGCACCCTGGGCCGCCAAGCATCCTCGCTGTCGAATTCTGGTAGAGCCTGGGTTTTGCTGCGCAGGGGCAGTCAAAAGCGAGTTAAAGATTCTCGTAAGCCCGCGTGCTCCGGGTTACATCGGAGCCGCAACTATCCTTTGGCCACGGGATACGGCATAGAATACGAGTCTGTTCCAAGAAGTTGATGAGCGCGTGCGGCAAGGGAGATACGCGGTCGACATCTTCATCCTTCATCGGGTACGCGCATGAAGCGGTGATCGCCAACGCCAGCGCGGTCATCGTTCGGCACGAAGACGCCTTTTTCCCCGGCTCGCCCGGCACCGGCCAGAACCATTTGGCTCAAGCCACCGGCGCAGCTGAAAGTCTGTAAAGATATACTGCCGCGTCAACAGGCCGGTCAAAGATCAGTCCAGCACGAAGGTCAGTCGTCTATTTTGGCATCTCAACGTCATCATCCGGTTTGTTGTCGAACTGCACGCGCATGTCCTGAAAAAGGGTCCCCAACTTCTCCCTCATATCCCTATACTTCTTATACTCGGCAACCTCCCGCTTGGCCTCCTCCGTCTTTCCCTCTAGGCGGTAGACGGTACTAAGGCGGTAGTGGGCGATATAGTCCGTAGGATCGATCTCGAGCGCATGAACCAGCAGCCTGCGCGCCTTGTCGCGTTCATCCATGTAGATGAGAGTCATGGCAAACTCGGTGCAAGCGTCCGCGTCGTTGGGCTGCATCTCCACAGCGCGCGCGTCGGCGTCGTAGGCGGCCTTCAGATCGCCGCGCCGCCCGGCAAGCTTACCCAGCATCAGCTGTGCTTTTTCGTCCTGCGGATTGACTGCCAACGCGGCTTGGAACTGTGCCTCGGCCTCGGACTTTAGCTTTTGATCCGTTGAGGTGTAAAGGAGGTTGCCAAATTGGAAGTACAGGCCCGGCAGCTTGGGATCGATCTGGATAGCCATGCGATAGTTGGCAATCGCGGCAGCCTCATCCCCATGACGGCCAAGTTCGATGGCCATCGCCTGATGCATCTCTGCGCTGTGCGGCGCGGCCATGGCCAGAGTGAGCATCGCATTGTTGGCAAGATCGGAATAGAGGCGATAGGACATCAGCAGGAGACTGGAATCGGTGGGTTGAGACTCAAGCATCACAGAAGCGGCGCTGGCAGCTTTCGCAAGATCGCCGGTGGCCGTGTAGCTTTCGACAAGCGCTTTTCCCACCTCCATCTGGATCTTTTCGCCCTTGAGGTGCGGCAGGGCAGACTCAAGATCGGCGCGCGCACTGCTTTCATCCTTGAGACGATCCTCGGTAAGGCCCAACAATGCTTGAATCTTCCACAGGTCCGGCTGTGCCTTGACGGCGGCACGCAGATGCGGCGCCGCCTTCGCGAACTCCCCACTGAAATAGAGTAGAACACCCAGATTGGCCTGGGCATCCCGATTGGCGGGGTCGAGCGCGAGAGCAGCCTCAAACTCGGGAATGGCGAGATCGGGTCGCTTCTGGTTCAGGTACTGCTGTGCATTGCGCATATGCTGCTGCATCGGGTCGCTCGTGCCTGGCGCGGTCTGACAAACGCCCGACAGCGAAAACGCCAGCAACAACGGAGCCAATGCGATGGGCTTGAGAGGCATAGCAGTCCCATGATACCGCAGTCAATTTAGCTGCCGCATGCACGAAGAGACTGGGAGAGTTTCATCGCCTGTGCGAAGTGCTCACCGGGCCATACCGAGCGATGGCGATTGTGAGCGTCTATTTGGGCATGGGATGGTCGGAGTTGATCGGGATTGGAATCCCCATCAGCGTTCAGCAGGGTGCATTGCACCACGGGGACTCAGAGTCACGATGATTGTATGCGGGGATCCCCGCACCCCGAAACGAGGGATGGCTTTCCCCGGTGGTGTCACAGTCGCTGTAGGCATGGACGCCATTGATCGCGCCATTGCGGAAAATGATGGATCGGGCGGCGACCGCCTGGCGCTTCGAGGGTTGAAACAATCAATTCTACAAACAAACGGTACAGCTACGGTTGGCGGCACGAGGAACTGCTCGGCTTGCGCGTGCGACACGTCGATCTGCTGGCCGGGACCATCCGGCTTGACCCTGGTACGACGAAGAACGATCAGGGCCGCGAAGTCTCCATGACGCAAGCCGTGCGCGTGCTGCTCACGGAATGCGTTCGCGGAAAGCAGCCCGAAGATCACCTCTTCACTCGTGAAGGCGGGCAACCCGTCCGCAATTTCCGAAAGACGTGGGCGAACGTATGCACTGCGGCCGGACTCGGCGAACTCGCGTGTCCAAGGTGCGATCAATCGGTGAACGCGGAAAAGCACTGCGCTGATTGCGGACTCGATTGGAAATCAGGCGAACTAAAGTATATGGGCCTGATCTTCCATGACATGTGGAGAACGGCAGTGCGGAACATGGTGCGGGCTGGCATCAGCGAGCGTGTCGCCATGACCATCACTGGACATAAAACCCGAAGCGTCTTTGATCGTTACCACATCGTCGCTCCGAGCGATCTTCGGGACGCGGCGAGCAAACTGGAAACGAGTCAAGGGCTGGAACGTGAAGCACTCGAAAAGTCCCGTGCGCCCGAGTTCGGGCAGACTTTGGGCATAGTGGCCGAAAACAGCACCAAAAAAAAACGGGGCAGCGTCCCACCTGCAACCGAACGCTGCTACTCTGCCTTACTGATTGCTCTACCAATGGGTTGAGTGGTGCCCGGAGACGGAATCGAACCGTCACGTCCTGTTAGGGACCCGGGATTTTAAGGGGGCAGAGTGGGTTTCGCCGCGAAGCGCGCGACCCGCATAAACATTGGCTTTCCCGCGTATTCAGAGGGGTTTCCAGAATCTTGCCGAAAAGCCTCATGCCTACCAAGGGGTGTGGAACCTTACTAAAAACTACGCTGATTGCCCCATCTTTGCCCCCGTGAAAAAGCCCTTCACCCAGCGACCGTCGCGCATCCTGCAATTTGGTTTTGAGTGTAATTGCCTGTGGGTGTTGAAAAAGTAGCTTCCGAAAGAGAGGTTGCTTCTGCTTGGGATACTGCAGTAGGGCGAGTTTTTCATCACTGCAGGATGACTACTACGGCGTCGCCTCTAACATCGGCCTC
>Ga0181530_10002895_pt1 | contig 19810 bp, 22 predicted proteins | sample PEATcosm2014_Bin_42_FD_119769 | JGI IMG/M metagenome (GOLD analysis project Ga0181530, IMG submission 119769) | Peatland microbial communities from MTU Mesocosm Facility, Houghton, MI, USA - PEATcosm2014_Bin10_60_metaG | ecosystem: Environmental > Terrestrial > Soil > Wetlands > Peat | place... | reverse complement strand
GTGCCGGCCTCGATGCGCAAACCTTTTCGCGCGTGCGGATCGGAGTGTCAAGGATCGGGTGTGGGTTGTTCATAAGGGTTCGAAAGGAGTCACCATGGAAAAACCGGAGCATCACATTCTTGTGTGTGCAAGTTTTCGCGTGGCGGGTGAAGCCAAAGGCGCTTGCCATCGTAAGGAGGCCGTCTCACTACTGCAATATCTCGAGACGGAAATCATCGACCGCAATCTGGATGCCAGGGTTTCGAGCACGGGGTGTCTGAAGCAGTGCGAGCATGGTCCCGTGATGGTCGTCTATCCCGAAGGCCATTGGTACGGCGAAGTCAACGAAGAGAAGATTGACGAAGTCCTCGACGCGATTGGAGAGGGTAGAGTCGCGGAAGGCGCGCTCGCATAGGTTCAAGTCGGAATACCGAGAGCAATGATGAGAGTCAGCATCGGCAAGGTTCCGTGGATCATCGACACCACGCTACGCGACGGCGAACAGGCCGCGGGCGTTGTCTTTTCGCAGGACGAAAAACTAGCGATGGCACGCGCCCTCTGCGAGCTCGGCATCCCGGAGCTGGAATGCGGCATTCCCGCCATGGGAGAGAGCGAGCGCGAAGACATCCGTGCCTTGCTGGCGCTGGGATTGCCCCTCCGATTGACGGGCTGGTGCCGGGCGTCGGTGCACGACATCGCAAGTGCTCAGGAATGCGGACTGCGTTCCGTGCATATCGCGTTTCCTGTCTCGCATACCCAATTGTGGACCATCGGCAAGACGCGCGATTGGATCGCGGAAGAGTTGCCGCGGATTGTACTTAAGGCGCGTGCCCGCTTCGATCACGTATCCGTCGGCGCTCAGGATGCTTCGCGCACCGAACTGACCTACCTGCGCGAGTTTGTCGTGCTGGCCTGCGGTAGTGGCGTCAATCGAGTGCGTTTAGCGGACACAGTGGGCAGATGGAATCCGATCGAGACCCATGAGGCGTTCCAACATCTTCGCGCAGTTGCTGGTGACACTTGCCTGGAGTTTCATGGCCATAATGACCTGGGAATGGCGACCGCGAACACGATCAGCGCTGTCCAAGGCGGAGCGGATTGCGTCAGTGTCACCGTGAACGGATTGGGAGAGCGCGCCGGCAATGCCGCTCTGGAAGAGGTAGCCATGGCCTTCCGCCACTCGCTCCGGCTGGATCTGGCGCTGAGAACAGAGCTCCTCGCCGACTTGTGCGCGCTGGTGGCGAAGGCCTCAGGCCGCGGCATCCACACCAACAAGCCCATCACCGGCCAAGCGGCCTTCCTTCACGAATCGGGGATCCATTGCAGCGGGCTGCTCAAAGACAGGAAAGCCTATGAACTTTTCTCCGCGCGCGAAGTGGGACGGTCTCAGCCGGCCTTTGTCATCGGCAAACATTCCGGCTCCGAAGCGGTCGTGAATGCCTTGGCGCGGCAAGGGATTCTCGTGAGCCGAAAAGAAGCCTCAGAAATGCTGCCCGAAATCCGCCGCCGCTGCGTAAGGGTGAAATCGCCATTGCAGGTTGCAGACCTCGCTGATTTCTTCAAGACGCCACGGAGGCAAGCCTGAATTTATGGGAGCGCGGTAGAATCGGCTTCAGACAGCCGTTGTTAGACGTTCACTTCAAAATACTGTTGCGAAAAGAGGACGAGCACTCTCGATGATCAATTCTGTAACCATTAACCACAAAGAACAAAAAGAGTACCCACACCCGTGTCACATCGCCAAGTGTCCAAATCCTGGCCGCTATCAACTGTACGCGGCGATCGGATCGGACGAACTGCCCGACTGGCAGGGTCAAGCGATTTGCTCGAAGCACCTGGTGGAAGAAGCTCGGCATCGTCCGGAGATTCTGATGTCGCTGATAGACGCTCTAATTGATGCCATGGAAGAGCATGAGGTCCTATAGGATACCTAGATGCCAATCTCAGCCAGAAACAAATTGCGTGGGAAAATTGAAGAAATTAGGCTCGGTGACGTTATGGCTCATGTGGTGGTGCGAATCGGGGACAACGTCATTGAGAGTGTCATTACTCGCCGCAGCGCCGACGAGCTCCAGCTAAAAATGGGAGATACGGTCACCGCCATGGTCAAGGCCACAGAAGTGATCATTCAGAAGGACTGAAAGCGGTCGGCTACAGCTTGCGTCCCGCCTTCAGTGCCACCTTGATGGATTGGAGCAGGGAGCGGAGACGGACAGTGGCGAAAATCGGAATCACCCAAAAATGCTGATCGGCATCAGCAGAAATCCGCATCTGAATACAACAACCACTGGAGCTGGGCGACGGTTTCGGTCACCGTATGCGACGCTGAACGGTGAATGAGCCAGAAGAAGAGCGCGACGGAGCGGATTGACGTTCATTGCCCCCGCAATCGACAACAGTTGAGCTCATATTCGACTGCTCGGAATCGGGGCCGCGTTCTGGTCACGCTCGTGCGCCTCGTCGGAGACTTGGACCTGGCCGAAGAGTCGATGCACGAGGCGTTAGCTGCCGCTCTGCACTTTTTTGAGTCATTTCGTAAAATTATCGCCGAACATAGGCAGGCCACTTTTTGATTCCTGCTTGCTAACCTCGTCCTGAATCACATCCCAGTGCTCGACCAGAACGCCGTCCTTGATGCGGAGAATATCGGCAGCAATCCAGTTCACTGGTTGGCCGAATCCCGAAAATCGTCCGTGGACGATTACAAAATCTCCTTCGGCTACGATCGCTCCTGGCTCGTACTTCAACGTCGGTGGGAGGCTCTTGATAAGGTTGAAGAGACCGTCGCAGCCAGGCTCGATGTGAGCGCTGTGCTGGATGTAGTTGGGTGACCAAAAACGCTCAGCAACTGCATAGTCTCGTTTATTGAAGAGCGTATCGAACGCTTTCAGAACCGTCGATTTGTTTTGCTCTGGGGTAGTTTTCGACATGACGATTTCTTCCTCCCAGTCGGTGTCCAGGTGAGAGTTTTCATTTGCAGCCGCCCATGAGTTTGTTCACTGCGACTATCGTGTTTGGTTCAAGCCTCGGATGGTCATCATCAGTCCCATACTTTGGGTAGCTGCGTGTAATGCAATACGAACTCGTAGGGAGGCTCTGTGAGAAAAGCTGCGAGGCCCTGTGGGGCATCGCTTTCGGCGATCGCTCTTGCCATGACGTAGCCGACGTTGTAGAGCACTGCATGGCCGTAGAATCCGACTTCGTAGACGTCGTCGTAGGGCACTGCAGGGGTGGCTCCCAGGGAGACGACGGACATCTCAAGGAGTGACACACTCATGTGGATGTGCCTGAGTCCGTCCATGACATCGTTCTGCTTTCTTAAACCAATAGCCGAACGCGCCCCTGACAAGAGTGAAATGTCTTCCACGTATACCGCCGAACCTTCTTCATACAGGTTCGCGAACAATTTAACAGTGGTGTCACAGGTTTTCCGCGCTTGGCTCTGCAAATCAATCGGGGCCTCCGCCGTAGCACTGCGGTCTTTTGCAAAAGCGCCTTGAACCGCATGGTACAACTCATGGGTCGCCACCCCCTTCGCGACGACAAATTCGTCGATGATGCCAATATTGAGATAGAAATCCGTACCGCCAAAGGCATACCCGCCGCCGTCGCCACCCGCGACGATATAACCATCGAGGTGAATGTTTGCGTTCGGCGGTGTAAATAGTGCAATGCGTTGCTCAATCGATGTCTGGAACGCTTGTGGATTCGTTTCGATCTGCTTGATGAGTTCCAACAATTGAGGCACCTTCGGTTTTACCGTATCGAAATAGAAGGATTTCTCCGTGGAGTCGGTGACCTGCTCGCCGTGGGCGGCGGCGTAGAGCGCGTCCGCAAAGCTCTCTGCAGTCGCCGGGATCTTGAACTCGTTGAGTTTTCGAATAATGCCTTGATTGCCGCGCATCCGAGCGATCTTCAGAGCTTCGTCGTGGCTCAATGCGGGATTCTGCATCGCCTCCAATACCGCCTTCGCAGAGTCGGTGTTCATCCTGACCGCAATGGGAAAGGCGGAAGGAGCCAAGGCGAGGCAGCCGATCAGTGCGAAGAGTCGGAGCGTCCGGTGGAGCATAACTTGATCCTTTTCGGGATCTGCAGTGGAAGGCCCGTGACGAAAAGGCAGATAACGAAACGCAAGGAAATCAAAGTCCCTGGCCCCGACATCCAATTCATTCCTGAACTCATAGCTTCGAGCCGCCGTCCACCGGGATACTCGCTCCCGTGATCCAGCGTGCCCCGTCGGAAGCAAGAAAGGCGACTACCTCTGCTACGTCCTCCGGCTTGCCGATTCGCTTGAGCGCTTGCATGCTAAGCGTGACTTCCCGACCCGCATCTGTCTTCGCAAAATTGGACATATCCGTATCAATCACGCCTGGCGCGACAGCGTTTACGCGGATACCCCGAGGTCCCAGAATTGCAGCCCAGTTTTTGACGAGAGTCTCGATTGCCCCTTTGGTAGCTGCGTAGGCAAGGATCGAAGGATTATCCAAACCAGGCTTCCCAACTACAGTGCGGGCTACAGCTGACGAAATCATTATTATGTTCGAACCGCAAAGTGCGGGTGCGAGAGCACGTCAGAGACGAAAACAGCCTGTCGCAGGTAAGCGGCTGCGCCACACGACCCGACGTGAGGCCCAATACCCACGCCGTCGGTAGCGACTCGATACTCGTCAGGCATGTGCGGGGCGGCGGCGTATCGCAGGTGCTGACCGTCCTCGTCCAGGAGGAAAATCGCGCATACCGCTCCCTCTGTGTGAGCTTCGATCAGGAGGGCGACACTTCTCAGGACGTCGTTCAGGGGTGTGCCAATGAGAATCATCTTGAGCGCATCGAACACCGCCTCACTGGATAGACCTTGCACGGGAAATGGGGAGGTTGGAAGCGCTTGCAGGTTGGGTGCTGCGTTGCCGTTTGCCATAAACCACCCGCTTGTCAGTCGCGATACCAGCAGTATCGCACAAACACATGTCGGGTACGCGACAGCGCACTTAGCCAGTAGTCATCCCGTTAGCCACCACTGATCGCCGGCACAATCGAAACTTCTGACCCGGCAGGAATAGCCGTGGCAAGCCCACCGGTGTAAAGCACATTCTCACTGGCCACAAAAATATTCACGTGCCGTCGAGTTTCACCCGTTTCGGTAAGAACTCTGTGACGCAGTCCCGGGTATACATCGAATAGTGCTTGCAAAACCTGGAGCAGATTGGCGCCCGCTTCCACCTCCACCCTCACGGCGCTCTGATCTCCCGTGAACTCACGAAGCGGACCCGGAATGTTGAACAAGACCTGCATCAGCCCGATTTCCCGCGCCTGACTTTTTTCGTACGCGCAGTCTTAAGCTTTTTCGAAACATTTGATTTCAACTTCGGTTTCGTTGTCGGCGCCCCATCCAGGTGGACGACGGCGGCCTTCACGCACAAGATCTGCGGTAATCGTTCGACAATTTTCTTCCAGCTCTTTCCTTCATCTCTCGATCCGTAGACCGTTCCGCTTCGCGTTCCAAAATAAATCCCAGCCGGATCAAGGGAATCTGACGACATGGCATCCCGTAATACCGTTTCGTATGCCCCTTTTTGCGGCAACCCCCGGTCGAGGGCGTCCCAGGAACCACCCGCATTTCGGGTCCGGTAAACGCGCAAATGGCCATCTGGGGTGCAACGAAACTCATCCGATTCCACCGGCACGATGTACACACAGTCCGCATCGTGTGGGTGCATCAGCATCGCGAAACCGAAATCCGATGGTACCCCTCGCGCGATGTCTTGCCACGAATCACCCCGGTTATCGGAACGGTATAGCCCCCAGTGGTTTTGCAGGAACAATCGCTCGGGCCGAGATTCATGGAGCACAATCTTGTGCACGCACTGTCCGAACTCTGGATATTTTTCTGGCAGAAACATCACGCGTACTCCGTTGTTGCGCGCCTGCCACGTGGTCCCACCGTTGTCGGTGCGGTACACCCCTCCGGCCGATACCGCCACGTACATGCGGTCTTTGTTGCACGGATCCGGCAGAATCGTGTGCAGAGTCAAACCGCCATTGCTCGGCATCCAACGCGGTCGATGCGGATGATCGTACAACCCGCGGACCAATGACCATGATTCGCCCTCATCCCCCGATTCGAACAGCGCAGCCGGCTCCACCCCACAATAGAGCTTCTCGGGCTCGTCGTTTCGGCCCAAGCAAATCTGCCAAATGTTCCTTAGTGAAGCTCCGGACTCTGCAGGAAACCTAATGCTTGCCTCCAGAGGATTGGTCCAAATCCTGCCGAAGTCATCGCTGGACCGCAGAAACGCACCCCACATCATGTTGTTTGCCGAAACCCACAAGCGGTGCCGACCGCTTCGTCCGTCATACGCCATCGCGTAGATTCCTTGGCCATGGAAATATGGCCCCGCGACGTCCCACCTCAAGCGATCCTGAGAAGAGCGTAGGAAAAACGCTCCCTTATTGGTGCCTACAAGCAACAGCACGTCTCCGTTCTTCACGATGAGATGTTCCATACCCCGGAGTACGAGGGTTCGAGGCCCACGCGTTTCTTCCGGAGAGTGCCGGCGCTGTAGAACCGCGCCCTGAACGGACTCAAGTGCCTCACGGACTTCACTCGCGCGCTGGTAACGATCCGCGCGTTCCTTTATCAAGCAACGCTGGATCACCGCCGCCAGCCCGTAGGGAATTGTTGGAGGCAGCGCGGGAAGCGGTTCGCGCAGGATCGCCGAGGTTACCTCGAAGCCGGTGTTCCCGCGAAACGGTAGCTTTCCCGTTGCTAGTTCATAGAGGAGCACCCCCAGCGACCACAGATCGCTCAGGCGATCACCCTTTTGCCCGCGCAAAACCTCCGGTGCCATGTACGGAAGAGTTCCCACCAGCTTGTTTTCCACGGAGGTATAAGAAAGTGTAAGCTCATCGATTCTGTCCTGGTCGAGCCGCGTGGCGAGCCCGAAATCCAGCACCTTCACACGTCCCTCTGGCGTTACCATTACGTTCGACCCCTTCAGATCGCGATGCACAATTCCACGGTCGTGGGCGTGGGCCAATGCATCCGCGATTTGCGTGCCGTAACGCGTCAGTATTTCTATTGAGAGGCCTGTGGCCGGGATTAAATCGCTGAGCAACTGCCCTTCAATCAGTTCCATCACCACGTAGAAGTCGTTGCCGGTCTCTCCGACCTGGTGAATTGTGCAAATATTGGGATGACTCAGGGACGACGCCGTCTGAGCTTCGCGAAGCAGATGGCCGGGGCTAACCTTGTCGACTGCTCCGTGAGCAAGCAGCTTCAGTGCCACATCGCGACCCAGTTTCGTGTCGGTGGCGCGGTACACCTCCCCCATGCCCCCAGTCCCTAACAGCGACTGGATCTCGTAGATGTCGAGTTTTGTCCCTCGGGCGAGTGGCATGAGTGGAGTAATTATAATTGTGGCACCGTTTTGCGTGGCATTTCAGGATTCGGCCGATGATGCGTTTACGCGGACAAGTGAGGTCTCACCGAGCGCCTCAGAATGGGCTTCTGAGAAGGTCGGCGAACAGAATGGATTATCTGCTTTTTCGGGATTAGTAATGAAAAACGCGCTTGTAGTAATTTATGGCCCGACGCCCTGGTTTGTCGCCAATGCAGAAGTAATCGCTGACGGACAGAATCGGAGCCCGCTGTTTGGCGATTCGACAGCGGATAGCATCAGAACACCCGGATGGGATATCGGGTCCACTCAAGACCAGCCTGGCGAAGCCCGAGAGAATATGCCCCCGCCTGTACACCACTGAGGTCAATGTCAACCCGTAGATCAGTAATGTGGTCGTGCAGTTCTGCCATCCCCGTCGCGCGCAAAATCTGGTCACCCGCTCCTGTGAGCAGACCGACGTCGTAGGGTCCCTCTTGGAGCGGCAACAGGGTCAGCCAGCCCATGAAACCGACCTTTGATTTACCGCTCGGAAAAACCAAGTATCCGGCCCGGGAGTAGTCGTCACGATCATCAGCGCTGGCTAATACCATACCCTGTATAGTATAGTTTGAACGCATCAGACTATGAGCCACACAATTAAAGACAAGCAAGACCTTCTTCTTAGCGCTAAGCGAATTCGAGGTCGGGCAGAAGCTCTGGTGCGAGCCCTCGCCGAACAGCGCGATTGTTCCGAAGTTCTGCAAGTCATGAGCGCGGCCAGAGGAGCCAATGAACAGCCTGATGTCCGAGCTTCTGGAAGGCACATCCAGAGCCACGTTCTCAACGGAAAACATAAACCGAGTTCACGACAGATTGTCGCCGCTGATGAAGTGATCGACCTGGTGAAGTCGTACTTGAAATAACCGCGTTCGCAGCCCGGAGGAAATGCCGCTATGAGTGCTTCGCCCATCATTGATACGACCCCGGCCAACCGTCCGCATGTCAGCGAGGCACGGAGGCCTCCAGAACTGAAGGAACCTGACCTTGGGGCTGAGCACGAACAACACGACCACGGAGTGGAACGGGCCGAACTCGTCCGCATTGCTTTTGTGGCTTTGGCTGCGGCGGCGGTCTGGTTTCGCCTTTGGGAGCCGTTTCCGCACATCAGTGCAATCGGCATCGCGGCTGCCCTAATCGGCGGATATCCCATTTTCAAGGAGGCCTTCGAGAACATCGTTGAGCGAAAAATGACGATGGAACTCTCGATGACCATCGCTCTTCTTTCGGCCTTGGCGATCGGAGAGTTTTTCACCGCTCTGGTCATTACTGGCTTCGTCCTTGCCGCCGAGGTTTTGGAGGGTCTCACAGTCGGTCGAGGTCGGCGAGCTATTCGAAGTCTTCTCGAATTTCTCCCCAGAACCGTCGACGTTCGCCGCAATGATCAGGTAGTGGAAGTTGCGTCCGACCAGGTTCAAGTTGGTGACACGGTCATCGTAAAACCGGGTGGTCACATCCCGGTGGATGGCGTTGTGCTTGGCGGCCGCTCGTTTGTGGAACAAGCGGCCATCACCGGCGAAGCCATGCCGGTTGAGAAAACACCCGGAGATGTGATCTACGCCGGAACCATCAATCAATCTGGCGCTCTGGAAGTCGCTGCGCAAAAACTCGGGCGCGACACAACGTTCGGAAGAATCATTGAAGCCGTCGAACGGGCCGAGAAGTCTCGGGCTCCTATTCAGAAGACTGCTGATCGCTTGGCGGGTTACTTGGTGTATTTTGCCCTGGGGGCAGCAGTTCTGACATTCATCATTACTCACAATGTCAGGTCAACCATTTCGGTCGTAATCGTTGCCGGAGCGTGCGGCATTGCAGCTGGAACTCCTCTTGCAATCCTCGGAGCAATCGGCCGAGCGGCGCATCAGGGAGCCATTGTTAAGGGAGGCCTCTATCTGGAAACACTGGCGGCCGTGGACACGGTGCTTTTGGACAAGACTGGCACACTAACTTTCGGCACGCCGCAGATCCGCGAAGTCGTTTCAGCCAATGGTTTCGGAGAGCAACAGATCATAGCCGCTGCCAGCGTTGCGGAGCGCAAGTCCGAACACCCTCTCGCCAAGGCAGTTGTGGCGCGCGCAACGGAGCTCGGTGTTCCTCTCGTGGAGCCGGATGAATTCTCATACCGGCCCGGAAGAGGAGTCAGAGTGCGTTACCGGGGTGAGGAGATCCTTGTTGGTAGTCGGACACTCCTCGTGGAGCACGGCATTATGAGAGGAATGCCCCTGGATGTCAGCGCCTCAGACGGAGCATCGGAAGTCTACGTTGCTCGCGCCGGGCAAGTTCTGGGGAGCATCCGAATTGCGGATATTTTGCGCCCGGAAGCTAAGCATGCAGTTGCGGCCATGCGACAGATGGGCTTGAAAACTGTTCTGTTGAGCGGAGACACACAAGCCGCAACTTCCTCGGTCGGCCGCGATCTCGGAGTGGACCAAGCGGTGGGAGGACTCCTGCCGGAGCAGAAAGCAAAGTGGGTGACTGAGTTGCGTAGCACAGGGCGCAATGTAGCGATGGTAGGCGACGGAATCAATGACGCTCCAGCCCTGGTGGAGGCCAATGTCGGCATCGCCATGGGGTCGGGAACGGATGTTGCTCGGGAGAGCGCGGATGTGATCTTAATCGGAAGCGATCTCTCAAAATTAGTCGAAACATTACGGCTTGCTCGACGTTGCCGCGGGATCATCTTGCAGAATTTCGTGGGTACCCTGGCTGTGGACAGCATTGGAGTTTGCATGGCTGCATTTGGCTTTCTCAATCCGCTGCTCGCGGCCTTCATTCACGTTACTTCGGAACTGACCTTTATTCTGAATTCCAGCAGACTCTTGCCACGCACTTCTGAAACCAGGCAATGAGTCCCGGATCTTTCTGCAACGTGGTCTCGGTTGCGTGGGTAATGAACAAAGAATCTTTCGGATGGTCAAGTATGCCGGACACGGATACAGATTGCCCATTGAAGACCAAACGGGTCGTAGTGGGACAGATTACGATCTGCCGAGGCTGCTGTTGCGGCAACACAGATCGCGGCCTGCCCGAGGTTCCGGTCAAATGGCTGAAGAGTGAATGGCGAAAGCGTGGCCTGTTAAAACGAGTCCAGTTAACAATCAGCGGCTGCGTTGGGCCGTGCGACGTGCCCAATGTGGTCGTGATTACAAGCTCATCCGGCACGGAATGGTTGGGAAATATTGTTAAGTTTGAGCAGTACCGAAGCCTGCTTGAGTGGGCCGTCCGGTGTCGGGATGCGGGCGAGATGCTAGCGCTGCCCCGTGAGTTTTACGAAAGCAGAATTAGTCCATTTCAGCTGTAGGCCCTATTCCGTCGATCATTGCGAACAATAAGGGCAGATTGAAACGCCGCTCCGCGGCACAGAGCAATTCTTGAATGAGATTTTCGGATGCAACTCCTCGACCGACTTGAGCTCCCCGGCAACGCACCGGGCGGTGCTTATCTCATTGGCATTTCCTGCCATCTGCGGCCTATTTCAAGTAAGACTTGACCATGTCGATGACTTCATCGGCGGCAGCTACCTGTCCCGAAGTTGGGCGTTGCTTTCCGTTAAGGACGTGACTGCGAATGTGACCCTCCAGAAGCTCGGCCATAAGGCTGTTCATTGCCCCTCGGGCCGCGCTCATGACTTGCAGAACATCGGAGCAATCGCGCTCCTCGTCCAGGGCGCGTACCAGGGCTTCGACCTGCCCCTGAATGCGCTTCGCCCGCAGAAGTAGTTTTTGTTTGTCCTTGACTGTGTGGCTCATTGTTTGATATCACTTGTACTATACCGTACCCCGTACGGTAGTTGTTTTTTGCGTCCGGTTTTAGTATAGATCAACACACCGGTTCGTGGGGGACCAGCTGTGCGATCGACCTCGAAGTGGATAGCGTGTCTATGCGTCGCGCTGACGTTTTGGTCGGCGCTTGCATTCGCGGCTCATCACCATTCGAGCACGACGGACGATGCGACTTGCAGAGTTTGTGTCGCCGCCCACTCAGCGTCGCCCAAGGCCCAGGCGACATTAACGCGTGTCACATTCGTTGTTCTATCTACCCTTCGACTGCAAACGGTTTCCTCCAAGCAATGCGTGATAGCCTTCGCCCTGTGTGTCCGCCCGCCTCCTAGCGTCTAGCGATCAAATTTCAGATGTGTATCGGCCGGTTCTGTCCCGTGAACCGTCCCCTTGATTTCTATACGGACCAATTTTTCTGGAGGAATTCATGCTGGCTTCTTATGAGAAGCCGCTTCATGCGGCTTGTATGGTGGTTTTCTATTTTGCACTGGGCCTTCACGGTTACGCGCAATCGGGCGGAAGTTCGGGATCCATTAACGGTAGCGTGCTCGATCCTTCGGGCGCTGTGGTGCCAAACGCCAGTGTTGAGATTCATCAAGCGGTCAGCGGCTATCACCGAACCACCACCACCGACAGTAAGGGAAATTTCAGTTTCACGAACGTGCCGTTTAACCCCTATCACATGACGGTGAAGGCGGCGGGATTTGCTCAATACGCGCAGGATGTCGAGACGCGGTCGGTAGTGCCTGTCAGTGTCAAGATCAGCCTGCAGGTATCCGGCTCTTCCACCGTGGTCACAGTCGAATCGGCGGGAGATTTGGTCGAGAACGACCCCACTTTCCACGCCGACATCGACAAGGAGTTGTTCGACAAACTTCCCCTGGAAAGCGCGTCGTCGGAGCTGAGTTCGCTAGTGACTCTTTCTACGCCGGGAATCGCCGCCGATTCCAATGGTCTCTTTCACGGGATCGGTGACCACGCGGAGAATTCTTTCTCCGTCGACGGCCAACCCATTACCGACCAGCAAAGCAAAGTGTTCTCGAACCAGATTCCACTCGATTCCGTCCAATCGATGGAAGTCATATCTGGCGCGCCGCCCGCGGAATACGGAGGCAAGACCAGCGTAGTGATCGTCGCCACAACACGCTCCGGCCAGGGGGTGACGACGCCCCATGGCAGCGTGAGTGCTTCCTATGGGGCATTTGGAACTTCCAACGTGGCCGCCGACCTTGCTTACGGCGGTAAGAACTGGGGAAACTTCATTTCCGTAAACGGTTTGAACAGCGGACGCTTTCTGGATCCGCCTGAATTCGCGGTTTTGCACGACAAGGGCAACGAAGAGAATCTGTTCGACCGCGTGGACTACCAACTCTCTTCCGCCGATTCGATTCACCTGAATATCGGCTACAGCCGGAGCTGGTTCCAGACGCCGAATTCAATCGATGCCCAGAATGCGACACCCTGGAGCGGACTAAGCAGGGTTCTTCCACAAGAGGAAAACTATGGAGGCGTAGTTCCGATCGGCACTCCGACCGGCTTTACGGAAGGCGTTACCGTCGGAGCAAACGACCAGCGCTCCAAGATCGGGACCTTCAACATCGCTCCCTCGTGGACGCGTCTGGTGAATACGAACACCGTATTTACTTTGGGCGCGTTCGTGCGCCGCGACGATTACAACTACTGTCCCAGCAGCGACCCGTTCGCGGACCTCGGGCCGCCGAGTCTTCAGAGGCAGTCCGTAGGCCAGAACCGCACGCTCACCAACATGGGACTGCGATCCGATCTCTCGTACGTCAAGGGGATCAACCAAATCAAGGCGGGGGTTACTTACGAACAGACATTGCTCAGAGAAAACGACACTGTGGGCATCGTCGATCCCGTCTACAACGCGCCTTGCTTGACTCTATCCACTGCAACCGATCCCAATGTTCCTGTGCCGGGTTTTACCGATCCCTCGCAATGCGGCGGCTTCGGCCTCGCGCCAAATGTCGCCGATTCTACGAGCCCGCTCTTTAACCCCAACGCACCCAACACTCCGTTTTACCCTGCTTTCAATCCGCTGCTGGGCTGTTATGACCTGACCAGGCCGAGTCCGTCCTCCAATGACAACTGTCCGACGTCCGTCGGCGGCCTCTACACCTTCAATGGCCGCACCGACGTGAAGGAGCTTGCTCTCTACGTTCGGGACGCGATCACAATAGAAAACTGGTCGCTGAACCTCGGTATACGCGGCGATCTTTACAACGGAATTTCCATAGCGCGGCAAGCTGAGCCCCGTCTCGGGGTCGCGTACAACGTCAAGAAGACCAACACGATTCTCCGAGCTTCCTACGCGCGGACCCTGGAATCTCCGTTCAACGAAAATCTGATCCTTTCCAGCACCGGATGCAGCAATGCTGTCTTGGCCCCGCTTCTTCTTTGTTCCCCTGGGGTGAGCGGAGTGCTGAGCCCCGGCTTTCGCAATGAATTCCACGTGGGCATCGAGCAGGCTTTCGGGCGGTATCTTGTCTTTTCCGGCGAGTACATCACGAAGTACACGCACAACGGCTACGATTTCAGTGTACTCGGCGACACCCCGATCACTTTTCCCATTGAATGGCATAACTCGAAAATTCCCGGATATGCCGGCCGCGTGAGCGTGCCGAACTTCCATGGCTTTTCGGCGCTCATGGTCTTCTCCACAGTAGCAGCGCGTTTCTTCCCGCCGCAGATTGGCGGCGCTGGTGCGACCGTGGGGGCTCCGGGGGCTCCCTTCCGTATCGACCACGACGAAAAGTTCAACCAGACCACTCACTTTCAGTACCAACCCTGGAAGCGTGGCCCATGGCTCGGCTTCAACTGGCGGTACGATAGCGGCCTAGTGGCCGGTAATGCGCCCTGTTACGGGGTAAACGCAAACAACGATTGCCCGCAGTCCACCACACTCGGCGGCCAACCCGCCGTTCTATTACAAGACATTTTCGGAAACCCTCTGAGCGCCGATCAGGAGTACGAGGCTGGATTCACCTGCAATGGCGTCCGCGCAACCCCGACGACTCCGATACCTTCAGGAGTATGCACGGCGTCGCAGTTCGGGTCCAAATTGATTCAAGTGCCTGGGATCAATGCCGAGAACGACGACCACAACCCTCCCCGCATCGCGTCGCGCAACCTGTTCGATGCTTCGGTGGGCCACGACAACCTGTTCAAAGGCGATCGTTACAAATGGAGTCTCACGCTGACCGCCATCAACATCGCTAACAAAACGGCGCTGTATAACTTTCTTTCGACCTTCAGCGGGACGCACTATGTGACGCCGCGGGCGCTGACGGCTCAAATCGGGTTCCACTTTTAGTCTGCTCGGTTCGAATCGGGCTCTGGCCTATTCAAACCAGGGCCCGCATCTGCCGAACGAATCTCGATCTTTACTGCCGTCGCGAAAGATTGTCGCACGGAGATCGATGACTAGGACCCAAGTGTCAAAGGCGAGGAAGTGTACGGCTCGCCTTCATAACCCCATTTTTCGAGGCTCCGAGTGCTATGGGCAAATACTGTTACGGAAAGGGCAGGAGAAGGGCTATAGAGGAATTCACGAACCGGCAGGGACTTTGGATACTGGTAACAATGAGTGCGTGTGCTATGGGAACCCTGTTGCTATATATGCTCGGTTACTTGCATCTCGACGGCGACTGATCTTCGGTACGTTCACACCAGTTCTTAGCCGCTGCATCTTTCCGGAATACCTCTGACGATTCCATTCCCTTGGTCTCGATCAACCAATGGTGGCCGGTTGAATCCAGCGCAACGAAATGGGCGTCGGCACAGGCAAACCAATATCGAATTGCATGCGCTCCTCCAGCGGCATGATCGTGACACCCGAAGTTTCCCCCTGTCCATTTTCGAAGGCACCCGGCGGGCGCTCAGTTGATTCTCGAAAACAATCCGGTGGATAGGCCATCACGCACACCCTTGTGGATTAGATCTGGTCGTGATGGTTCTAAGGTTGACTCAAGGGCTGTTGGCCCGAAGTGTACACTCCCTGTGCGGTAAATCCATGTACCACACCATTGGAATCTGTGTATCGTCCGACGATGTCCAGAGAATCGCTGATTCCGTTGCAGCGCGTGTCTGTGGCGTCGGGGAAGTCGATCGTTAGAAACTGATCGGCCCCAAAGAAATATCCATGAAACGGTCCGGCTGAGCTTGCTCCGTAATATCCGGCGATTTCGACAGCGTCGTTCACTCCGTTGGCCGCGGTCAGCCCGGCTCCCGGTACGTTAATCGCTGCTCCGAGCTCACCCGCACCACCCACCACTCCATGTTCTGCTCCAGATGAATCCACAAAGATGCCAGACATGTAGCGCAGGTTCACAATGTCCGTGATTTCAGTGACAACCGCTTTTGGAAAATCGAGTTTGGTGAACTTTCCTTTGCCATTATTGTCGAGGAATCCATGCACGATTCCGGCCTGGTCCGCGTAAGCGCCTGCGATTGTGCCCGCGCTATTCACAGAGAAAGCTCGTGTCCAGACCGCGTGGGGGACGTCGATAGTGGCGAACTTGCCCGAGGGCCTAAGCTCGAATCCATGCACAACAAGTTTCGAGTCGGTATAGGTCCCAACGACGTAGAAATCATTCAGGTCAACGCCGTAGGCTCGTGTTCCGGTCGAACCTGGGACGTCGATTGGCGTGATCTTTCCGGCCACGGTCTCAAAACCGTGCTCCACACCGTTGGAGTCAACATAAAAACCCACAATTATCCCATCGGTGGGCCCGCCAATCCCGTTCACCTCGGTATGAGTAGAACCGTCAACCGTCACGCTCTTGAAGTTCTGGAAACTCAGGATCTGCGCTTGCGCGGCGGGGAGCACGAGGCTCGTACAGATCGTGAGCACCAGCAAGGAAAACAGACATCGTAACGTTGTCATCCGTAGCATAGGCCATCCTCCGAACCGATTGTCATCGGGTCTGTTTTGAAATCCTCAGAGCAGCGAGGAAAAAGTACTTCGCATACTTTTAGCGCTATCCAAGAGTGGTGTTGTCACGTTTGCGTTGTCAGGATGTCAATAAGATGTCAATTCTGTTGGCGCGTTCGTGCGCCGCCGACTCATACCCATTACGGATCGTCGCTCCAAGTGGACACTACTGCTTGTGTGCTTGTGTCCACATCCGAAGCATGACTTGTATCAACATTCTCGTCCAGACGGTCTCCGGCGGACGCTTACGATCGACCCGCCGGGTCAGGAGGTGAAGTTCAAGTCGCGTGACACGCTGATCCACACGCGTTGACCATTTCTCGCCAATGAGTGACGGCACGGCATCGCTCACCGGGCCGACCGGTCCCGCAATCTAGATTCTTATGATTGTCGCGAATCCATCCGGGCCGGTGCGCCGTCGACGTCGTATCTCGTCTGAATCCGGTCCGGTTCTTGGCGGCTACATTCCATCCATTGCTGGGGTTGAACGCCGCTCTCAGCTCTTCCTGCCTGATGGGGTGAGAACCAGTATCGGGACCATCGTCACTGAAGCACAACACATACAGGGTTCCATTGTGCTCGGTCACCGACGCTAGACTCGCCACGTATCCTGGTCGCTCGTCGCCGTCAAAGGTGTGGAACAGTCCGCATTCCAGGACCGTCTCAAACTTGGGCCCCAAACGCGGCAGATGGAACGCGTCAGGCGATTGCGTGGCAATTCGAGCCGAAATCGGTGCTCCGCACCGGCTTTGGAATCTTCAGCGACATTCTGCCAGGCACTGTGGCCGACCTGGTCGGCGCCAATCCTCCGTACGATAAGACGTTTCAGGGAGGACTCCTCGGCAGCGTGGGCGGCACGGCTATCGCTCCGGAAGCGCCCAACAGCGCCGTGGGTGCCATCGTGGCCGCGAATCAGACTTTTACTGCGGGATTTCCCCAAGGCCTGTCTTCTCTTCCACCACCTGCGATCACGGCCATTCCCGATGGCAAACTGCATGCGCCGTACTTCATGGAGTGGAGCCTGGGAATGGAACATCAATTGGGAACGACGGCCAGCGTGAAAGCGCAATACGTCGGCACGCGGGCCGTGAATCAGCCGTACTCAACCCAAGTCAACGGCTATCAGACCGTGTGCCAGGGTTGTTTTGCGCCATTCCCTTACGCGCAGCCTACCGATCCGCGATTCGGCGCGGTGACGCAGTTCTCGACCGGTGCGAACAGTCACTACAACGGCCTGCAACTGACCGCGATGAAGCGGCTCACCCATGGCCTGCAGGGACAGGTCAACTACACCTGGAGCCGTTGCATGGATACGGTCCCGAACGGAGGATTCCTTCCGTTTTCCGCGGGAGGGATTCTCTCGCCTCTGCCGGGAGAGCTGGCTCGCGACTACGGTCCTTGCGACTATGACATCCGGCACAATCTCAACGCGCAGTATGTGTATCAGTTGCCGGTTAAGGGCGCAGCCATGCCCTAGGCTACGCGCTCAATGGCTGGCAGATTTCTGGAACAGCGTTTTGGCACAGCGGAGTTCCGTTCTCGGTGTTGAGCACGCCCTATTCAGCGATCAATCCAATCACCAATCAGGAACAGGGAATAATGCAGGGCAGTGGGCCGCAGTTTGCCAGTCCTGTGCCGGGAGTGAATCCCTATTGCCGCCATTGCAACATTCCCAACGTCACCCAAGGGGGCACGATTCAGTGGCTCAATCCGGATGCCTTCGTGTCCGCCGTCGATCCGAGTACCGGAGACTGCAACGGCGTCAGCAACCCTAGAAACGACAACCCTGGACAGTGCCAGTTCGGAACCCTCGGCCGTAATGCCTTGCGCGGCCCCGATTTCCTCTGGAGCGACTTCTACCTGACAAAATGGTTTACCTTGACCGAACATGTGAAGCTGCGGTTTGAGTCTCAGTTCTTTAATGTCTTCAACCATCCGAATTTCGGACTTCCCAGCGTGGTGCAGGCCGGCATTCCAGGAAATCCTTCCGTGCAGGCTGGCTTTGGAGCGCTCACCTACACCACTTCTCCGCCGACCGGCCTGCCGGGCGTCGGTTTGGGTGGCGATAGCAGTCCACGTATGATCGCCTTTCAGGCGCGGCTGGAGTTCTGATCGTGCCCCGACGGTTTGTAGCGGATTCCCTCGGAACGGCCAGAGACGTTACCGGAAGTGGTTGAGGCGAAAGATAGCGGGCTTATTATCCGAATCTTGTAGAGACTTGCTAAGCGATGCGGGTAGGCGGTGTCTTTGCCCGGACCTTTCTCCGGTACTCGTCATGCAGTTCTTCGCCTCCGGTTTTGTCTGCCCTTACCCTCAGCAGTGCCTTGCGGTGACGACAACGAGTAGCTGGGCAGTAGAGTTTCACTGAACCTTGTCGCTGTGAGAAGGCATTTCAGTGATTGCACGCCGGCGACGCTCCTTCACCGCCTTCTCTGCCACCGGCCTAGGGACATCGCCTTCCTTCTGAAGTTCGGCAACATCTGGGTCGTTAGAGAGTTTGGGTTTCTTCGAATCCCATTTCCGCATACGCTCAGTGACAAGAGCTTCGTTCAACGTCTTCAGTGCAACGTCGCGCTTCTCCTTGGGTATTTCACCGGTGGTGGGCAGGTCGTCAACCACCTCCCCTGACACCTTGCCGTAAACGGGTAGACGCGCTCACAGAGCATCTCGTAGGTGTCGTCTCCGAAACCTTCGAGTTCGACGGGCGCAGGCTCTTCCATGTTGTCGACTTCTGTTTTCAGTTGAAAATGCACCATAAAGTTTTTCACCGTGAACAAGTCGGCAACATCGGCATTGCCGACTTCATCGAGGAGCTCGATAGCTTCGTCTCGTGAGGCTGCGCTCACAGCGGAAAAATCTCCATTCTGCCAACGACAGATGAACAAGGGCATAGACAATTCCCGCTCGAATTATAGGGTAACGCAACGTCTGGTCTATTATTTTGGAGTGGGAAAACGTCGCTTCGTCATTGACCCAGATCTAGCCAAGGAAGCGAAGAGCATCGTTGCTCACGCCTTCCGCAACGGCCCAATTGAAGACATACATGCTGGAACCGACTGACCAACGTGGGCGGCTAGACGACGATGACTGCGGCAAAGAATCGGCCTTCGGGATCATCGCCGGGCAAGAATTCGACTGTGCAGAGCCAATCATCTTCCTTTTGCCAGTACATACCTTCAATTTACTGAATCTCCAGTTTCCGGAATTCCTGGCCGACACCTGCGATACGCGTGACTGTCGCAGTGCGCAGATCCGGCGCTCATCTCGGTTGCACCGCACTACGGGTTACGCTACGGTTCTGCTTCCGCTACCGGGAGTTTCCAACGACTTAGAGGTCGTCCGCCTCTTGTAAGTCCTTTAAAGTCGTGTATGGGCCGTTCTTTCACGGCGGTAACATGGGTTCAAATCCCATCGGGGACGCCAACAAAATAAAAGGTTTCCGCAATACCACAGCTTTTCTTCATGATCCAATTTGATCCACTTAGGCCGGCTTGATCTCCAAAACCGCGCCCTTCCGCACCAGTTTGACCAAATTGCTCTGTGCCTCGCGCTTCTGTGGACCGACTGCCTGCATGTAAACGTCGGTCGTGACTTTCATCCAGTCGTTCACGACGCAATCATGGACGTAGCCCTACGTGAGGGAATTGCTCCGAAACGCGCGCATG
>Ga0181530_10002893_pt1 | contig 19814 bp, 17 predicted proteins | sample PEATcosm2014_Bin_42_FD_119769 | JGI IMG/M metagenome (GOLD analysis project Ga0181530, IMG submission 119769) | Peatland microbial communities from MTU Mesocosm Facility, Houghton, MI, USA - PEATcosm2014_Bin10_60_metaG | ecosystem: Environmental > Terrestrial > Soil > Wetlands > Peat | place... | reverse complement strand
GGGTGTGGTGGGGGGGGGGGGGTGAAGGGGGGGGGGCGGGGGGGTGGAAGGGCGTTCGGGGGGAGGCCGAACGGGGCGGGTCCCGATGTGATCGGGACGCTCCCCAAAAAATTGGGAGAAGTGCGGTTCGGCGGGAGGCCGTTGCGCTTGGGGACGGTCGGCGAGTCGCCGACCGGGACAGGCGGGTCACCTGTGCTACCCGGACAGTCGGCGGGGGCGCCGACTGGAACATCCCGATTCGGAATCGGGACGTGTGCTCCCCGGAATCGGGCGCGCCCGCGGGGGCGGATTCCAATTCCATTGTGGCCTTTTCCATTCTCACTATTCGAGTGTAAGGATTTATGGGGATGGTGTCAATGGGAATGTGCGATTTTGTTCAGGTAGCGGCTCAGTTTTTTGAGGGCGAGGGCGCGGTGGCTGAGGGTGTTCTTTACGGACTCGCCAAGCTCGGCGAAGGATTCTGTTCTGCCATCGGGGATGAAGAGGGGGTCGTAGCCAAAACCACAGGCGCCCGCAGGGTGGAGGGAGATGCGGCCGGAGCAGACGGCCTCGAAGAGAAGCGGCGCGGGCTGGGCGGTGGGAGGGGACTGATGGGAGGGATGGGAAGAAGGGGATTGCGCGGGGGGGGATAATGTGCGGAGGGCCAGGACGCATCGGAAACGGGCGGTGCGGCACGCGGGCGGAACGCCTTCCAGCAGGCGCAGGAGTTTGGCGTTGTTGGCAGGGTCGGAGGAGTTGGCGGCGGCGCCGGTGTCCAGGGCGGCGAAACGGGCGGAGTGGACGCCGGGCGCGCCGTTCAGGGCGTCCACTTCAAGGCCGGAGTCGTCGGCGAGGATGTAGAAGGGGGGGATTCTTGGGCGGCGAGGCAGTGCCGCCCTACCGGGGATTAATTGGGGGGTTGTGGCGAGCCAATCGGCCAGGGCGGCGGCTTTTTTGGCGGCGTTGGCGGCGAATGTGGCGCCGTCTTCGACGACGGCGGGAGCGCCGGGGAAATCATCGAGGGTGAAGAAATGGAAACCGGCGGGCAGGACCTGGCGGATTTCACGGGCCTTGTGGGCGTTGCGCGTGGCGATCAGCAACGCGGTCCCCGGCGGAATGGTCCGGCGTCCGCTCACGGGATTTCGGTGATCTCGAACCAGCCGGTCTGGCTGTTGGTGTCCAGGAAGTAACCGGAACCGCCCTGGGCGGGATTGATGAAAGCGCCGTAGAATTTATGGCTGCTCTTGCTGGAAGGATAAGAGAAGGAGCCGCTCAAAGGCCCGGTTTTTGCGCCTGGGGAGGTAAAGGTAAGCTTCAAGTTCAAATTGGTGGTTTGATTGGCATCCACGGTGAGGACGCCGTTGGTGACGGTCAGGGTGTTGGTCAATTGGGTCAATTGGTTGGCCAACGTCGCGCCGCCGAAGACGATCTGACATCGGGTTCCATTGGTGGGAGGGATGCAGGTTGCGGAAAAGGCATTGGTGGACACGGAAATCCCATTGGTCTCGTAGGCGCCGGTTTTTGGCGGCTTGCTCCAGAGGACTGTTCCCTCAAAATTGGTGGGCGAGGTATTGGTCATCCAGCCGAGGATAATTCCTTTGGCACCGTAGGGCGCGGCGTAGAAGGGCCAGACGCCGTTGGTGTTGAGGTAATTGGTGGAGAGTCTGGTTCCTTCCGAGAAGGAGGTGTTGTCGCCAAGATAGCCGTTCAAGGAGATGACGCCATTGGAGGCCAGGGTGAATTTGGCGTAGCTGTCGCCACCGGGATAATGATTGGTTCCACTGTGGTCGCCGGGGAGCCAGAACACATTGGTGCCAGGGATGACGACACTGTTGGCCGTGAGTTTGGCCGCGGCGCGATAGGCAGTGAGCGGGGAGGAGGACCCGGGCGTGAGGACGGACCCGGTGAGGGAACAGGGGCCGTTGGTCAAGTCCAAATTGACAAAATTGGTCACGAAGTTGCCGTGCTGGTCATTCCACACAAATCCCTGGCTGGCGATGCCCGTTGGATTGTAGAGTGGGAAGGCCCAAGAGGCGCTATTGGTAAAGCCGGGGAAGCCAACCTTGATGCTGACCCCGCCGTTGCTGGTCAGGATGAGGCTGTAATAGCCGGAATTGGAGGAGGTGATGACGCTGTTCTGATTGGTCGGATAGAAGAGGCCGTAGTAAGAGCCGGCGGCGTTGAAGAAATAATTGGTGGCGAAGTTGGCCGTGATGGTCAGATTGGTCGTGGCGGTAAAAGTCAGCGGGTTGCTGTCATTTGAGCCGGGGCTGTTGCTCCAGCCGGCAAAGACATAGCCGCCGTTGGTCCTGGCGGTGACGGTGCAGGAAGTGCCAACCGGGACGTATTGCGCGGTCCAATTGGAGGAGAGCGCGCCAAATCCGGGCGGTTCAATTTGCAAGGTCAACTGGGCCAGAATCTGGAAACTCTGCGAAACCAGGGTGCTTCGCCCCAGAGCATCAGAAACCGCCGCCACCACGGTGTAGCGGCCGGGCGGCAGGTTGGTCAGGTTCGTGCTCAGGTTCGCCGACCAGACTATCCCGAACCTGTTGGTGGCGGTGAAGGTGACGTTGGTGCCGGGCGGAGTCACGGAATTGGAGCCGGAGAAGAGTTGATAGGTGACTACCGGATTGGAGAGGGCCGAGTTGAGCGTGCCAGCCAGTGTAATGGTCTGGGTGGTGAGTTTTGCGCCGGCGGCCGGAGAAGTGATGAGAATCGGGCTGGAAACCGTGCGCGGAAAGTCGTTGGAAAGGAAGGTGGCCATGAGGACCAGGCCGGGCGTCATGGTGAAGGTGATCTGCGGGCTGTCGGAAAAATCATTGTTATTCGTTCCGACGCTCCAAGAGTCGAAGACTGAGCCGGAGGACGGCTCGGCTTTCAAGGAATACTGTCCTCCCGGCACGAGAACTTGCCCGCCAAAATCGCCTTTAATCGTGCCCTTGCCATTGCCGTTGGTATAGACGGTCAGGAGAAGACCCGGCCAGGCGGCAACCGGCGTGGTTGGGGGTTGATTGCCCTGGGGAATCCCCACGGTGAAATCATTGTTGATGAGGGTGGATTGGCCCGCGGAGTTCGTGGCCACAACCTGCACGACATAATGACCTGAAGGCAGATTGGCGATTGGAAAGGACCAGTTGGTCGTGGTCGTGGCCGTCGTCCGCAGCACTTTGCCCACTGGCGCCAGGTTGGAGGATGAGAAAAGCCGGCATTGGAGGGCGACCGGCAAGTTGGACAGACCGTTGATGGCGCCCTGGATCGAGAAATTGCCGTCGGTTGTAGTGCCCTGCAACGGCGGATAAGTGAAGGAGATGCCGCCGGGAATGGCGTTGGAAATGAAGTTCGCCGTCACGGCCAGATTGCTGGACATGAGGACGCAGAGGTCGGGGGTGAAGGTAATCAGGTTGGTTCCGCTGGTCCAATTGAGGAAAAGCTGGCCCGGATCGGGCAGCGCGACCAGCTCGTATTCCGTGCCATCCTCGAGATATGCGCCCACGGCATCGCTGATGTAGGTGACGACGCCGGGGTTGATCATGTTGTTGCTGACGAACCCCGGGGAGATATTAAACGCGCCGACGGCGCCAGCGCCGTTAATGAAGACCGCGCTGATGGTCATTTGTTGTTTTACGAAGTCTATGCCGTCGTCCGTGCCGTCCTGGGGGCCTTCGTTTCCAGCGCCATCCTGGGCTGAGACGAGGATATTGTAGGTTCCCGGAGCGAGCGGGCCAACGGGCACCGACCAATTGGTGGCGCCGGTCGCAAATGCCGTGGCGGGGCCAAACTGGTCCTCCAGCCCGACCAGCGTGCAATAGATTAGCGCCAGTCCGGCATTGGCCTGCGCCGTTTCCGGCACTGTCACCACAGTGCCATCCAATGCCAGCGCGGTACTTCCCATCCCGGCCTGAGCCGTGCCCCGCAGTGTGAAAGGGATGCCATTGGTCAAAATGAGATTGGGCGGGGGGAAAGTGATCGCGGCGGTGGGTGGGTTGGTGTCAATGAGCGGTTGCGCGTTGGTCTCCGGGAAACTGAAATTGAGGAAGAACAGGCTGGCGTCGGACGGCTGTTGGGTCCCATGAAAATTGACGGGCAATTCGGTGAAGGCCGGCGGATCGGGGACATCAATCACATCGTCGAAGATGCCGTTGGTAAAGACATTGACATAGACGATGTTGGTAGTGACGACGCCGAGGTTCGTGGTGAGAACCTTGTGGTAGGGAACGCTTTTCGGCTCGGAGAATTCCTTTGTGTTGTTGAAGTACTGGAGGACATTCGTTCCGCCATTGTAGAAATTCGTTCCGCTCAGGAACAGATTCGTTGCGCTCAACACGCGTCCAAAGACCGTAAAGGGGCCGCTGCCCGTGTTGGTGGTGTCCAGATTGGTATTGTCCACGAGATTGAAAAAGAAGGAGCAATTGGCCCCATCCGGATCGCCGGCCGGCAGGGCCATGGCGAGGGTTCCCCTGGTGTTGCTCACCTTCGGCCCCACATAAAATTCATTGTCCACCTGCGACGGCAGCGTCGGGTTTTGGATTTCGTCCATGCCCGGCTCAACATAACTGTCGTAGATGCCACCCAGCCCGGATACGCCATTGGTCGGTATGAATGGTGTGTTGGTGGAATCAGTCTGGTCGCCGGCGTCGTAATTGCCGCCTTGCAATATGAATCCCGGTTCGAGCCGGTCAAAAAACATGTTCCGATACGCGCCCGACCACACATAATGGACGAAATTCTGCACGGTGGCCGGTTTGTCGTGATCAAACAATTCCACCAGCACGTTGCTGGCGAAGCCGCCGGGGAAATTGGTGATTTGGAAGTTGACGATCGTGCCCTGCAACACGGTCAGGGTGGCCGAATTGGTGAGGTTCGTCCCCGTGGAACCGCCGACCATCACCGAATAGACCCCCGCCTGACTGGTGGCGGCGGCTTCAATGACATATTGCGATTTTGTCGCTCCGGGGATATTGGTCCCTTGAAACATCCATTGGTAAGTTTTTGCGCCGGTGGCGGCGACGGTGAAATCGGCGGTTGACCCGGCATTGATCGTGAGGTCATTCGGCCCGGAAGTGATGACGGCCTGGCCGCCGTGTGCGGCGAGGATGGCGGCGAGCAGCAGGGCTGCGGACAAATGGATTTTCATTCAGCCTTAGCATGGAGCAGACCGCCGCGAATTGAAAGCTCAAAATCTCTAATCTTCCTGCTTCATGTCCCGGCTCATCAGCGATTGGGCGGACTGCAGGACGTTCTTTTGCTCATACAGCATGGCGAAAACTTCCCGCACGATGGGCGTCTGGATTCCCAGCCGGCCCGCCAAATGATGCGCCGAGCGCGCCGTCGGGTAGCCTTCGGCCACCGCCACCGCGCCGGCCAGGATGTCCTCCACCTTCTCCCCGCGCCCGACCCGCTCGCCAAAACTGCGGTTGCGGCTCAGGCGCGAAAAGCAGGTGGCGGTTAAATCCCCCAGCCCGCTCAACCCGGAAAAAGTCTCCGCGCTGGCGCCGCAGGCCACGCCCAGCCGCCGGATTTCGGCCATCGCCCGCGTGATCAGCGCCGCCTTGGTATTGTCGCCGAATCCCAGTCCGTCGCCCACTCCGGCCGCGATGGCCGCCACGTTCTTCAACGCCCCGCCCAACTCCACGCCCAGCACATCGCCGCTGGTATAAACCCGGAAGGCCGGCCGGTGGAAAAGCAGTTGAATTTCCCTCGCGATCCGCGGGTCCGGATGCGCCGCCACGATGGCGCCCGGCATGCCCTTCGCCACCTCCAGCGCAAAACTCGGCCCCGACAGCGCCCCCGCCGTGGACTCCGGCATGGTCGCGCGCAAAATGCCGGACATCGTCAGCCCCGTTTCATACTCGATGCCCTTGGTCACGCTGACCGCGATGCCGCGGAACCGGGGCAGGCGCGCCGTGACTTCGCGCAGGAATTTCGAGGGCACCGCCACCACCGCGCACTCGCTGCCCGCCGCCGCCGCGAGGAGGTCCGGCTCGCACTTCAGTTGCGGCGGCAGCGCGATGCCGGGCAAAAAAATCTCATTGCGCCCCGCGCGCCGCACTTCCCGCAGATGGGCGGGATCATGTCCCCAAAGCGTGACCTCGTTTCCGTTTTGGCAAAGCACGCTTGCCAATGCGGTCCCCCACGCCCCGGCTCCAATGACAGTTACTTTCACGGCTGGTTCTTTTTGCTAACGGCGCGATTTTCCGTTCCTTCCGCCAGGCGCCGGATATTGGTCTTGTGTTTATATATGGCCAACACGGCCAGGGCTGTCATCACCAAAGTCATTTTTGTTCCGTACTGAAAAACCCACACCGCCAGCGGCAACACAACCGCCGCCACAATGGACGCCACCGACACATACCGGGTGGACGCAAAAACAATCCCCCAAATCGCCAGCGTCACCGCGCAAGCCTCCGGCGCCCACGCGAACCCCACTCCCGCCGAAGTTGCGATCCCCTTGCCGCCTTTGAACCTGAGCCAGCACGAATAGACATGGCCCAGCACCGCCGCCGCCCCAGCCGCCAGCGCCAGATTCTCCCGCGGCGCGCCGGGAAAACAGCGCTCCGCCAGCAGAGGAACCCATCGCGCCGCCGCGAAACCCTTGACTCCATCCACCGCCAGCACCGCGATGCCGGCGGCCGTTCCGAGCACGCGGAAGACATTCGTCGCCCCGATATTGCCGCTGCCCGCCGCGCGGATATCAATCCCGCGCGCCATGCCCGCCAGATACCCGGTGGGCAGCGAGCCGGCCAAGTAGGACACGATAATGGTCAGACTGTAAGCGCCAATTTGCAAGCGACTCAATAAACCACAGTTCTCAATTCAAACGGATGCCAGCCAAAAGAATGCCGAACCCCTTCCAACTATAAAGATAAAAATGACTCAAGCACCCACAACCAGGCTGGCCATTGCGGCGTTTTCATTTTAGCCTTTCCCCATGTCAACCAAACTCAAAGTGGCCGTCATTGGGGTCGGTTCCCTGGGCAAGGAACACGCCCGCATCTACGCCGATCTGGCCGCCGCCGGGCAGATCGAATTCGCCGGCGTGCAGGATTCCTCCCCGCCCGCAGCCGCCCGCGCCGCCGAAAAATACGGCGTGCCGGTCTTTGCCACCCTCGATCAGGCTCTGGCGGGGGCCGGGGCGTTCAGCGTCGTCACCCCGACCCGCTCCCATTTTGAACTGGCCGGCCTGCTCCTGGCCGCCGGCAAACATGTTCTGGTGGAAAAACCGATGACCGACAATGCCGCCCAGGCCGCCCAATTGGTGCAACTGGCCGCGGAAAAAAATGCCGTCCTCCAGGTCGGCCATGTCGAGCGGTTCAATCCCGTGCTCCATTACCTGGAAACCGTCGCCACCGATCCGCGCTTTATTGAGGCCCACCGCCTTTCCCCCTACCCGGCCCGCAGCATGGACATCGGCGTCGTGCTCGACTTGATGATCCACGACTTGGACGTCGTTCTGGCCTTTGTGCGCTCGCCCGTCGCCAGTGTGGACGCGGTGGGCATCCCGGTGTTGAGCAAGACGGAGGACATTGCCAACGCCCGGCTCCGCTTTGCCAACGGCTGCGTGGCCAACCTCACCGCCAGCCGCGTCAGCCCGGAGCGGATGCGCAAGATCCGCGTCTTCAGCGCCGGCGCGCTCACCAGCTATGTCTCGCTGGATTACCGGGCGCAGGAGGGCTTCATTTACCGAGTGGCCCGCGAAGGCGAGGAGTCGTCGTCCTTTTTGAAAAAGCTGTTGCTCGCCAAAAACTCCGCCATCGTCAGCGAATTTGCCGGCAAGAAAATCGTGCGCGAGCCGGTGCCCATCGAAAAAGAAGAGCCGCTCAAGCTGGAGCTCCAGGATTTCATCCGTTGCATCCAATCCCATCTGACCCCCAAAGTCAGCGGCGCGACCGCCAAGCGCGCCCTGGACCTGGCCCTGGAAATCACCCGCCAGATTCAGGCCGGCTCGGCCGGATCGTGAAAGGGATGCATGCCCCGTCTTTTTTGGGAGGCGGTTTCCGGTTCTTAATCTCAATCTCAACAGTGTTGCGGCGAAGGCAGCGCCGTAGGCGCGACATATTTGTAGAACCGAACCGGAAAAGACTTTCAAGCTCCTTCAGGAGCGGCATCTTCAATCGCCAAAGATGTCGCCCCTACGGGGCTTTGGGGTTTTTAGTTCCGAGGGGTTCTACAAAGATATCGCGCCTACGGCGCTTGGCTGAAAACGACACCGTGTTGGTTTGAAAATCGGGATGAAGATTAAGATCAGGAGAGGATTCCCAAAAAACTGAAATGCACCCTCGTGAAAGATATCCGCCAGGCGGCTCTTTACTAAATGCCCACGCGGTGTCACAATGAACCATGCAAAACATCCGCTATATTTATTGGCAGAATGGCGACTTTTGGCTCGGCCACCTGGAGGAATACCCGGATTGCTTGACACAAGGGACCTCGCTCGACGACCTGAAGGAACATCTGCTTGACCTCTATAAGGATCTGAGCAGCGGTGTCATTCCCGGGGTGCGCAGCGCGGCAAAGCCCCAATCAAAGGAATTGAACCACGGATTTCACGAATTCAGAATTCCGCATCAGGGCCGCGCACAGAAAAGAATTGGAACAGAAGTAAACGAAGGGAACGAAGTGGAATCCTTCCTTCGTTTCCTTCTGTTCTCCCCTTGTACGCTGGAGTTGAATACTGTAGCCAGCTTATCGGCCTATGGAGCGGCGCAATTTTACCACATTGAAGTGCCCACTGACGAGGTGAACGCAGCCAGCGAATTATTAAGGGCGTTTGATGATTCAACCCGCGCCGACTAACCGATGCCCGTCTGTTCCCACTCCTCATGGGCGCGCTCATTCTCATTCTGCCGGTGCTGGCCGTGGATGTCTGGCTGCTGGCCACGACGGGGAAAAAACAATTCAAAATCTGGTCCCAAGCGCGGGCCTGGCCGCGTTTGGCCGGCGCCGCCACCCTCGGCGCGGCGCTCGGCGTCTGGCTCAGTTCTTATGTCCAATATAAATGGGGAGCCGAGATCCGTGTCGCCGGTTTTCCGATTCCCTTATGCTTTTTCCATCTGGAAAATGGCTCGTGGGTTGATTTTCCACTGCCAGCGGACATGATATTCCTGGGTTGTATCGTCAATTTCCTCAGCGGTCTGGTCGTGCCGCTCATCCCGTTCAAAGCCGCCGAGTTCCTGCGCAGCGTGAAGGCGGAGTTATGATGGCGACAATGAACAATCCAATCCCCATTTGGCAATGTGTTCAGGAGCGCCCAAATCCTCGCCTAACGATGAAACGGCCGTGGTCTGGGGAGCACACGCGCCTCGCGTGTCGGGGCCGGCGCCCCCGCCGACCCCATCTTGGCCTCCTATCCACTCCATTTAGAATGAACGGAAGCACTCGGCGAGGGCGCCGACTGCCACACGCGAGGGCGCGTGTGCTCCCCAGAGTCAGAGATGTGCGCTTTAGTCGAGGATCAGGCGAGCGCGGGCGTCCCGCCGGGCACTTCCGCGTAACATCCACGGTCGTCTTCTTGCGGCTCTCTTGCGAGAGCCGCTACGCACCATGAAACGCACCGCCATCATGCTCGTTGCCGGCGACCCAAGCGGGGACGCCAACGCCGCCGCGCTGGTCCGCGAATTGGCCGTGGCGTTGCCCGCCGCTCAATTCCAATTCACCGCCGACTCGCAGCCGATGACCACCCCGCTGGCCCCCTGTTTCTTCGGGGCGGGCGGCCCGAAAATGGCGGCGGCGGGCGTGGAACTGGCCGGCGATTTGACGGCGCAATCAGTCATCGGCCTGGGCGGCTTGATCAAAAAATTGCCCATGTTCCGCCGCCTGCTGCGCGACCTGACCGGGCTGGCCATCGAACGGCAGCCGGAACTGATTATTCTGGTTGACTACGGCGGATTCAATCTGCGCCTCGCCCGCGCCATCAAGGATTACGTCCGCGCCCGGACAGGCCCTTTCTTCAACTGGCGTCCGAAGATTGTGCAGTTCATTTCGCCGCAAGTCTGGGCGTCGCGGCCCGGCCGGGCGCGCGAGATGGCCCGCCACGACGATTTGCTTCTTTCCCTCTTTCCATTCGAGAAGAAATGGTTCGCCGCCAACGCGCCCGGCTTGCCGGTCGAATTCGTCGGACACCCTATATTTGACAATTACCCGGACCGCCGCCGGGAGGAGCGCCGAGTTGCACTCGGCTTTCCCCAGAAAATCCCGATGGAAGCCTGCTGCAAGCCGGCGCTCCAACTTCCTTGTCCTGCACCCGGCCGGGATTCCCAGCCGCCGGTCATCCTCCTGCTGCCCGGCAGCCGCCGGGGCGAATTGCAACAGCATGTGCCGGTGATGCGCGAGGCGGCGGGTTTGATCGCGGCCCGGCAACCGGCGCGGTTCAAGATGATCGTGCCGGACGAAGCGCGGGCGGCCATCGCCAGGGCGTTTCTGCCCGCCGGCCCGCCCGACATTGGCCTGCAAGCCGGCAGCCTGGCCGAAGCGCTCTCCGCCGCCACGCTGGCCATTACCAAGACCGGCACCATCACGCTGGAATGCGCCTATTTCGGCGTGCCGGCGGTGGCGATTTACAAGACGGACTGGATCACCTATCACTGCGCGCGGCAACTGGCCAGCGTGAAATACCTCTCCATGCCCAATCTGCTCGCCGACGAACCGATCTACCCGGAATACATTCAAGGCCGCGCCACCGCCGGGAACATTGCGGCGGCGGGTTTGGAATTGCTGGCCGACCCGGCGCGCCGCAATGCCGTTCGCGCGAAACTGGACGTGGTTATTCAATCCCTGGGCGGTCCCGGCGCCGCCCGCCGCGCCGCCGCCGCGATTTTGAAGTTGATGCTATGAACGCTGTCAGGGCGAGCGGATGCGGTAGAAGCTGGCGCGATTGTTCGCGTGGTACGTATCGCTGAAAGAGCACGAGCCGCTGGCGAGCGTGTTGGTCAGGACCGGCGCCCAAACCGGAAAGGCCAGATTGGTGCAGGCTTCCACCACGATAGGGATGCCGGCCGTGCCGGTGATGGTGAACTCAAATTGACCTCCATGCATGCCAAAGCTGCCGCCGCCGGTTTGGATCTGAGGGTTCCAGAGTTCAGCCGGAGGTCCCGACAACGGGAAACCCCAAATCGCCAAACTCCAGCCGGTGGCGCCGGGCAAATAATACGCGCATGCGTTCGGGTTGCCATCGTCGAACACCGTCGAATCCGCGTTGGGAGCGTTGCCCTGGAAATAGGCGTTGGTCAGGCTGGCGCAGTCCGCAAACGCATAATCGCCTATGCTGGTGACGCTGGCGGGAATCGTCACGCTGGTCAGGCTGCCGCACTCCAGGAACGCCTTCTCCCCGATGCTCGTGACGCTGCCGGGTATCGTGACGCCGGCCAGGCCGGCGCAGTACATGAACGCCCCCGCCCCGATGTTCGTAACGCTTCCTTGAATTGCGTAACTTCCGCCCAAGCCGCCGGGAAACTGCAGGAGCGTGCCCCGCCTGTTGGCGAACAGGACCCCATTCGAACTGCTGTAAATTGCATTGTTGGTATTCACGCTGATCGCCGTCAGCTTGGTGCAGTCCGCAAACGCATAATCGCCTATGCTGGTGACGCTGGGGGGAATCCTGACGCTGGGCAGGCTGGCGCAGCCATAGAAGGCCGCCCCCCCAATGCCGGTGACGGTGTCCGGAAAGTTGACGCTGTCCAGGCTCGCGCAATAAATGAAAGCGTCATCTCCGATGGTGGTTACGCCGCTGAAAATCGCAACGCTCGTCAGGCCGGTGCAGTAATAGAACGCCCACTCCCCAATGTTGCTGACGCTGCCGGGAATGGTGACGCTGGTCACGTTGGTGCAATTCAGGAAAGCATACCCGGCGATGTTGGCGACGAAGTTGGAAACCACCACCGCGCCCCCGCCTCCGGCGTATTGGTAGAGCGTGATCGCGCCGTTATTGGTCGTGTAAATGAACTGGGCCTGCGCCGCCCCCGGCGCGGCCAGGAGCAGCATAGCCAAAAGGACGGCCCAGGTTGTTCTCATATCGCAATGACGGACAATGGCCGGGGAAGGCTCCGTGTTCCGTTTCGAGCCTTCGCCGGCAAAGCAGAATCGCTGATCGTTTGCCCTCTTATGTTGCCTGTGATTCGCGAGCGTAATGGCCGCCCCCTCCCGTGTCAACATTGAATTCACATTGAATTCACGATTTATTGGAACTCCTCTCCTCATCGCGGATGGAGCTTGCTATTTGAGGCGGTAAAACGTAGTATGACCTTATGATCAAGACGATTACCAAGCTCGGCAATTCGCAGGGAATCATCTTTGACTCGACCCTGATGGACCTGGCCCACTTGAAGGTCGGCGACCGAGTGAACCTCGAAATCCACGAAGGCCGCGCCATCACCCTCACCCCATTGCGGACGGAGCCGGACGCGAAGAAAGTCTCGCGCGTCATCAAGTCCACGATGAAGGATTACCGGCGCACGATGCGCCGCCTGGCGTGAGCGCGACCCCGGACCTTTGTTTTCAACTCACGGTGGAAATGGCGCGCCAAATCCACGCGGAAGCCATTTTGCGATTTGGAGGCTCGGACGGGATTCGCGACCTGGCGTTGCTGGAATCCGCCGTCGGCGCGCCCCAGGCGACCGTTGGAGGCCGGTCTCCATTTGGCGACATGGCGGAGGTGGCTTCGGCTTACTTGTTCTACCTTTGCAAAAATCACCCGTTTGTGGACGGCAACAAACGGGTGGCGCTGGGCGCCTGCCTTGTTTTCCTCCGGTTGAACGGCCTGGAACCCGCGCCGGACGGCCCGAAATGGGAAGAATTGGTCCTGGAAGTGGCGTGCGACCGCGTGGATCGCGCCCAAACAACCCAACGCTTGCGCAAACTCCTCGGCAACGCCAGGACGACTGAAAGCGGCTCGGTCGTCAAACGGAGAGGACCCCTCCTGGTCGTTTCCACCGGCGGCAAGAAGTTCAATGCCGCCAAATCCATCAGCATCGTTCGGACACCGGGCCGCGGCGTACGGTGAAGGGGGGGGAAACAAATCGGGAGAAGGGGTCACCCATACTATATTGTTTGACTCCTAATTCCGCAAATATTCACTTCCGGCATGGGCAAAGCTACGGTTTGATATACATCAAAATGAAGGCGAAAATGGAATCGCGCGATGGACGATTAATCGCCGGCCCCTTTCAGCTCAGACACGTCCAAAGCGTTTATATCGTTCCCTCGCTTTTGAAGGAATAACCCGTCCGTTGCAAAGGCGAATTTGGAGGAGCCGCCGATTTCATCACAACACCATTGTGCCAAGGGCTTCCAAGTGGCCGTGTCATAAACGAGAATCGAAGCCGGATACGAATCAATATATGCAGCAAGCCGTTTCCCATCGGGCGACCAATACATGGAATACGCTGAAGAGGCGCCGGAAGCGCCTCGCAGAGGGACCACTTTTCTTTTGCCGGTTCTCCATTCAAGAAGCGAAAACGTGTTATCCCCAAATTCGCTCATAATAATTGTCTGACCGTCAGGAGAAAGACCAACATTGGCAGCCTCAGGTTCGACAAATTCATATACGGGTTTGTCATTGCCGGATTCCCAAATTAGGAAGGAGTTGCCGCCAAAGCCAGCCAACAGAATTCTGCCGTCTTGTGAGGAGAGCAGTGTGCTAAGACCGGTGGCGCTGTTGGTCAGCTTGGCGAGCGATTTTCCGCTAAACAGGTCGCGTCTCTCGACGATGTGCTGTCCAGCCGTGAAGAGGTAACGCCCGCCACCATCCATTGCCAGCCTCGCGCCGTAGACATCGTCATGGTCCAGTGGCAGGGTTTTCCAGAGAAGCCTCTGCGCTTGCAAATCCACTCCATAGACCCCATAAATGTCCAGAAGGACAAGAATATTACCGTCTGGAGAAATTGCGACCGTATCCCCAAGTCCTTGAGTGGTGGGCATGTTTGTCACAGACGCTATGTCCCTAAAAGACCCGGTTTTCAAATTCCAAACCTGCGCGCCGTTTGCCCCGACAAAAACAGCTATTGGAGCGGCGCTAGCCACAGCGAACGAACAAATGGAAGTGCGAGTTAGGGGGATGTGACGGCCCTGGACAAGTGGTACGCACCAGTCCAAATATGCGCCCGTTGTTTCATAAATTTTCTCGACCTGCTGCGGCACATCCGCCCTGTCATAAACACGATCAAACCACTGATTGCTTAGGATTCCACCAATCAGGATTTGGCGCTCCACAGGGAGCGACTTTTTTGATGAAGGAGGCAACTTGATGAGCAGGTCACGAAGCCCGATCCCATTAGCCCCGTTGGTGGAAATGTCCAATGAAATCCGATTGCCTCCCTGGATGGCGTGTCCTACATCACGCGCTGAAAAACACATTCCCGTCTGGGTCACACGACAAAAATAAACGCCGTGATCAGAAAACCAGTCCATTGCGAGCAAAGGAGCACTTGTATTGCCCGCTTTAAACATGGCGGCAAAATCCTTGTGTTCTTTGAGATGTTTTCCGCGAATCCCCCCGCTAAACGGTGGCCAGGAGGGAGCGAACAACATTAGCACCAAATAAAGAACACCGATGGCAAGAACCAGTCTGATCAGGGATTTGGACATTTCCATAATTACTTGATTTGATGGTTATGCCTCGGGCCGGTGTCAGTCCTGATAATTGACACAAAATTAGTGGTTCTGTTTTTCATGCAGCAAGTTGGAAACGCAAGCCCAACTGCCCGTATGCGGTCGCCGCGCTATCCATTTCAAACTCATCGTCGTTTCCCGGCGCAACCGCCGCGCCACCAACACTTTGACTTTATCCTCTTTGCGCATCCCCGGCAACTGCTCTTTTCTCCAGGGACCCGCATGGCCAGGGCCGTTCTAAAGTATGGACTGCGGCGGCTTGCCGCCGCTTTTCCAAGCGGAGCTTGCTCCGCTTGAGGGGGCGTCCCGCATCCAAAAGCGGGACTGAGCTTCCCTCACTCCATACTTTAGATCGGCCCTGCCCGCATGGACGCCGGCAGACCTTTGCAGCACGAAATCGGCCAACTCCGCTCACCACCCGCAAATGTTTGCAAAAAAAGTCGCGGCGAAATATAGAGCCTATGCTATAATGTCCGGCGTGAGAGATGAAGGCAGCAACGCCGGGCGCCTCCGGGAGGGGGCGCGGGATATTGCGGATTGTCTGCCCTCCGCAGCCGTGGCGAAGGAGGGCGGATTTAACCGCAAAAACACAGCGCGGCCAGCCGCAACCAAAGCTGGATTAACCACAAAGAACGCAAAGACCGCAAAGAAGAAAGGCCATAAGTCCTTGTCTCTGCGTTCTTTGCGCTCTTTGCGGTTATCATATTGTCGGAATTGCATGATTCAACACTATTGCAGTGAAAAGAACGCAATGCCCCGATTCGGAATCGGGAGTGTATTTGTTGTGCTCCGGCGTCCTGGCGAATTTGAGTTGAATCGTCTTTCTATCCGTGTAATATCCCGATTCGGAATCGGGATGGTTCAAGGGCTTGGCTTCCAGGTTGCCGTGCTGCCTCCTCCCGCCTTTGCGCTAAATTGCCCGTCCGCAGCCGGCGGCTCCAGTTCGTCCCGCGAAAAGCCGCCGGGACACCGGAAACCTAGGCGAAGGCATTCCCGCCATTTCGCGAGCTTGACCAGTCAAGCCTGGTCAAACCCAGTCAAACCCAGTCAAACCATTGCGGATTGCGTACCCTCCGTCCTGTCCGCCGTAGGCCCTGCGAAGGCGGAAGGCTCGGCGAAGGAGGGCGGATTTCCTCCTTCGCTAAAGCTACGGAGGACGGGGCGGATTGCGCCCAAAATCCACCGCCAGGTCAAACCGAGTCAACCCGAGTCAAGCCCAGTCAAACCCAGTCAAACCCAGTCAAACCATTTTACAACCTTGACCATGCATCTGAGACCAACAGCCCACGAGACCACAAAACGACGAGGTTACGAAATCTCGCAACTACGAGACCGCCAGCGTCACACGCCCCGCTCCATTGGGGCAGCACGCCGCCGCCTCACGCAGGATTCTTACGCCCGGCCAACTGCAACGTTAAAGCTGAACCCAGGAATTAAGCTCAATTAAGGTTAATTAAGGCTAATTAAGGTTGATTAAGGTCAATTAAAGCTTGAACTCCGCCCGCGGGCGGGGTAATCCCTTCCCCATGCGATTTATCGCCACTATTATTGAAAAGTTGCAGCGGCATCCCAAACGGATGGTGTTCCCGGAAGGAACCGAGCCGCGCGTCCTCCAAGCCGCCCGCCAATACTATTCGCTGCGTCTGGGCGCGCCGATTTTGCTGGGGGACCGCACGAAAATCAAGGAGGCGGCCGCGCAGTTGAATGTGTCGCTGGAAGGGGTCCGCATCATTAACCCGGAGCAAAGCGAAGACTTGGAGACGTTCGCCAAGCGGTTTGAGTTCCTGCGCCGCTTCAAGGGCGTCCAGGGCAAGGAGGCGCGGCAGGCGATGCTCAATCCCAATTATTACGGGGCCATGATGGTGGCCATGCACCAGGCGGACGGATTCGTCTCCGGCGCAAATCAAAGTTCCGGCAGCGTCCTCCGCCCGCTGTTCCAAATCGTCAAGGTCGCCCCGGAAGCGACCACAGCGTCCAGTTGCATGGTGATGGAGGTGGAGGACACCCGGTTTGGCGACAACGGCGTGCTGTTCATGGCCGATTGCGGCGTCATCCCCGAACCGGACGTGGAGCAGCTTTCCGACATCGCCGTCTCCACCGCGCAATTGGCGCGCCTCCTCGTGGGGACCCGCCCGCGGGCGGCTTTGCTGTCCTACTCGACCAAAGGGAGCGCGACCCATCCGTCCATAGGGAAAGTGCAGGCGGCGACGGCGCTGGCACAGCAAAAAGCGCGCGCGCTGGGCCTGGAGGCGGATTTCGACGGGGAATTGCAGGTGGACGCGGCGCTGGTGCCCGAAATCGCCGCGCGCAAGCTGCCGGAAAGCCCGGTGGCCGGACGGGCGAATGTGTTGATTTTTCCGGACCTGAACGCCGGCAACATCGCGCACAAATTGCTGCAGCATGTGGCCAAAGCCCACGCCTATGGGCAAATCCTCCTCGGCCTGGACCGCCCGGCCGCCGATGTCTCCCGCGGCTCCAACGCGCACGACGTTCTCGGCGTCGCCGCCATCGTCGGCGTGCAGTCCATCCGCTACGAAGTCCTGCATCCCGACACGGGGCAGGCCGAACTTATTGCCAAGTTATGAGTAAGTGAATGAGTGAATCCGTGAGTGCATGAACACCGTTACTCCGCGAGTTTATATTGCCGCCACGCGTCAGCATGACGGGAAAACCACCGTCTCGCTCGGTTTGCTGGCGGCGTTGCAAAGCGTTTATCGCCGCATCGGCTACATCAAACCGGTCGGCCAGCGGTTTGTGGAAATTGAGGAGAACAAGATTGACGAGGACACGGTGTTGATGGACCAGGTGTACCGCTTCAACTGTCCGCTCCTGGACATGAGCCCCATCGCCGTCGAGCCGGATTTCACGCGCAAGTACCTCCAATCCTCCAACAACGAGGCGCTGGTGAAAAAAATCAGCAAGGCCTTCGACCGCGTGGCGTGGGAGAAGGACTTCGTGGTGTGCGAAGGATCGGGCCACGGCGGCGTGGGCGCGGTGTTTGATTTGTCCAACGCCCAGGTCGCCAAAATCCTGGGGGCCAAAGTCATCATCATCAGCCAGGGCGGCATCGGCAAGCCGATTGACGAAGTGTATCTCAACCAGGCGGTCTTCGAGCGCGAAGGGGTGGAAATCATCGGCGTCATCCTGAACAAGGTGCTGCCGGACAAGATTGATCTCATCACCGATTTCGCCCGGCGCGGCTTGAAACGCAAGGGCTTGGAACTCTTGGGCGTCGTGCCCTACCGCAGCATCCTCTCCCGCCCCACCATGGACTTGATCCGCGAGGAATTGAAGGCGGATTGCTTGAACGCCGGGGCGCCGACCCAGGGCGTGGTGGACAGCGTGATGGTGGGGGCGATGGCCGTCCAGAATGCCATCCGCCACTTCCAACACGGCGTGCTGGTCATCACGCCCAGCGACCGCGTGGACATCCTGCTCGCGGCGGCCATTGCGCCAACAGACCCCGCCCAGCAACTGGCCGGCGTGGTGCTCACCGGCGAATTCATGCCCCAGGCCGATGTCGCCCGCATCATCGAAAAACTCCCCTTCCCGGTGCTCCGCGTCTCCGACGAGATTTACGAAGTCGCCTCCGCCGTGCATAATCTGATTGTCAAGACGCGGGCCGCCGACACGGAAAAAATCTCCGTCATCCGCGACCTGATCGCCGCTCATGTGGATGTGCCCAAAATTTTGCGCGCCCTGTAAAGACTGCCAATAATGAAACCAATATGAATCTGCCCTTTTCCTTGAATCCGGTTCTGGAGAATTTGCCCGTCTATCAACCCGGCCGCCCGATTGAGGAAGTCGCGCGCGAGCTGGGCCTGCCGGAGCGCGGCATCATCAAGATGGCGTCGAACGAAAATCCGCTCGGCCCTTCCCCGCTCGCGCTGGCGGCCCTCAAAGGCGCGGCCCGGAAGCTGCACCTTTACCCCGACGGCAACGCGTTCTATCTCAAGCAAAAGCTGGCGGCCAAGCTGGGCGTGGACCCGCGCAACCTCATCCTCGGCAACGGCTCCAACGACGTGCTGGAACTGATCGCGCATGCCTTGCTGGCGCCGGGCGCGGAGGCCGTGATGTCGCAGTATTGTTTCCTGGTTTATCCGCTCGTCACGCGGCTGCTCGGAGCCAGTCCGGTCATCGTGCCCGCGCGGGATTACGGACACGACCTGGCGGCGCTGCGGCGGGCCGTCACGCCGCGGACGAAGGTGATATTCGCGGCGAACCCGAACAACCCGACCGGCACGCTGGCGGCGGCGGCGGAAGTTCGCGAACTGCTTGACAGCACGCCGCCGGAGGTGGTGATTGTGCTTGACGAGGCTTACGTCGAGTTCCTGGAAAAACCGCAGGACTTGGTTCCGCTGGTCCGGAGCGGGGAAAAGCCGAACCTGATTTTGCTGCGCACCTTCTCAAAAATTTACGGCCTGGCCGGTTTGCGGCTCGGTTACGGCATTGGCCATCCCGATTTCGTGGCCGCGCTGGAAAAAGTCCGCCAGCCCTTCAACGTCAATTCGATGGCCCAGGCCGCCGGCCTGGCCGCCCTGGACGACGAGGCGCACGTTCAAAAGACCCGTCAAAATAATTCCGACGGCCTGAAAATGTTCGAGGCCGCCCTGCGCGAGATGGGGGTGGAGTATGTGCCCTCGTCGGCCAACTTCATTCTGCTGCGCGTGGGCGAAGGCAGTCGCGTCACCAACGAAATGCAGGCGCTTGGCGTGATCATCCGCCCCGTGGACAACTACGGATTACAGGAGTGGGTCCGCATCTCCATCGGCACCCCGCGCGAAAACCAGCGCTGCCTGAAGGCGCTGAAGAAAATACTGGGCAAAAAGGCGTGATTCGATTGCGGATTGCGGATTGCGGATTGCGGATTACGGATTGAAATCGAGTCACGGCTCGACAGAGTCTCGCCCTACCGAAACCGTCTCACTGTTCCGGTGTTGAGTGAGATATGCGCCGCAACAATAGAAAATTGGGTGGATTTACGCTGAAGGAAACGATGATGCTTGGGATTCTTGTGATTGGCGGGCTCCTGGCCATCGCATTTATCCTATTTATCGTTCTGGCCTTGATCCCCGTGAGCTTGCCCAGGAGGCCTCATTATGATGTTAATGCTGTCGGGGGCAGAACAAAATGAGAGAGAATTGTCGCAGCAAAAGGAGAATAATTGTCGCAGCAAAAGGATTTTTCTTCCAGGACGCGCCTTTTGCTGTCGCCTTGGCTTGGTTGTCTCTGTT
>Ga0181530_10002892_pt1 | contig 19819 bp, 14 predicted proteins | sample PEATcosm2014_Bin_42_FD_119769 | JGI IMG/M metagenome (GOLD analysis project Ga0181530, IMG submission 119769) | Peatland microbial communities from MTU Mesocosm Facility, Houghton, MI, USA - PEATcosm2014_Bin10_60_metaG | ecosystem: Environmental > Terrestrial > Soil > Wetlands > Peat | place... | reverse complement strand
TACCTGCCGCACGACGCGCTCATGTTCATCGACGAAAGCCACCAGACCATTCCGCAGCTTCACGGCATGTACCACGGCGACCGCTCGCGCAAAGAGGTGCTGGTGGGGCACGGTTTCCGCCTGCCCAGCGCGCTCGACAACCGCCCGCTCACTTTCGAGGAATTCGAGCACCGCGTCAACCAACTGGTTTATGTGTCCGCCACGCCAGGCCCCTATGAGCTGACCCGCTCGGCGGGCGTGGTGGTGGAACAGATCATCCGGCCCACCGGCCTGATCGACCCGAGCGTGGAAATCCGGCCGGTGAAAGGCCAGGTGGACGACCTGCTGGGCGAAATCCGCAAGCGGGTGGACGCCAACCAGCGCGTGCTGGTCACCACGCTCACCAAGCGTATGTCCGAAGATCTCGCCGAGTATTACTCCGAGGTGGGCGTGCGCTGCCGCTATCTGCACTCCGAGGTGAGCACGCTCGACCGCATCCGGATCCTCCGCGACCTGCGCCGCGGCGAGTTCGACGCGCTGATCGGTATCAACCTCCTGCGCGAGGGCCTGGATCTGCCCGAGGTTTCGCTGGTGGCGATTCTGGACGCCGATAAGGAAGGCTTCCTGCGCTCTGCCGGGGCGCTGATCCAGACCATCGGACGCGCCGCGCGCCACGTGGAAGGCCACGCCATCCTCTACGCCGACGTGATGACCGACAGCATGCGTAGAGCGCTGGACGAGACCTCGCGCCGCCGGCAGACGCAGGTCGAATACAACGAGCTCCACAATATCGTGCCGCAATCCATCGTGAAGCCCATCGATATGAGTTTGGTAGCGGTGGCGGAAGCCGACTACGTTACGGTGCCCCTCGAGGTGGACCAGGAAGTCGACAACCTCACTCCGGAGGAGCTGCGGAAGTTCATCGCCGATCTGGAAGAGAATATGCGCGAAGCGGCCCGCAAGTTCGAATTCGAAAGAGCCGCCCAACTGCGCGACCGCGTGAAAGCCCTCAAGCTGAGCGCCGCCTGATGGACAACCGTGGGATAGGCGATCGGTTCTTGTCGCCTGTCTTCCGCTGTCGGCGATTACGGCAGCGTGATCTCGAGCGGCGCCGATTGCGGCCCCTCTTTCCCGGTTGCGCCGACGGTGGCGACGGCGTAGCGGTACGTCTTGCCGTGTTCCACCGCGTGATCGGAATAGGTGGGAACCGCGCCACTTTCGGCTAGGCGCTCGAAAGAGCCGCTGGCGGGGGCGCGGTACACGCGGTAACCCTTGATGCCGGATTCATCGGCCGGATCCCACGCCAGTTCGATGGAATTGGGCGCCGCCACTGCGCGCAGTCCGCTCGGCGCGGCGGGCGCCATCGGCTCCGGCGTCACTTCGAACGGCTCCGAGAGGTCGCTTTCGGCCACCCGGTTATCGCCTTGCGGGACGAAGGACTGGATCAGGTAGCGGTAGCTGGTGCCGACCTCGGCGGCCTTGTCGGTCCACTCTGGCTGCGTCACCTCCGCCACCAGGTCGTATTTCTCCGACTTTTCCGATGCACGCAGCACGCGGAAGTGCTCGGCCGTGGCGTGCCAGGTGAGATGCAGGCCAGCCCGGGTCATTTCCGCCCGCACGTCCGCGGGCCGGCTGGGCGGCGCAATCACCTCCACGTCGACGTAGCTCGACCACCCGGCGTTCTTCCCGTTGGCTCCCACCACCCGCACCCCAATGCTGACTGCCTTGCCGGTCCACTCCGCGCACGGCACTTCATAACGCGCCACCGTTCCGCCCGCGGCCGCAACCGGCGGAATTTGCTTCGCTTCGCGGGCCCACTGCTCGGAGGTGAAGGGAACGGGGCCCGGCCCGATGCGGAGGTCGAACGACGGCGGCTGCTTGATCTCCACACCCTCCGTGGTCAGATGCGGCGCGGTGAATTGAACGATCAGCTTGCCGCCGCGCTGCACGGCCGCGATGTCGGTGACTCGCGCCGGAATGTTGGTCAACTGCGGCAGCGGCCCAGCCACATAGCCACAGCCGGAAAGGAACGCGGCCAGAACGGTAAGAATGCGACGCATGAAATGTCTAGTGTAACGTCCCTCGGGAGTTGCCGCGGTTACCACGAAACCGGCATCTGCTCCACTTTCATACCCCACGCTCACGCTGCCCACGCATCGCAAAATGGCCGGTCTCTGCGGTAGCATTAGTTTTGCTGCCTCTACTGAAAAAAATTGGGGACCGCGCCGCCTTCCGGCCGGGGGGCATTGCGCGGAAGATAGGCGGCTTGCTCTCCTTCGCGCTGCTTGCCGTTTTGCTGGTTGCCGTGAACCTGGACGCGTACCGTGGCAACTTTCAGGATGACGAACTCGATAACATCAGTTGGGCCGGGCTGGTCCCGGTGGCGCGTTACGTCGAGGCGACTCTGAGCCCGCTTTTTCAAGCCAACAATTTCCGCCCGACCGGGCATTTCTTCTTCCGCGAGGGCGCCCTCCATTTCGGCTTGGACTTCTGGAAATACGTCGCCGTCATCCAGGCATTGCATCTGCTGAACGTCTGGCTCATCTGGCTGCTGGCTAGAAGGCTTGGCGCGCAGCCGCTCGCCGCGGCCGGCGGGGCGGCGCTGTTCGCGTTTCACATGGCGCTCTTCGACGTGCTCTGGAAGCCCATGTATGTCTTCGATCTTCTTTGCGCCACTTTCTGCATACTGAGCTTGCTGCTATACGCTCGTGGGCGCTGGGTGCTCAGCTTCGCGGCGTTTTGGCTGGCTTATAAATCGAAGGAACTGGCGGTGATGCTTCCGTTCGTCCTGGCGGCCTATGAGATCTGGTTTGGCAAGCGCAACTGGAAACCGCTGGCCGCTTTCTTCCTGGCATCGCTCTCCTTCGGGCTGCAGGGTATGCTGCTCAATCCCAACCGGGACAATGCCTATACTTTTCACTTCACCGCGGCGGCCGTGGCGCAGACGTTCGAGTTCTATTCGGCTAAGATCTTTCTCTGGCCCTATCTGTTTCTATTGCTCCCGGCCGGCGCTTTGCTAGCCAGGAACCGCCGCGCCTGGTTCGGCTTGGCGGTGATGGTGCTGTTCTTCGTGCCGCTGATGTTCCTCCCCGGGAGATTGTTCAGCGCCTACTGCTATGTCCCGTTCATCGGTTTGGCAATCGCATTTAGCGGCATCGCCCCTTCCGGCAAATGGATCCCCGCCGCTGTCTTCCTGCTGGCCTTTGCGTGGCTCGATGCCCAGGCGTTCGACACGCAACGCACCGACACCCTGACCCAGGACGACGTTACCGGGCGCTGGCTCACTTCGATTGTGCAATTTGCGCATACTCATCCGGTCATCAATGGCGCGGTGTATCGCGGGCTGCCCGCCGGTTATACGAAGTCCGGTTGTGGGGGCGCTCTGCGCTACATCTATCACAGCCATCTCTTACAGGTGCTGCCGTACGACGATTCCCAATCTTCGGCACTGCTGAATCACCCCGGAGTTGCGATTCTGATCTGGTTCGACAAGCTACAGTATCTGGCAACCGATCTGACCGGGGGCGCACCCTCCGGTCAGCAACGCGGCCATCCTTAAGAAATCAACTCCCTGCCCAATCGGGCATTTCTCCGGGTTGGTCTCAGAGCCGAAGTTTCTTATGTACTGCGTATTACGCCCGTTCGAAGTTTTTCGGAACTTTTTGCACGCGAACTGTGAAGCAGAGTTTAGGGATCTATTGTAAGCGAACACTGTGGTTTTGTGGTTGACAATACGCTTTAAAGAGGAGATTCATGAGACGAAGACTCTTGCTGGCCCTTCCCGGGGTTGGTGCGCTCGTTGCCAGCCGGGCATTCGGTGGAGAAACCCAGGAAACGGCAGCGCGTGGCGACGGAGCCGCACCGCGCGTGTCGCGCAAGGCGCTGACCAAACACAGCGGACTGAAGGCCGCTTTTAAGGTGCCGAAGAGCGCGGCCAAGCAAGCGAAGTATTTGAACAGTCTCACCGCTCTGCTGTCGCTCACTCCCGCACAGCAGGAGCAAGCCGCAACTGTTTTTGCAAAAGCCGCCAGTGCGCGTGTCGCGGCTCACGCCGACCTGCAAGCCGCACACCAAACGCTGGCCGACGCCGTGAAGAACAACGACACTGCCGCCATCGCTCGGGTCTCGAAGGCGCTCGGCGCCTTTACGAGCCAACGTATCTCGAACGGCGCGCTTGCCAACGCGGCTTTCTTTCAGCTTCTCACGCCGGATCAGCAGACCAAGCTGTCACAGTTCCAAGGGTGAGGCGCCCGCTGGCTTTCGGATGCCGCCGGTGAAGCGTGGCTCCGAACGGACCTTGGACTGTGCTCGTTTAGCGGTTGAGTTGCCAAGGTGAACAATGAAGAGTTCCTGTCGCAAGAAGGCTGGAACGTACGCCCTACGTGCGATTAGTGTGTTATCTCTGATCTCGGCCTGCTATGGCCAGAACTTTACGCTGGCGGCTGCCCCATCCTCTCTCACGATCTATCCAGGCCAACAGGGTGTCCCAGTAACCATCTCGGCGAGTGGCAACCCGCATACCGGACCGATCAGTATCACGCTGACTGGTCTGCCATCGGGGATCGGCGTCTCTCCGCTGACGTTAACAACCGGCACTTCGGGAACGTTGACGCTCAGTGCCTCTCTCTCGGCTGGGCAGCAGGGCTTTTCGCCCACGGGTCCTTCGATGACGACGAGTTGGACGGCTCCCGTGACGGTTGTTGGTGCAGCCGGCTCTGTCCAGGCGACGGCGCAATTCTCGCTCACCGTATCCATCTCCAATCCTTCTTTCGCCCCGGCAGCCTCGGCTATCAACCTGCCGATTGTGAACATCAATACGAATGGTGTGGCCATCGTGAGCAAGACCGTCGACGTCCCCGGCACCATCAGTATCACTTCAGCCGACGGCAAGACCTCGTATCTGCCCAGTGCGAGCGATGGCGACGACACGGCGACCTTTCATGTGCATGGCACTTCAACCGCACAGATGCCGAAGCTGCCCTACCACGTCAAACTGAATACCAGCGTGGACCTGCTGAACACGATGGGGCTGCAGTGCCCCTACGTTACCAATGGGAAGGGCAAACCCACCTGCGATAAGAGCAAGAGCTACATACTGCTGGCTAATTATGACGACAAAACGTTCTTGCGTGATTGGTCGGCTTCGGCGTTGGCCAACGCCATCCCCATCGGGAACGGGTATCTGAACTCGCCGGCGGATTCACCGACTCCCAGCGGCACCAATGTCCTGATGCCGTGGGCGTCCCATTCGCTTTTCGTCGAGCTCTACCTGAATGGCGCGTACCAAGGCAATTACCAGCTCATTGAAGAAGTAAAAGTCGACAGCCACCGGGTTAATATCAACGAATTGTCCGAAACCGACACGGCACCGACTCAGGTGACCGGGGGTTATCTGATGGAGATCGACTGGCATCAGGACGAGGCCTATGTCTTCTTTACGCCCCAGAACCTGCCGATTGGCCTGATCGATCCGGATTTTTCGCCGGACCCGGAGGTCCCCCAGCAGACTGCTTACATTGCCAACTATGTCGATGCCGCGGAAACCGCGCTTTTTTCGAGCAATTTCACCGATCCCAAGCAGGGGTGGCGCGCATATTTCGACGAGGCCTCAGCCATCAATTACTACATTGTCAACGAGGTGATGGGCAACGTGGATGGAGGCGAGTTCTATAGCAGCGTCTATCTGTATAAGGACGAGAATAATCCACTGATCTACATGGGACCCGTCTGGGATTTCGATATCAGCTCAGGCAATGTCAATTACGCAACGATTGTGAATCCGACGGTCCCATGGATGCAGACCCAGGCAATCTGGTATCGGCAGTGGTTCCAGGATCCGGGTTTCCAGGCGGATGTCGTTACGCAATGGAACACACTCAAAAAGAACGGCGTGTTCACTGCGTGGCTGGCGTCCATCCAGCAAGAGGCCGAGAGTCTGGAGCAGTCCCAGGTGAACAACTTCGGATGCTGGCCGATGCTGGGCATCCAAGTCTGGCCCAACACCGAGGCGGCGGGCAGCTATGACGGCGAGGTCCAATACCTCATCAACTGGCTGAATCTGCGCATAGCGTACCTGGATTCGCTTTTCAACGCCAAGGCACAGACATCCACCACGCTGGGGGTCGCAGCCGGACCGTTGCGCAGTGGCTCCCCTGTCACACTTACGGCCCAGGTCACGGGCAGCAGCACTACTCCGACTGGCACCGTCTCGTTCCTGTCCAACGGCATTCTTCTCGGGACAGGTCCGCTGACCAGCAGCGGTGCGGCAAGTCTGACAGTCAGCAACCTGCCGGTGGGAAGTGACAGCCTTCAAGCCGTTTACAGCGGCGACAATGTCAATGCGCCTTCTTTATCCGCGGCCCAGGCGGCGACCGTGGCAGCCCCGCTGGCGAGCACAGTCACCAGTATCGCGGGCCCCTTTGCAACCGCCACTCGAGGCGCTTCACCTGGGTTCTTTACTGTGTCGGTCATTGGCAATTCAGGGACTGCCGTTCCCACCGGTACGGTCACCTTCACCGTGGACCTCGGCTCCGGCACCGCGGTGGCGCTGGACGGCACTGGCCAAGCCCGCTACTACGCCAATTCGCTCAGTAGCGGAGCGCACACCATCACCGCCAGCTATTCCGGCGACGCGAATTACTCCGCCAGCAGCGGCCCGCCTCTTGTTTTTCTTGGCTCTCGGCCTCCATGCCGGGGAAAGAGCGGTTGTGCTGATCGCTGACCCGATCAGCAGAACCTCGCGTCTGGACACGTGAACCACGTCGTTGGCCGTTCTTGGCGTGGTTCGCGCCAACGGCGCAGCCTTGGATGTGGTTTCCCGCGGACCTGGCTACCGCAACGACCGTGCTCGATCCAAGGTCCGAACCTGACCGTCCCGATCCCGCGGCGCGCGTCGCCCGCTCTTCGGAACACGCCGCCCAGACCGCTCCTAGCCGGGTTGTCCTCCACTATCGAGAAAACACCGGCGGCCAAAAGACCGCCGGCGCTACCGGGCGCGACAGCTACTACGTGTGCTGGGCCGGGCGTGCCCGGCCCAGCGCTCTCCGAAGCGGCCTCGCCGCCACGCTCAAAAGTTCAGCCCGCAAGGGCGGAAGATAATAGCCCAAGGCGCAAGCCTTGGGAAACAGTCATCCCAAAGAGCCCCGGAACGGGGCGGAAGAACCACCTCCAACGAAACCAGCGTCTGCTCCACCTTCAGTCCGCACCGCCCGGTTCGCTATGCTGAAGTTTCCATGCCCGAGGGAAGCTTCCAGTACGTGGACGTCAGTGTCCCGGCGCCGCTCGATCAGCCGTTCACTTACTCGCTGCCCGAGACCCTCCGCCACCGCGTGCGGCCGGGCAGCCGGATAGTGGTTCCCTTCGGCCCGCGCAAACTCACCGGCGTTATTCTGCGCTGCCACGACGAACCGCCGAACATTGCCACCCGCGAGGCCCTGCGCCTGATCGATTCCGAGCCGGTGCTCGACGCGGAACTGCTCAGCCTGGGCCGCTGGATCGCCGGTTATTACTGCGCTCCGCTGGGCGACGTGCTGCGTGGCATGCTGCCGCTCCAGTCGGAAATCCGCCGCGGCAAGATCTGGTCGCTGACCGATGCCGGCCGCGACGCGGCGCGTCAGTTGCTTCTCGATGCCGCGCCCGACGACCCGGTGGCGCGCATTCTGGCCATGCTCGAAAAGCGCCCGCTTTCGGCCGCCTACCTGTCGCGCATCCTGCCGCTCGCCGATAAAGCCATCCGTTCGCTGGAGCGCAAGGGTCTAATCGCCGCTGAAAACGTGCAGACCGAGCGCGACCCTTGGCGCGCGCCCGCCGGACGCCTGCGCGTCGAGCTGGCCGCAAACCCCGCCGAAGGGAAGCTGAACAAGCCCGAGCGCGAGTTGAAGGCCTTCCTCGAATTGCATCCCGGCTCGCACAATCTGAAGGAGCTGGAAAGCATGCTGGCCCACTCGAGCGCCGCTGCGCGCTCGCTGGCGCGCAAAGGCGTGGTCACGCTCACCGCCGAAACTCCCGGCGTCACCGCGGGCCTTGTGCGCACGCCGCATACGCTCAACCCGGCGCAGCAGGCGGCCTACGATTCCATTCTTCGGGCCGTTGAGGCGCGCGAGTTTCACGCCTTCCTTCTCTACGGCGTCACCGGCTCCGGCAAAACCGAAATCTACCTCAATGCCATCCAGGCCGTGGTGGCACAAGGGCGCGGCGCGCTGCTGCTGGTGCCGGAAATCGCGCTCACCCCCGCCATGGCCGGCCAGTTCTTTTCGCGCTTCGGCGATCGGGTTGCCATTCTGCACAGCGCGTTTACAGACGTCGAACGCACCGAGCAGTGGCGCCGCATCCGCTCCGGCTCGGCTTCGGTGGTGGTGGGCACCCGCTCCGGCGTGTTCGCGCCCGTCCGCAACCTGGGGCTGATCGTGGTGGATGAAGAGCACGATGGCAGCTACAAGCAGGAGGAAACCCCGCGCTACAACGGTCGAGATGTGGCGCTCGTGCGCGGCCAGGCGGCGCACGCCTGCGTGGTGCTGGGCTCGGCCACGCCCAGTCTCGAAAGCCGCTACAACGCCGAGCGCGGCAAGTACACGCTGCTGACGCTTCCCGGCCGCATCGAAGACCGTCCCATGCCGGCCGTCGAACTCGTCGATATGCGCCAGGAGTTTCTCGAGACTCGCCAGCAGGCCACCTTCTCGCGCAAACTGATCGAGGCCATCGGCCACCGCCTCGAGAACGGCGAGCAGACCATCGTCCTCCTCAACCGCCGCGGCTTTTCGAGCTTCGTCGCCTGCCGCGCTTGCGGCGAGCGCGTTCAGTGCGTCAACTGCTCCGTCACGCTCACCTTTCACAAGCGCGACCGGCGCCTGCTGTGCCACTATTGCGGCTACGCCGAGAAGGTTCCCAGCGTTTGTCCCAAGTGCTCGAGCGACCACGTCTACTTCCTTGGCGTAGGTTCCGAGCGCGTGGAGGAAGAGTTGCACCGCGCCTTTCCCGCCGCCCGCATCGCCCGCCTCGACCGCGACACGGTAACCGGTAAGCGCCAGTACGAAACCATCCTCGATGGGTTCCGCGAAGGCAGCTTCGACATCCTGGTCGGCACGCAAATGATCGCCAAGGGCCACGACATCCCCAACGTCACCCTGGTGGGCGTGGTCTCCGCCGACGTCGGCCTCGGCATGCCCGATTTTCGCGCCGCCGAGCGCACCTTTCAGCTCCTCACCCAAGTGGCCGGACGCGCCGGACGCGGCAGCCTGCCCGGGATAGTCCTGATCCAGACCATCAATCCCCATCACTACGCTGTTCGCATGGCAGCCGCGCAGAATTATGGGGCGTTCTATGAGAAAGAGCTCGAATTCCGCCGCGCCATGCGCTACCCGCCATTCACCGCCATGGCCAACCTGCTGGTGCGCGCGGAAAAAAAGGAGTTGGCCCTGCGGCTGAGCGCGGAGCTTGGCATGCTGCTGACCCCACCGCCCGAAAAGCTCCGCGTGATGGGCCCCGCCGAAGCCCCCGTCCCGCGCCTCAAGGCCGAATACCGCTACCAGTTGCTCATCAAATCCGCCAGCCGTGTAGCCCTCAACGCCCTGCTGCAAAAAGTGCGGTCTTTCGCCATAGACCGCAGGTGGCCCGCCACCGCCCTGGTAATCGACGTAGACCCGCTGTCGCTGCTGTAGGGGGCGGCGCACCCGCCAAGGTCACTATTGCCTCGCCCGCTGCTTTGTCGTACAGTAAACCGATCGGAGGTATTTATGGCTTTTTGCACCACCTGCGGCGCCAAGGTCGGCGGCGCGTTCTGTACGCAATGTGGAACACCAGTAAGCGCGGCCGGGCAGCAGCCGCCCGTGCAGGCGCCACCCCCGGTTCAAGCGTCTCCGCCGGTTCAGGCGCCACCCCCCTATCGGGCGCCTGCCTACCAGGCCGCGCCGATGGCCCCTCCGCCGCCCGCCGTGCCGGCAAAACGCAAAACCAGCCCCCTCGTTTGGGTTCTGGTCATTATTCTCGGCCTGTTCCTGCTGGGCGGCGTCGCCGTGGTCGGCGTCGGCATGTTCGCGGTGCACAAGTTGCACCAGGCCGGTTTCGATTCGGATCTCTGGCGTCGCAATCCCGGCTTGGCCGCCAGCAAGATGATCACCGCGTTCAACCCGAATGTCGAGCTTGTGCGTGTCAACGACCGCGATAACACCATCACCATGCGCGACAAACGCACCGGCGAAGAATTTACCATGAGTTTCGACGATGTCCAGCACGGCCGCTTTCACATGAACGTGCGCGGTAACAATGGCGCCAGGCTGGATATTGGCGGCGACTCGAGCAAGCTGCCATCCTGGATCCCCGAGTATCCCGGCGCCAAACCCGAGGTCGCCTTTACCGGCTCCAGCGATCAGGGCGAGGGTGGCACCTTCACCTTCAAGACGCCCGATTCTCCCCAGGACGTGATGAAGTTCTATCAGGACAGGATCAACGGCATGGGCCTGAAGACCAACCTGGTGGCAAACACTTCCGACGGAGGCACGATTGCCGCCAGCGAGGAAAACGGCCGCAGTCTGAACGTGACCGCCGCAGCCAGCGGTGGGCAAACCAGCGTCACCGTGATCTACGGGCGCAAGTAACCGTCAGCCGGGTCCGTGAACCGGCGGCACAATCCGAAGCACGGTGGTGATAGACTCCAAGCATGGGCCGACCTGAGGAGATCGAGGCCGCCATCGAGAGTCTTTCCCCGGAGGAATACCGGCGCGTCGTCCAATGGTTTCGTGTCCGCGAACAAAACCGATGGGACAGCCAGTTGGATGCCGACTTTTGCGCGGGCAAGCTCGATTTCCTTTTCGATGAAGCGGAAAGTGAATCCGCCAAAGGCCTTGTAGCCAGGCGCCCCCTTTGGGAAACTCCCTGGTAGAATGGTCGCGTGCTGCCGAAGGCGCCGAAAGAGGACTACTCGAGGGCCGATGTGCTGCGCCAGTTCGGCCTTTCCGAGCGCCAGTTGCGAAGCTGGGAGCGCCAGGAACTCATTCCGCCAGCCGATAAGTATTCCTTTTCCGACCTGATCGCCATCCAGACCATCGTCAAGCTGCGGGAGAACCGCATCCAGCCCAGGCAAATCGGACGCGCGCTCCAGTCGCTGCGCCGCAAGCTGGCCGTCGAGCAGCCGCTCTCCGAATTGCGCATCGTCTCCGACGGCCGCAAGATCGCGGTGCACATCGCCGGGCAAAGGATGGAGGCCATCAGCGGCCAGATTCTGCTCGACTTCGAGACCGCCGCGCTGGGCGGCCTGGCGCCGTTTCCCGGCCGCAAGCCCGACGCCGGCCGGCTGCGCGAAGCGGAAGGCTGGTTCCAGCGGGGGCTCGACCTGGAAGAGAGCGGCGCCCCGGTCGAGCAAGCCATCGAGGCTTATCGGAAAGCGCTCGAGCTCAACCCGGCGGCAGCCGGCGCGCTGGTCAACCTGGGCACCATCTATTACCGCCAGCGCAAATTCGCCGATGCCGAGACTTACTACCGCGAAGCCCTCGAAGCCGACCCTGCTTACCCGCTGGCGCAATTCAACATCGGCAATCTCTACGATGAGCTGGGACGGCTCGACGAAGCCCAGCACCACTACCGGCTGGCGCTGGGCCTGAATCCGCAATACGCCGACGCCCACTTCAACCTGGCCCTCTTGTGCGAGCGCCAGGGCGACAACCTGAAAGCCGTGCACCACTGGAAGAATTACTTGAAGCTGGATCATGGCGGCCAGTGGGCCGAGATCGCCCGCCGCCAGCTCGATCACCTGCGCCACGCCACGCTCGTGCATTCCCGCACGTAATTCACCTATGCGATCGGTTTTTGTCGCCTGTCTTCTTGGCGCGTCTTCGCTCGTCGGACGACAGGCCACAAAAGGCGATAGCGTGTCCTACCGTTTCATCTTCCGCGACCCGCTGTCCGGCGGCAATCCTTCAGGTCGGCGCCGCGATCAGTGCGCCGGAGTGGATTTACGTAACGCCGTAAGTGGCATTCGGCACCACGGTAAGGCTCGGCGGCGGAATCTCAGCTATCCTGAAACTCTGGAGCCATAAGTGAGCCGTATTGTTCTTGCCTTCCGCTCGTTTTTCAACATCTTGTTTTCAGGGACGCTGTCCGACGGCGTGCTGAACGGGTTACATTTGACGAGGCGCGCCGCCGCCGCGTCCAAACCCTCCGCCGCGTCCAAGGCCGCCCCCGCCGCGGCGCCGGCGCCCGCCGTCCGCGTATCGGATGGCGCCTTGCAGCTTCTCGCCATTCTACAGCGCGACGCGCGCCTGGTGGACTTCCTGATGGAAGACATCGCCGCGTATTCCGACGATCAGGTTGGCGCCGCCGTGCGCGAGTTGCACGACCTGTGTCGCGATTCGCTGCGGCGCGCCGTCGCACTGGAACCGGTGATCGATGGTGTCGAAGGCACCTTCGCCAAAGCGCCTTCCGCCGATTCGAGCGTCGTCAAGTTCATCGGCAACGTGCCCGCCAAGCCGCCCTCGGGCGGCATCCTGCGGCACAAAGGCTGGAAAGCGGTGAAAATCGATCTGCCCGCCCTGGCCGGCAAAGACGCCGCCGTGATCGCCCCCGCCGAAATCGAGATCGAATAAGAAGCGCCATGCCGATTCACGAGTGTGTTTGGGCAGTGGGGCAGGCGTTTTCGCCTGCCAACCCGGCTGCGAAACGTATGAGGTTGGCAGGCGGAAGCGCCTGCCCCACGATTCTTCGCAGCGACTTGCGGAATTCCAGGCGCATCCCATGAAAGTCGGTATAGACCTCGGCACCACTAACTCGGCGCTTGCCTGGATTGACGAGCGCGAGGCGGAGGATCGCGATTTTCCGCCGGTCCACGTCTTCGAAACCCCGCAGTTGATCGCCGCCGGGCGAATCGAAGCGCGCCGCACGCTGCCCTCGTTTCTCTTCCTCGAAGAGGGGCTGCCGGTGGGCGTCTACGCGCGCGAACAAGGGGCGCTGGTGCCCACCCGGCTGGTGCACTCGGCGAAATCCTGGCTCTCCAATCCGGACGTCGACCGCACCGCGAAAATCCTTCCCTGGGATTCCCAGGAAACCGGCCGCGTGCTTTCTCCGGTCGAAGTTTCGTCGCGCATTCTGGCCAAATTCCGCGAGGAGTGGGACCGGGCGCAGAGCGCGCCGCTGGCCGCGCAGGATATCGTCCTCACCGTGCCCGCCTCGTTCGACGAAGAGGCGCGCGAGTTGACCGTGATGGCGGCGCGCGATGCCGGAATGGAGCGCCTGACGCTGCTCGAAGAGCCGGCCGCCGCTTTCTACTCCTGGATCGCGAACAACCTGGTGCAGTCGCGGAAGAAACTTTTGGACGGGCAGACGGTGCTGGTCTGCGACGTCGGCGGCGGCACCAGCGACTTCAGCCTGATTCGCGTTTCGCGCGACGGCGACCTCATCAACTTCACCCGCACCGCGGTCGGCAAACACCTGCTGCTGGGAGGCGACAACCTGGATCTGACGCTGGCCTGGCTGGTGGAGACCAAGCTCGGCGCCAAGCTTTCCATTCGCCAGCGCAGCGGTCTTCGGCGCCAGTGCTCGGCCGCTAAGGAGAAGCTGCTGAACGATCCCGATTTGCCATCGGTCGAGATCACCGTGCTCGGCTCCGGCTCGTCGCTGATCGGCAAAACGCTGCGCAGCGAAATCCGGCGCGAGGAGGCGCTGGAACTGGCGCTCGAGGGCTTTCTGCCGTTCACCGAACGCGGCGAGGCGCCCAAAGAGGAGGCCCGCAGCCTCTTCCGCGAACTCGGCCTGCCGTACGTTTCCGATGCCGCCGTCACCCGCCACTTGAACGCGTTCCTGGAGCCGCTCGGGGCGCCCCCCGACGCCATCCTCTTCAATGGCGGCTTTTTCATCCCGGCCATTTTGCGCGAGCGCGTGGCGGACGTGGTGGCGCGCTGGTACGGCCGGCGTCCGGAAATCTTCGAGAATAGCGAACTGGATCTGGCGGTGGCGCGCGGCGCGGCGTATTACTCCTACGTGCGCTCCACCGGCAGCGGCGTGCTGGTGCGGGGCGGTTTGCCGCGCACCTATTACATCGCGCTGGGCGAGGCGCGCGACGGCAAGTTCTCCGCCGTAACCCTGGTGCCGCGCGGTGCCGAGGAAGGCACCGCCATCGAAATCGATAACGATGCGCTCCAGTTGGTCGCCAATCGGCCGGTCTCGTTCCGTTTGTACAGCTCGCTCACGCGCAGCGACGACCGGCTGGGCGACGTGGTCGAATTCTCGGCCGGCGACGCCGAGCTGCATCGCCACGCGCCGCTCCACGCCGTGATCCGCTTCGGCAAGAAGGCCGAGGAGCGATTGATCCCGGTCAAGCTCGGGGCGCGGCTCACCGAAATCGGCACCCTCGAGACCTGGTGCGAATCGAAGGTCAGCGACAATCGCTGGAACCTGGAGTTTCAGCTTCGCAAGCCGGCCGTCGAGCAGCCGGTGGAGCGCAGGGCCGCCGCGGTAGTCAGCGAGCAGGCGCTCAAAGCCTCGCTGGCGCTGATCGAGGAGGTCTTTGCCCCCAGTTCCAAGTCGCCCATTCCGCCCGAGGAATTGCCCGCGCGCCTCGAGCAGGCCATGGGCCTCGGCAGGAATTCCTGGCCGCTTTCCGCCATCCGCCCGATGGCCGACGCCTTCCTCGCCGCCGCCGCGGGCCGCAAGAAGAGCCCCGCTTTCGAGATCCGCTGGTTGAACCTGGCGGGCTTCTGCCTGCGCCCCGGCTTCGGCTACCCCGGTGACGATTTCCGCATCGAACAGGCGCGCCGTCTCTACTCGGGCGGCATCGCCTACGCGAACCAGGTGCAATGCGAAATCGATTGGTGGATCTTCTGGGGCCGCGTCGCCGGAGGTCTCAACCGCAATCGGCAGGCCGATGTGTATCAGCGTTTGTCGGGCTTCCTGCTGCCACGCGGCAACAAGAAGCCGCAGCGCATCAACGCGGCGCTGCTGCGCGAGATGTGGCGCGCGGCTGCCAGCCTGGAACTGTTACCGCTGGGCGCCAAGACCGAGCTGGGCGACGCGCTGGTCAAGCGCATCAAGGCGGGCGATTACAAAGAGAGCGAATTGTGGTGCGTCTCGCGCCTGGGCGCGCGGCAACTCTTCTACGGCCCCATTAACCTAGTGGTGCCGCCCGCCGCGGTGACGCGCTGGGCGGAAGCGATGATGTCGATCGCGGCGGCCGGCGACGCGCTGGCCTCGCTCGGGCGCCGCACGGACGACCCCACCCGCGACCTGCCGGCAGCCATCCGCCAAGCCATCAGGGGCAAGCTGGAGGTGATGCCCCACGCCGCGCGCTTGCTGGCCGTGCTCGATGGCGAAGCCGAGGACGACCGCGCGCTGGGCCGCATCTTTGGCGAAGAGCTACCCTCCGGGCTGGTGCTGGCGAAAGAGTAGGTGGGGCATGCTTTGGCTTGCCAAGCCTTTCGGGCTTTTCGTGATTTGAGGACAAGCTGAAGCATGCCCCACCAAAAGTTACCGCAGCGAAGCGCGGATTTTGTCTCTGTACTCGCGGGCTTTCTCGAGGATCTGCGGCTCATTCAGCGTGAGGATACCGCCGTCGCGCACCACCGGTTTGCCGTTCACCATCACGTCGCGAACGTCTTCGGCTTTGAGCGCGTAAACCATTTGCGAAACCGGGTCGTAGACGGGCACGGCGTTGGGGCGGTCCAGGCGGACCACAATCATGTCGGCGCGCTTGCCGGCTTCGAGCGAGCCGATTTCCTTCTCCATGCCGAGCACGCGCGCGCCGCCGATGGTGGCCATGTCGAGCGCGGTGGCCGCGGAAAGCGCCTGCGGATCGAGCGCGGTGACTTTCTGGAGTTTGGCGGCCAGGTCCATTTCCTCGAACATATTGAAATCGTTGTTGCTGCCCGCCGGACCGTCCGGCCCTAAGCCGACGTGGATGCCCAGCGCCAGCATGCGCACCACCGGCGCCACGCCGCTCGCCAGCATCATGTTGCTCGAGGGGCAGTGCGCCACCCCGACATCGCGAGCCTTCAGAATCGCCATATCCGCTTCCGTCAACCAGACGCAGTGGGCGGCCACCGTGCGGCCGTTGAAGATGCCCAGGTCGTCGAGCGTCCGCACCGGCGTGGTGTGCCGCTTGGCCATCTCGTCGTCGACTTCTTTCTTGGTCTCGGCGACATGGGTCACCAGCGGCGCGTGAAACCGGTTGGCGAGAGCGCGCGCGGCTTTCAGCGTTTCGTCGGAATTGGTGTAGAGCGCGTGCGGCGCCACGGCGGGAACGATCAGCGGGTCGCCCGCAAACCGCGCCAGGTAGCGCTCGGTGAAGCGCAGCGCGTCGGCGGGCGTTTTATTGTCGGGCACCGGGAAGCCGATGATGGTTTCGCCCAGCACGCCGCGCATCCCCGCCTCTTTGGCGGCTTCGGCCACGACGTCCTCGAAATAGTACATATCGGTGAACGTGGTGGTGCCGCCGAGCAGCATTTCGAGACACCCGAGGCGCGTGCCCCAGCGCACGAAATCTGCATTCACGTTCTTGGCTTCGGCAGGGAAGACGAACTTCTCCAGCCAGTCCTGGAGCCGCATGTCGCCGGCAATGCCGCGAAACAGCGACATGGCGGCGTGCGTGTGCGTGTCGATCAGGCCCGGCGCGAGGATGGCGTCGACGCGATCCAGACGCCGCGCGGCCACGAAGCGTGCCTCGATTTCGGCGCGCGGGCCCACCGCCAGAATGTTCGCGCCGCGCACCGCCACGGCGCCGTTTTCGATCACGCGATGCGCCGCGTCTTCGGTGATGACATAGCGCGCGCTCCAGATCCAATCGGCCTGTTCGGCCGAGAGCGCACAGACGAATAAGAAGAAGCTACAGGTACGACGCATCGAAGGGTTTCGGGAAGAGATCCCGCATTTGATAGGTTTCGATTTTGCCGCGCGGGTTGACCAGCACGATCTCGACATCGCCGCAAAATTCCCAGAGGATCTGCCGGCACGCGCCACAGGGCGGCGTGAGAACGTCGGTGTCGGCGGCCACGGCGACGCGGCGGAACTGGCGGGCGCCCTCGGAGATGGCTTTAAACACGGCTACCCGCTCGGCGCAAACCGTCAGGCCGTAAGTCGCGTTCTCCACGTTGCAGCCGGTGTGGATGCGGCCGTCCGAATCTTCAATCGCGGCGCCAACCTGGAACTTCGAATACGGCGCGAAGGCGTGCTGGCGTGCAACCAGCGCGGCGTCGAGGAGTGGATCAGTCATCGGCTCATCCAACCGGTTGGTTCAAACGCGGCAGCACGGTGCGCAGGAACTTCACCAGCGTATCGCGAACCGCCGCGCCGGTTTCAAGCACTTCCTCGTGGTTAATCTTCCGCTCGGCGATCCCAGCCGCCATGTTGGTGACACAGGAAACCGCCAGCACTTTCATTCCCATGTGGTTGGCGGCGATCACTTCGGCCACCGTGGACATGCCCACCATGTCCGCGCCGATGGTGCGCAGGAAGCGAATCTCGGCGGGCGTTTCGTAGCTGGGGCCCAGCATGCCGGCGTAAACTCCCTCGGGCATGAAGATGCACAGCTCCGCGGCTACGCTCTTGGCAAGCTCGCGATAATGGCGCGAGTAAGCTTCCGACATGTCGGGAAAGCGGGGGCCCAGCAAATCTTCGTTGGGACCGGTCAGCGGATTCGATCCCTGCAGGTTGATGTGGTCCGAGATCAACACCAGGCAACCTTGTTCGAGCGAGCCGTCGATGGCGCCCGCCGCGTTGGTGACGACCAGCGATCGCACGCCGAATGCATGCAGCACCCGCACGGGAAAGACCACTTGCTCGGGCGTGTACCCTTCGTATAAGTGGAGCCGTCCCGACATTACGGCGACCGGGAGATTGTCCAGGTTGCCGATCGCCAGCTTGCCCGCGTGGCCGACGGCGGTGGAGACGGGCCAGCCGGGAATTTCAGCATACGGGATAACGGCGCAATCGCTCAATTCGTCCGCGAACGCTCCCAGCCCGCTGCCCAACACCACGCCGATGGCCGGGCGAAGGGCGGTGCGACTTTCGAGCAGAAACTTGGCTTCCGCAATCATAAGATGATTCCCGCAATACAGGCCGACATGAAGTTGGCCATCGTCCCGGCCGCCACGGCGCGCAGGCCGAGGCGCGCCAGGTCGGACTTCCGGTTCGGCGCCAGCGCGCCAATGCCGCCGATCTGGATGGCGATCGAGCTGAAATTGGCGAAACCGCAGAGCGCGTAAGTGGCGATGACAAAAGAACGCGGATCCAGGCCCGCTTTCATCGGGCCCAGCTTGAGAAACGCGACGAATTCATTGAGTACCAGGCGCGTGCCCAGCAGGTTACCAATAGCCGGCGCATCTTTCCACGGCACACCCAGCAGGTACGCCACCGGCGCGAACACCACGCCGAAAATCTGTTCGAGCGAAGCCGGCAGCCAGCCCATCCACCGCAGCCCGTGGATGCCGCCCAGAATGCCGTTGATCATGGCGATCAGCGCCAGAAAGGCGATCAGCATGCCAGCCACATTCAGCGCCAGGTGGAGGCCGTCGCCGGCGCCCTGCGCCGCCGCATCGATCACGTTGACGGCGGTCTTTTCCATCTTCAGGTCCACTTTGCCCGCGGTCGCCGGATGGCCCGTTTCCGGCACTAGAATCTTCGACAGCATGATGGTGGCAGGCGCGGTCATGATCACCGCCGTGAGCAGATGCGTGATCGAAACGCCGGCGATCTTCACATAGGCCGCCATCACCGAACCCGAGACGTGCGCCATGCCGCTGGCCATCACCGTGAACAGCTCCGATTCGGTGAGGCCGGCCAGAAACGGGCGGATGGTGAGCGGCGCTTCAGTCTGCCCCATGAAGACGCTGGCCGCCACGTTCAACGATTCGGCGCCGCTTACGCCCATCACCTTTTGCATCCCGATGGCCATGCCGCGCACGATCCATTGCATGATGCCCAGGTAATACAGGACGGAGAAGAACGACGCGATGAAAATGATGATCGGCAGAACCTGGAACGCAAACACCACGCCGAACCCGCCGCTCGATTTCCCCATCGGGCCGAAAACGAATTCGCTGCCGGCTTCGGCGTAGCCGAGCATGGCGTTGACGCCGGCGCCGATGGTCTGGAACACTTTCCCCAGATCGGTCTTCAGCACCAGCACCGCGAAGAGGATTTGCAGGCCCAGCCCCCAGGCCACGATGCGCAGCTTGATGGCGCGTTTGTTATTGGAGAACAGCCAGGCTACACCGAGTATGGCCACCAGCCCGAGCAGACCGGTGAAGCGGCCCATTGCTATCCAACGACCTCGAGTATCAATTCGCGCTCTTCGGGCCGCTGCGCCGAGATGTGGAATGCATCCTCCACTTTTTCGGCGGCTTCTTCGACCCGGTCTTCCTTGGTGTAATACAGGCGGCACAGAATGCTGCCGGCTTCCACCTTTTCGCCGGCCTTGACTTCCAGGATGATGCCGACGGCGGGGTCGATCGAATCCTCCTTCTTATCGCGGCCGGCGCCAATCATGTTGGCGGCGATGCCGATGTCCTCGGCGTCGATCAAGCTGACATAGCCGGCGCGCGGCGAAGCGATTTCGCGCGCGCCCGTGGCGTTCGGCAGCAGCGCGAAATTGTCCAGCGCCAACGGGTTGCCGCCCTGCGCGGCCACCACGTCCTTGAACTTCTTGTACGCCGAACCATCCACCAGGTGTTTCTCGGCGGTCAGGCGGGCCTCCTCGAGGGTGGCCGCTTTCTTGCCGAGGAAGATCATGCGCGCTGCCAGCTCCAGGCACAGCTTGGTCAGGTCGGCCGGGCCGGCGTTCTGCAGCGTTTGCGACGCTTCCATCACTTCCAGCGCGTTGCCCACCGCGTAGCCCAGCGGCTGGCTCATGTCGGTAATCAGCGCC
>Ga0181530_10002890_pt1 | contig 19821 bp, 20 predicted proteins | sample PEATcosm2014_Bin_42_FD_119769 | JGI IMG/M metagenome (GOLD analysis project Ga0181530, IMG submission 119769) | Peatland microbial communities from MTU Mesocosm Facility, Houghton, MI, USA - PEATcosm2014_Bin10_60_metaG | ecosystem: Environmental > Terrestrial > Soil > Wetlands > Peat | place... | reverse complement strand
GTGATCATCGAAGACGATGTGCTGATTGGCGGGAATTGCGGAGTGTATGAAGGCACGCTGGTTCGTGCCCGCGCGGTTTTGGGGGCGGGAACGATTCTGACCCGATCCACGCCGCTCTACGATTTGGTGCGCGGGGAAATCTACGGGGCGACTGCGGAGCGGCCGCTGGAAGTCCCGGAAAACGCGGTCGTCGTCCCTGGCTCGCGCGCCGTCAAAAAAGGCAAAGGTAAATCCTCCGACGACTGGAATCTCTCGCTCTACACGCCGGTGATTGTGAAGTATCGCGACGCGAAGACTGAGCGCGGGATTGAGTTGGAAGATTGGCTAAGGTAGAGTGGGGTCCGCCAGCTCAAGGCACAGTTTCTTAAGGCTCGGCTCCCCGGCCACTTGCGCATTAGGCCGCCCGTCGAGAGTAGGAGAGTCGCGAAAGTGAGGTGCCCCCGCCAGGAGGGAGATATCCGATGGTCTTTCTGCCACTGATCGCGTTCTTGCTTTCGTTCGGGTCGTTCATCGGGTGCATCCTTGTGCTGTCGATGAGTATCGCAAAGTGGGAGACGTTCAAGCGCATGCTGCTCGCGCTGTTTGCCATAGTCTTGCTCGCAGTCGCCACAGGAGGGCTGGCGGCGTGGCTGTTTCATTCCACGGCAGGGGCAGTCCTCGCCGGGTTGTTTTGCGTGCCCGCCAGCCTGCTTAGCGCAGCAGTTGCGGGCTGGCATCACGATCGCTCGCTTAAAACGCTGCGGCGCACCACCCCCGGAACTCCGCCTTGAGCGAAGCCCCTGCGCTCGTCGCTGCGTCAGGTTCTTGTTGCTGCTCACGCTTTACTTTGTGCTACAATGTAAAGCGATGACGGAAGCGACTCTTTCGGCGAAGAACCAAATCGTGATCCCGCGGGAGGCTCGCGAAGCGCTGGGACTGAAACCCGGCGACAAGATCCTTGTGGTTATTCGGGGCGGGAAGGTCCTGGTCCTGCAAAAGCCGAAGTCTTATCACTCCGCGATCCGCGGGTTAGCTCGCCGCAAATATCCAAAGGACTATCTGCGAAAGGAACGCCAGAGTTGGGAGTAGAGCGGCTCCGCGCCTTTCTCCGGCGTCACCGGCGGATAGCTCTAGACACGAGTATCTTCATTTATCACTTGGAAGGCAGCCCAAAGTATCTCGCATACACCGACTCTATTTTTTCCCGGCTGGAGCACTCGGAATCCAAGGCGATCGCGTCCACAATAACGATGACGGAACTGCTCGTACTGCCGTATCGCGAAGGCGACGAACAACGGGCGGATGATTTCTATGGCTTGCTCTCTACCTATCCCAACCTGGAGTGGATTGCGCCGAACTTTGAGATCGCGGAGCTCGCGGCCCGGATTCGCGCGCTTCATCGCCTGCGCACTCCCGACGCTCTACAAGCCGCGACCGCCGTGCGGGCGGGAGCTACCGGTTTGATTACGAACGACACCGTCTTTGAACGCGTGGAAGGCTTTCAAACGCTGGTCCTGGACGAACTCCTGTAGTGTCGCGTTCGTGGTTATATCGTTTCGCGCGTCACGACAGCGTGGTCGACGAAGCTGCACCGGGTAGTTGCATTTGTTCCTCCGCGAACCGACGCCGCGCTGCGAGATGCTTCTTGCGGAAGTGCGCCCCCGCACGCTGGCCCCAGGCCCGCACGAAGTAATAGTTCAGCGCGCATCCTATGGCCGAACTGACAACGGGAATCAGGCGTCCGGCCCACTTCTCCACCACATCGGCGCCGGCCTGCACCGCGATCCGCTGGATCACTCTTGGCACGAAGCGATTGACTACTTCTTTCTCAAGCAACTCCCGGCTGATGTCGACGCCGGCGGCGCTGGCGGCTGCAATCCAGAGCTCGGCTATTTCGTCGTCGGTGTTCAACTCGAAACCATAAATCAGGCTGAGCTTCTGGATGGTGCGCATGGTGATGGCGGAAAGAATGCCGAGGTCGGGCACGATGGTGAGGATCCCGCCCAGACCGAATCCGGCTCCCTCCGCCGCTGCCAGCTTCATGCCGCCGCGGATCACCGACTCGGCCACATCGTCGAGGCGTTCCAGCGGGAGCGTGATAACGCCTTGAAATGTGGCCAGCGGTAGTCCGTGCGCCACGCGCAATTGCATCAGGAAGCGTCCGGGATCGACCTTGACCGTTTCGTAGGCGCGCGTCAGGCCGCCGCGAATCGCGCCTTCGACGCGACGGCGCAGCCAGGATTTTTTCTCGTCGGCCATCTTTCAGTATAAGTTTAGCAGCCGCGCCTAACGCCGCCTCCGACTTGCCGTTGAGACGCGGCTTGCTGCGTCTCACACATCTCATGGAGCGACTAGCGTCCCGCCCGTCCTGCCGGGCGAGGGCGCCCGGCTCTCCACCGGCAAATTCGTCCACAGCAGACGGGGCAAGCCCCGTCTCTACACGAGCCTCTCCCTGTGCTAGCATCGACTTTGATAATGCCAACAGGAAAACTGCATATTGTTCCACTAGGCGGGCTGGGCGAGTTCGGTATGAACTGCATGGCCATCCGCTATGGCGACGACATCATCGTGGTCGACGCCGGCCTCATGTTTCCCGAAGCCGAGTTGCTGGGCGTCGACATCGTTGTCCCCGACATTTCTTACCTGCTGGAGAATCGCAAGCATGTGCTGGGCATCGTGCTTACGCACGGCCATGAAGACCACATTGGAGCGTTGCCCTGGATTCTCAGCGAGCTGAATGTTCCCGTCTGGGGCACCGAGTTCACGCTGGCCTATGTCGAGGATAAGCTCGATGAACACCAACTCCTCGACGACACCGACCTGCGCGAAATCCGTCCCGGAGAACGCTTCAAGGTTGGACCTTTTACCATTCATCCGCTGCAGGTCACGCACAGCCTGGTCGATTGTGTGGCGCTCGCCATTCACACGCCGCTCGGCGTCGTGCTGCATACCGGAGACTTCAAGGTCGATCCGACGCCCACCGACAACCGCCTTTTCGACCTGCACGGCTTCGCCGAGTACGGCAAAGAAGGCGTGTTGGCGCTCTTGCAGGATTCCACCAACGTCGAGCGCAAGGGCTACACTCCGAGCGAGCGAGCGGTGCGGCGCAAGTTCGAAGAGGTGTTTGCGCGCACCCAGCGGCGTTTGTTCATCTCCTGCTTCTCGTCTTCGATTCACCGCATCAAGCTGACCGTCGACATGGCGCGCGAGCACGGCCGCAAGATTTGTTTCATTGGCCGGTCCATGAACAGTTCCTCCGAGATCGCCGAGGACCTCGGCTATGTCCAGATTCCCGAGGGCATGCTGATCCATCCCGGCGACATGAAAAACTATGCCCCGGAGAAAGTGTGCGTGCTGATCAGCGGCACCCAGGGCGAACCGATGTCGGCGCTGTCGCGGGCGGCGGTTGACAACCACAAGCACGCCAAAATCGAAAAAGGCGATACCGTCGTCCTGTCTTCGCGCATTATTCCCGGCAACGAAAAAGCCATCTTCCGCATGGTGGACCATCTCTTCCGCCGCGAGGCGCACGTTATTTATGACGACGGTTCTTATCCGCCCATCCACGTCAGCGGACACGCCAGCCAGGAAGAATTAAAGCTCATCATCAACCTGGTGCGGCCGAAGTATTTCGTCCCGATTCATGGTGAATTCCGGCAGCTCAAGTTGCATGCCGATCTGGCTGCGTCCATGCACGGCTCGGTGGGCACCGTGCTGCTGATCGAAAGTGGAGACGTTCTCGAAATCGATGAGCGCGGCGCGCGCAAGGCCGGGCGTATCAACGTGGGCCGCGTGTGCATCGATTCCGGCTCGCGCACCGACGTTGTCGAAGACATCGTCATCAAAGACCGGCGGCATCTCAGCGAAGACGGCTTCGTGATGCCGATCATCGCCATCAACAAGCTCACTGGACGCGTCGAAACGGCGCCGGAGATTGTGACGCGCGGATTCGCTCCCGGCGAAAACGGAGTGATCGAGCGCGCCCGCGAGATCGTCATGGAAACGCTCGATGCCTCGAGCGCCGAAGAGAAAGCGGACTATGGCGTGATCAAGGAGAAAATCCGCACCGACCTGAAGCGCTATATCTCGCGGCAGACGCAACGGCGGCCGCTGATTATGCCGGTGATACTGGAGATCTGAGAACTTTTCACCGCCGAGACGCCGAGAACTTCGAAGCCGTCGGGCCGAGACGGAGAATGTGGTTGGCCACCTGCCTGAATATTGATGTCAACACCGATCTTTTGCTTTTTGCACGGCTTCCACCGTAAGTTTCAACCCCACCGCCTTGGTCACGGCAACCAAAGTGGAAAGCCGGGGGTTTCCACGGGCCGATAGGACGCGGTACAGGCTCTCGCGCTCAATGCCGGCGGCCCTCGCCACCTTGGCAATGCCGCCCCGCGCCTCGGCGATACGCCGCAGGGCTATCAGGAGCACGCTCGGCTCGTCGTCATCCTCCAGCGCAGCACGCAGGTACTCGGCGGCGAACTCCGGGTTTTCGCGCAGTTCACGAACCGTGGCTTCGTCGTGCGAAATGCTCGCCTTGCGTTTCATCGTGTTCTCTCCCTGTAATCCTTGAGATACTCCAGCGCGCGCCTAATGTCGGATGCCTGCTTGCGCTTGTCTCCCCCGCAAAGCAGCAGGACGCAAGCTTTACCCACCAGCGCGTAATAGACTCGATAGCCCGGCCCCCAGTCGATGCGCAGCTCAAATAAGCCGCCGCGCAGGGCTTTGCAGTCGCCGAAGTTGCCTAGAGAGAGGCGATCGATCCGGGCCACAATCTTCGCCCTGGTTCGAACATCTCTCAGTTCTGAGAGCCAGCCGCCGAAAACATCTCTGCCCGATGCGGTCAGGTAGCGGCGGATTTCCATCGCTCGCTTATTGTAACTTATAGATTACAGTTGCGCAAGCTTGCAAAAAACGCGAGGACCGGGCACGCTGAATGAACAGCGATAATGGTCACACTAAAAGACATCCAGCAAGCCCAATCCCTGCTCCGCGGCATTGCCGTCCGCACTCCGCTGTTCGAGTGGACGGGCGCAGCGGATCGGCGCAAGCTTTTCCTCAAGCTTGAAAACCTGCAGCCCATCGGAGCTTTCAAGCTGCGCGGCGCTTATAACAAAGTGGCATCGCTTAGCGACGAAGAACGCCGCCGCGGAGTCATTTCCTATTCCAGCGGCAATCACGCGCAGGGCGTAGCTTACGCGGCACGCGCGCTGGGCGTTCGGGCCATCATCGTCATGCCGGGCAATGCTCCTAAGAACAAGATGGAGGCTACTGCTGCCCTTGGCGCGGAGATCGTCCTCGTCGGTCCGGGCAGTGAAGAGCGCCGGTTGCGCGCGGAAGAACTGGCTGCCTTGCACGGCTACGCGATCGTGCCTCCCTACAATGACGAAAAGATCATCGCCGGCCAGGGAACGGTGGGACTCGAAATTCTCGAAGATCTTCCCAACGTTGAAACCGTGCTGGTTCCCGTCGGCGGAGGTGGATTGATCAGCGGCGTCGCGGCTGCCATCAAGCTCAGCAATCTCGAGCTTAGTCGACCCCAGCTTAGTCATCCCCGGGTGAAGATAATTGGCGTCGAACCCGCACTGGCCGCCGATGCGCAAGCCAGCTTGTGCGCCGGCCGCATCGTCTCCTTTCCGGCTGAGCAAGTCTCGCGGACGCTGGCCGACGGGCTGCGCACGCAGAGTATTGGGCCGATCAATTTCGAACACATCCGCGCCTTTGTCGACGACATCGTCAGCGTGACCGAAGGCGAGATTCGCGAAGCCACGCGGGCTCTCAGTGAGAACGCGCAAACACTGGCTGAACCGAGCGGCGCCGTCGCCGCCGCGGCGTTTCTTTTCCACACCGAAGAGTTGCCTGAGACGCTGACCAACGTGGCCGTGGTCAGCGGCGGCAATATTGACCCCGCGCTGCTCGCTGACCTTCGGCGTCTCTGAGCACTGCCTAGTGAGAGGCTGCTTTTCCCCCGTGAGCCTCTGTGTCCCCTGTGGTTTCGCTACGTTACGGAGGGCTCTCACCACAGGTAGCACAGGGGTGCACAGGGAACGGCCACCGGGGATTGCCGGCGGCGAATGTAGAATGTTTTCGACACCGGTGAGATTTCACATGATTCGCTTTGGTATCGCAGGTTTTGGATTGCACGCCGTGCGGCGGCTGATGCCCGGATTCGCTCTCGCCCGGAACTGCAAGGTGGTCGCTCTGTCGCGCCGGGACTCCGGCAAAGGACGCGAAGCCGCGGCGCAGTATGGCATTCCGCATGTTTTCGGCTCGACCGCAGAACTCAGCCGCTGCCCCGACGTCGACGCCGTGCTGGTCACTACTCCCAACGTCTGCCATCTGCAGGACGTCTCCGACGCGGTTGCTGCCGGCAAGCCGGTGCTGTGCGAGAAGCCGATGGGCATGGATGCGGACGAATGCCGCCGGATGGTCGAAGCGGCGCGCACAGCGGGCGTTCTGCTTGGCGTTGCCCAGTGCTTTCGCTTTGAAGAAAGCACGGCGAGATTTCGCGAACGCGTCGCCGCTGGCGACGTCGGCCGCCCCATCTTTGCGCGGGCGGAGTTTTCGTATCCCGGTTCGGGCCACGGCCGCACCTGGCTCTACAACCGCTCGATCGCCGGAGGCGGGCCCATCGCCGACGTGGGCGTGCATTGCATCGATGCCTTGCGCTACATCCTGCAGGATGAACCCCGGCGCGTGACTGCAGTCGGCGGCCCGGACGAACAATCGGGCGACGTGGAAGCGGCGGCCATCCTGACCCTGGAATTCCGGCGCGGCACGCTGGCCACGGTGCTGGTTTCCGTCCGCGCCCACTATCGCACGCCGCTGGAGATTGTCGGCGACGCGGGCGCGCTCCGGGCCGATGAGGCGCTGAATGTTGAACGGCCGGTGAAGTTGGAACTGTGGCGCAACGGACAGCGGGTGGCCGAAGAAACCGTTTCCAACCTGCTTACTTATGCGAAGCAGGTAGACAGTTTCGCTGCCGCGATCGAAGGGCGGGAGGCGTTTCCAGCGCCCGGCCAGGAAGGCTGGCGGAACCAGATCATTTTGGACGCTGCCTATCGCAGCCTATCCTCGGGAAAAAGTGAAGAAGTACCGGACTTCTAAGACGACCCTGGCAGGTAATCCTGGATGATCGTGGCGGGTTAGCGATCCCGATACGCAAACCCAACCGAGCGGGAACTTGGCAGACTGGAAGACACCAAAAAAGAAGCGCCCCGGATCCGAAGGATCACGGGGCGCCCCGAACAGCCCTCCCCCAGAACTGCTCACCTTTGAGGATACGGTAACGGGCGCGCCGGAGGAATCCCACTTTTGAGCGATTGGATGGCACGAACGAGCCACTTGCAAAATTTCGAGTCCGTGGTAACATCGGTAACCTTGCGATCGGTTACTATCGGTTGCAGCAGGATCTGTCAGCGGACGATTCTGGGGAAAGCGATTGTTGATAGTGTGCAGGAGATTGCATTCCCGGATTCGGAACCGTCACGATGAATGGTTGTAAGTTGCTGATAAACAACAACAACCAATCCTTGACGGTGTTGGAACTGCAAGTGCACTAAGAGGGTTAGGCGACCTATACCCTGGAGGCGATATTCAGGGTGAAGTGGGCAAAGACAAAACTTTGGAGGGAACTAAAATGAGGCGAGTGGTAGTTCTTCTAGCATTGCTGGCATTGGCGTTGCCGATGGCGGCTTGGGCGGACACGATTACTCTCACAAACGAGTTTGGCAGCATTTCGATCTCGGCTGCGGGCATCACTTCGCGGGGATCGCAATTGAGCAGCTTCAACGGCATTACAGCGCCTGCGGGACACGCTCTCGGATCGGTCAGCTTCTCGGTCGGCGCTCTCACCAGCGGCTCGATCCGGTGGGGCGGGACGTTTTCTTCCTCGGGTTCGTGGTTTACCGTAATGGGAATCGGCAAGTACGGAGAACCGAAGGGCACGATCTTCAACGGAAGCTTCGTCGGTCCGGTGGATTGGACTCTGACTAGCGCGCCTGGCAAATTGAACCTGACCTACACCCTCAGCGGCGAGATCGCGGGCGCGCTGTATGGCGGTCGTCAGGCGACTGGATGGACTACCCAGAACATCTACACTATTAACGGACAGCTGACGCAGGGTATCGGGCACATCAGTCTGGGATCCTCACAGCTCACCACCCCGGAGCCGGGAACGCTGGGTCTTTTGGGAACCGGGCTGGTAGGTATCGCTGGAATGTTCCGTCGCAAGCTGGTCGGGTAGTAGCTTGACTTTTTAGTTCGCCCAGAACACTCAACTCATGGCCCCGCCGCAAGGCGGGGCTTTTGGTTTTGGGCCCAAGTTACTTGATAGCCTTTGTAGCTTTGCAGGGGCTTAACAGACAATTAGGATTCCGACTCTCCCATCTCGAACCGGCTCCTCCGCACAACCGTTTCAGCTTCGCTTCCTTAAGCTGCCTTAGCCGAGCCTGATTCGGACACTACTTTAAACCCCGCCCCTATCTTGATCCGTTACCGCAGTAACCGCCCGCCATGCCTTTGCCGTTGACCTTAGCTGTGTCCAAACCTACAGTCAGGCGCAGGGGGTTGTATGAAAGATATCCATGAGGTTCTGCGCCGCAAGCAGGCGCAGTACACGCAGTTGGGCAAGCAGATCGAGATGCTGCAGCAGGCGGCCGAGAAACTGCGCGAAGTGGCGCCGTTGCTTGCCGAAAACGATGTTGAGGACGACAGCGCGGTGCTGGCGGAAGTGGACGACGAAAACGCCAATGCCATGGCTGCCAAGGCCGGCGCTCAATCCTCGCCAGCCGCGGCCAAGCCGGCGCGCAGCGCAACTCCGCGCTGGCCGTAGAAAGGCAAAGCGCGAGGCGGGAGGCTCGGTGGCATGACATTGCAGGCATTGCTGGTGACAAAGGACGACCTGACTGCGGAAACGCTGATTCAGGTGCTGGCGCAGTTGGGCGTTGCGGTGGACCGGTCGAACGCGGCCGACGTTGCGGTGACGCGACTGACGGAGGAGCGCTTCGATCAGGTCATTGTCGACTTCGACGATCCGGAAGCGGCGTCTCCGATACTCGAAGCCTGCCGCCGCCTGGTCGGGCCAGATCGTAAGCCGCCGGTCACGGTTGCTCTGCTCCACGATGCCTCGCAGATACGGTCGATCCTGGGCGCGGGAACTCATTTCATCCTGACCAAGCCCATTTCGCAGGAGCAGGCTCAAAACACCTTGCGGGCCGCCACGGCGCTGCTGAAGCGCGAAAGGCGGCAATCGATGCGGGTCGCCGTGCAGGCGGCGGTTTCAATTCGCACCGGCGACGCCAATCCCATGGAAGGCATTCTGCTCGACCTGAGCACCGGCGGCATGGATGTGCTGGCGGCGAAGCCACTGCCGTCCGCGGAGGTGGTTCGCGTCTCCTTTGAGCTTCCCGACGGCAGCGTTGGCATTGAAGCGGATGCGGAAGTTGCCTGGAGTACGGCCAACGGTCAAACCGGCCTGCGCTTCCTCGACATCGACGAAAAGATGCGCGAAGAAATGGGCGAGTGGCTGGCTGCCCGTTCCCACGATGCTCTGCCCGAAGAACCGGACGCGGTCCGCCAATGTAAACTGACGGACCTCAGTTTGGGCGGCTGCTATGTGCAGACCGAATCTCCCTTTCCTCAGTCCTCGACCGTCGACCTGTGCCTGCGTGCCGCCGGGTTGGAGATTCACGCCGAAGGGTTGGTTCGGATCATGCATCCCGGACATGGCATGGGCATTGAATTTCCCGCTCGCACGGAAGAGCAGCGCAAAAGCGTCGGCGAGTTCATCGAGTTCCTCACTCGCGAACCCGGCGCCACTCCGCAGCTGGAGACTTCTCCTCGTTCTCTGGTCGCCAACACGGTCGACCTGAGCCAAGCCAGCGGCGCTGGAACGGACGTGGACGATCCGCTCCTGGAATTGCTGCGGACCGGCAATGCGATGGAAGAAGAAGCTTTCCTCGCCGAGCTGCACCGTCAGCGAAACCCGGCGGCTGTGAGCCAATAGCAACGAATCAATCAATAAGAGTACCGGCCAGCACAATAAAACGGGGACCATACCGACACCCCGTCTTTGGCGCCGGCCCAGTCCCCGGTGGTCTATTTCCACCTCGTTGATCCGAGACTACCTCGACACCCTTCCGAAATGATTTCGCTTTGGTTAATTTTCCAATAATGTTTCCGACGCAATAGAAATAGAATGGCTCTGCCTAGAGACGGAGCTTGCCCGTCTCTGGCGACGGGAGACGCCGCGAGCCGCGTCTCTACGGGAAATCAGGCGCTTCAGGTAAGCTAAAGGCCATTTGCTCAGGAATCCGATCTCGCGTGCGGCGGTGCTCGCTGGCGCCTGCCTGCTGGCCATCACTCCGTTTTTCTGGCGGGGCAGTCCCTCCGGCCATGATTTCGAGTTCCACATGTTTTCGTGGATGGAAGTGCTTGGCCAATGGAAGCACGGCATCCTATATCCCCGTTGGGCGGCGCTGGCCCAGTGGGGATACGGCGAGGCGCGCTTCCTGTTTTATCCGCCGGCTTCGTGGACGCTGGGCGCCGCGCTCGGCGCGGTTCTGCCCTGGAAGATGGTGCCGGGCGCATATTGCTGGATTGTGCTCACGCTCGCCGGAGCGGCCATGTACCGACTGGCGCGCGAATGGCTCGCGGTTCCGGACGCGCTGTTTGCGGCCGTATTCTATGCGCTGAATCCCTACCACCTGTTGATCGTCTACTGGCGGAGCGCGTACGCTGAACTGCTGGGCGCGGCACTGCTGCCGCTTCTGCCGCTTTGTCTTCTGCGGCTCAACCAGCCCCTTATTGGCCGCAGCCCGGGTGATCAACATAGCTTTCGCCCGTCGCTCTGGCTGAGTCTTTTACTGGCGGCAGCCTGGCTAACCGATGTTCCAGCAGCGGTGATGATTCACTACTCAACCGCGGGCCTAGCGGTAGTCTTAGCCGCACGTGAGTTGACGTACAAACGGTCGTGGAGTCAAGAGGTCTGGCGTCCGCTTGTCCAAACGGCGCTGGCGATCGTCCTAGGAGCCGGTCTCGTTTCGTTCTATTTGCTGCCGGCAATCTACGAGCAGGGATGGATCAGCGTCAGTCGGGTAATGGCGCCGGGTGTCCGGCCGCAGGACAATTTTCTCTTCACCACCATCGCCGATCCCGCTCACAACCGCTTCAATCTTCTGGTCTCGAGCGTAGCCCTCGCCGAAATTGGCGTCCTGGCTTTGGCGATCTGGGCCTCTCGCCGCTGGCGGACGCAGCGCGCAGGAATGGCTGCCGACCAAAGCCCCTGGATGCTGCTTTCCGTCTGGGGCGCCGGCAGCGCGCTCCTCATGGTTTCGGTGAGCGGTTTCCTGTGGCAGTACTTGCCCAAGTTCCGCTTCGTACAACTTCCCTTCCGCTGGCTGCTGTGCATGAACGCTGCTTTGGCAATGCTATTGACTATGTCCACAAAGCGCTGGACCTCGCGCTGGCTGGCGTCTGCCGTTCTGCTGGCCGCGGTAATCGTCGCCGGCCATCGCATCCGGCCCCCATGGTGGGAGACGCCCGTTGGTTTCCGCCAGATGAGCGCTGTGATCGCCAATGGCGCCGGCTACGAGGGTGCCGACGAATACGTTCCGGCGGAAGGCGACCCCTCCGAGGTGGATGAAAGTCGGCCCCGCATCAGCGACGATGCGGGAACAGCGGTTCCGAGCAATATACTGGCGTGGGAGCAGACGGAAAAGCACTTCACCGTCCACGCTGCCACAGCGCAAGATCTGACGGTGCGCCTTTTCAACTACCCGGCATGGGACGCCGTCGTGAACGGCAAGTCCATCGCAACCCGCACGACTGACGTCACCGGCCTGATCGTCATTCCGATTGCCGCCGGAGACAGCGATGTGCACATCTATTTTCGCCGGACGATCGATCGCGTGGCCGGAAACATCGTCTCGCTCATCAGCCTGGCTGTGTTCGTCGCCGCGTGGATCAAAACGCGGCCCAAGCGCCGGCTAGAGCACCAGGTGTAGTCCCCTGTGTCCCCTGTGGTTAAAAAAACGGCCGATAACCACAGGGAAAACAGGGGGCCACAGAGAAAGGCATCGAGGGCACGCGAGATGCAACGGAGAATCCTACTGGCAACTTCGAATGCCGGCAAACTTCGCGATTTCGCTGGGGCCGCCGCTTCCTTCGGCATCACAGTCGCAAACATCCCGAACTTTTCTTCTCTGCCCGAGGTCATCGAAGACGGGACTACCTTCGAGGAAAACGCGCGCAAGAAAGCGGAGTCCTACGGTCTGGCCGCTCCTGGCGAACTGGTTCTGGCCGACGACTCCGGCTTGGAAATTGACGCGCTCGGCGGAGCGCCCGGCGTTCACTCCGCGCGCTACGCTACCTGTGATCTGCAGAATAACGAACCGCGCACGGCGGAGCGCAACGCGGATGATGAAGCCAACAACGCGCGCGTGCTGCGCGAACTAAGAGGGGTTCCGGAACAAAAGCGCACCGCGCGGTTCGTCTGTGTGCTGGCTGCGGCCCGCGACGGCCAGACGGTTCGCACCTTCCGCGGCACTGCTGAAGGCGTCATTCTGGACGCGCCTCGAGGCCAGAACGGATTCGGATACGATCCGCTATTCAATTTCCCGCAAATCAACAAGACATTTGCCGAACTGAGCGGGGAAGAAAAAGCGCGGTACAGCCATCGTGGCGCGGCCTTTCGCGCATTTCTATCGTGGTACAGCGCGGCCGACGATTAGAACCTTTAACCGCGGAGTACGCAGAGATCGCAGAGAAGTTCCAAGCACGGCCACTTGTGCGCAGATGACGCCGCACGTTGCCGTCAACCGCCAGTTTTTTCTCTGCGCGCTCCGCGATCTCCGCGGTTAATGGTTCAGGCTCTCCTTGACTTCCCTTCCCGCGCAAAACGATAATCAGTAGTTTTCACATCGGATCGCGTAAGGAGCCGTTATCGTGGCGTCAACTGCCAATCCCGTCGCTCCAATTCCAAAGATCAAAGCGGGCGTCGCTCCCTTGCGCGCTGGCGAGGGAACTTCGTTCCTGCTGCGCCGCCTGCATTCGCTCAGCGGCGTCGTACCCATCGGAGCCTTTCTTCTCGAACACTTTATCTCGAACTTCGAAGCCTTCAGAGGCTCTCAGGCCTACGGCGATCAGGTCAAGTTTCTGAACAGCCTGCCCTTCGTTTTTCTGCTGGAGCTGTTCTTCATCTGGATTCCGATTCTCTACCACGGCCTCTATGGCGTCTATATCTGGTATCAGGGAGACACCAACGTCGCGGATTATCCGTGGACTGGGAACTGGCTCTACACCTCGCAGCGCTGGACCGGCATCATCGCGCTCATCTACGTGGTGCAGCACACTTATTACCTGCGCTTCACCGGCGTGCACCTGCCGACGAACCCCTATCAGTCGTTTGCTAAAGTTCAGCACGAGTTTCAGAATCCGTGGATGATTGCCTTCTACGCGGTCGGCATCATCGCCGCTTCCTGGCATTTCAGCTACGGCCTTTGGCTGTTTGCCGCGAAGTGGGGGATTACGACTGGCGAAAAGGCGCGGCGCCGCTTGGGCTATCTCTGCCTCGCGCTCGCCCTCGGCCTGGTTTCAATCGGAGCGGCCAGTATGTACGGATTTCTGAGGGTGCCCTATCAGCCTCCCGATTCGAATGCTTCAGAAAGTATCGTAATGCGATAGGGAGATTTTGCGAGACGCTTCTGGGAGGGGCACGGCTTCAGCCGTGCCACCCGGAGCCAATAATGACGCGGGCTTTAGCCCCTGAGGGCCCGGCAGATCGGATTCATACAGCATGGCAGCAACTCCGAAAATCATCGTAGTGGGCGGAGGTCTGGCAGGCCTCGCCGCCGTTATCAAGATCGCCGAGATGGGCGGTGAAGTTGACCTGTTCTCGATTGTCCCGGTAAAGCGCTCGCACTCCGTGTGCGCGCAGGGAGGCATCAACGCCGCCAAGAACCTGAAGGGCGAAGGCGATTCCACCTGGATACACTTCGACGACACCATCTACGGTGGCGACTTCCTGGCCAACCAGCCGCCGGTGAAGGCCATGTGCGAAGCCGCTCCCGGCATCATCGATCTGCTCGACCGCATGGGCGTTCCGTTTAATCGCACTCCCGAAGGATTGCTTGATTTCCGGCGCTTCGGAGGCACGCTCTACAACCGCACAGCCTTCGCCGGAGCTACGACCGGCCAGCAACTTCTCTACGCGCTTGACGAGCAGGTGCGCCGCTACGAGTCCGAAGGCAAGGTGAAGAAGTACGAGCACTGGGAGTTTCTCTCCGCCGTGCTGGACGGAAACCGCGTTTGCCGCGGCATCTGTGCGATGGATTTGCGGACGATGGAAGTGCGCACTTTCCCTGCCGACGCGATCATCATTGCGACTGGCGGCGTTGGCGCCATTTTCGGCAAGTCCACTAATTCTGTGGTGTGCACGGGATCGGCGCAGTCCGCGCTCTATCAGCAGGGTTGCTACTACGCCAACGGCGAGTTCATTCAAGTACATCCCACCTGCATTCCCGGCGAAGATAAGCTGCGCCTGATGTCGGAGTCGGCGCGTGGCGAAGGGGGACGCGTCTGGGTTCCGAGGACTCTGAACGACAAACGCGATCCGAAATCAATTCCCGAGAAAGAGCGTTGGTATTTTCTCGAGGAGTGGTATCCGAAATACGGCAACCTGGTGCCGCGCGACGTGGCCACGCGCGCGATTTTCAAAGTCGTGTACGAGTACAACCTTGGCATCGACGGCAAGCCGATGGTTTATCTCGACCTCACCCACATCGACCGCAAGACGCTCGACCGCAAGCTGGAAGGCATCCTCGAAATCTACGAGAAGTTTGTCGGCGACGATCCGCGCGACGTGCCCATGAAGATCTTCCCGGGCATGCACTACACCATGGGCGGACTGTGGATCGATTACAAGCAAGCCACGAACATCCCCGGCATTTTCGCGGCTGGCGAGGCGGAATACCAATACCATGGCGCGAACCGACTGGGCGCGAATTCGCTGGTGTCTTGCATTTTTGGAGGCTTTGTCTCCGGGCCGAATGCCGTGCAGTACGCTAAGAACCTGCAGGCTGCGCCCGGCAACGGGCATTTTGAGGCAGAGCGAAAGCGGCAGCAGGACATCAACGCCATGCTGATGAAAGCCGACGGCAGCGAAAATCCGTTCCTGATTTGGCGCGAATTGGGCGCGCTGATGACCGAGAACTGCACCGTCATCCGTTACAACAAGAAGTGTGAGGCAGCGGACGCCAAGCTGGTCGACCTGCTCAATCGCTTCCAGAAGATCAACTTGAGCGACCGCTCGCAGTGGGCGAATACGACCATCGCTTTCGCGCGCCAGCTTTACAACATGTTGCAGTTGTCGCGAGTGATCGCGCAGGGAGCGGCCATGCGTGACGAGTCTCGCGGCTCGCACTACAAGCCCGATTTCCCCGACCGCGACGACAAGAACTGGATGAAGACCACGAAAGCAACCTTCGCGCCCGATTTGGACGAGCCGAAATTTGAGTTCGAGCCGGTGGATGCGAGTCTGATTCCGCCGCGGCCGAGGAAGTACTGATGGTGACAAAGTTGTCCGAAGGGGTAAATATGTTTGAACCAATAGGAACTGCTCCTCGAAAATGGGCGCTTCCCTTGATGTGGGCTTTGCTCTCAGCTCTTTGGCTCGCGTTCGGCGTACGTTGGTCAGAACACGGACTTTTTCATCGCAACTGGATAGTTGCAGCGGCGTGGGGATTCATGCTGGTGTTGTCGCTCTACAACCTCTACCGAGCGTTTAAGCGGGCCACGTAAGCGGGTCACGAATGATGCGGCCTGCGTATCGTCGTTAGGAACTGGGAAGGGCACGAGTTCCACTCGTGACGATTGGAGCCTTCCCCAAGACTGCGGCTTCAGCCGCTGGGGGCCAGGGATCGAGCTTGAGTCCGGGGAAGGCGGAGACTTAAAGAGATCAGCGGGTCCAAGCTAAGAACTAAAGGCTAAAAGCTAAATGGCAAACAACAAAACCGTAATCCTAAAGATCAAACGCCAACTCACCCCCGACGCCAAACCGTCGTGGGAGGAGTTCGAGATTCCTTACAAGCCGAATATGAACATCACTTCGGCGCTGATGGAGATCGCGGCCAACCCCGTCACCCGCGACGGCAAGCAGACCACGCCCATCACTTACGACTCGAATTGTCTCGAAGAGGTCTGCGGCTCCTGCGCCATGCTGATCAACGGACGCGCCCGCATGGCCTGCTCCGCCTTGCTCGACCACCTCGATCAGCCGATCAAGCTGGAGCCGTTCTCGAAATTCCCCGTCATACGTGACCTGTCGGTCGATCGCAGCGTGCTCTTCGAGAACTTGAAGAAGGTTAGTGCGTGGATTCCCATCGACGGAACTTACGACCTCGGCTCGGGCCCGCGCATGAGCGCCGAGGACCAGGAAAAAGCCTATCCGCTCTCGCGCTGCATTTCGTGCTGCTGCTGCATGGAAGCCTGTCCGCAGTTCAACGACGACACTGGATTTGTCGGCGCGGCCACTATCTCGCAAGTGCGCCTGTTCAACACGCATCCCACCGGCGCGGCCCTGAAGCGCGAGCGGCTCTCGGCGCTTATGGGCGATGGCGGCATCCAGGAATGCGGCTACGCGCAAAACTGCGTGGAGATTTGTCCGAAGGACATCCCGCTGACCACGTCGATTGCCGAAGTCGGGGGCCAAGTTATGAAGCAGGCGCTCGGCGACTTGCTGCGCAAATGACCGCGGTTTGCTGTTCTCGCCGCTCGCCCCTAAAGGGGCGATTGATTTCGACTTACTTGCGGTATCGCTAAAGCGCTACCCTGATACGAAACGGAAGTTCCTCCGCAAGCTGTCCGGCGAAGCCCTGATACGAAGCTCGACTCTTTCCCCGATCTGTTAGAACGCAACTTCGCCATCGCCCAAAACGGCGCTTTTCCAACATTGGCACCCGAAAGCAACAAACTGCCCGTTGGTAACCATCGTGAACTCCCTTAAGTAAGGGGGTTTAGACCGAATTGCTTCACAAATCTGTTCACCTGTGGTTTACAATCGTTCTTCCTCTCGGCAGATAGGCACTTTTCCACCGCCTCCGAGGGGCGCTGCAAGTGGGCAAAATGTGATCGCAATGGCGCGAAGTTTCACAGCTGCGAGAGTCCTAACCCGATGCCTGACGGGCTCGAAGCCGCTGGCTGCGCCGGTGGTTGGGCTGATCGTGCTTGCGATTTTCGTTACGGTAGGCGCTTCCGGGACCGCTTTCGCGCTGCATCGCGTCGACCCTCATCGTCACCACCGCATTCTGCGCGCGCTCCGCTTCCGTGGCCTTCGCGGCCTGCTCTGGAACCCGATGTTCCGTCCGACGCACGATTCCCTGGTCCGGCAAAACGAAGAAATCAACCGCCTCGAACTGCCGCGCATTCAGGACGATGCTCAACTGGAGGCGCTCAAGGCCTCGGGCGAACTGGTGCCCATCGAGGCAAGCGAATCTCTGAAGATTGAGCCCAGTCTCGATCCCTCACGCCGCTATTGCCGTCCCTGGACACGCGATTTCGTCACCGACCTTTCCGAGGTTTATTACCGGCAGTTCCACGCACAAATCCAGTTGAACTCCGCCGTCCGTACGGTCAAGGTGCAGAAGAAGCTGCGCCGCCGCAATCGCAACGCGGCGCCGGCGGAAGGCGAGACGGCCTCTTCTCATCTTGCCGGTATCACGGTCGATCTGCAGCGCCGGGGCATGACGATCGAGCAGATGCGCTTCGTCGAGCACTACCTGTTCTATTTGAATGCGCTCGGTCTGGTCGAACCCGAAGAGGAGCGGCGCCACTGGTGCTTCCACGTGATGGTTTCCGATCGCTACAACGACTGGCGCCAGACGCAGACGATTTTTCCGCATCCGCCGGTGGAAGAACCGATCACCGCGCCGGGCACGGTCACGGTTACTGCCGCGGCCGCTGCGGCAAGCGCCTCCAACTGAGCCTCGATCCAGACTTCGCCTCGGCTACAATCTCCGCAGCATGATTGTTCTTATGGCCGGTCTCCCGGGAACCGGCAAGACCACGCTCGCACGCGAACTGGCCCGCCGCACACAGGGCGCGCTCCTCGGCAAAGACGAGATCCGTGCTGCCTTGTTCTCGCCGGCAGATATCGAATACTCCGTCGAGCAAGACGACTTCGTGATGGAGGTGATGCTCGACGCGGCTCGCTTCCTGCTGCAAAATGCTCCCACTCGCAAGATCTTCCTCGACGGCCGCACTTTCTCGCGACGCTACCAGATCGACCGCGTTCTCGCCTTCGCCCGCGAACTCGCTCAGCCCTTTGCGATCGTCGAGTGCACCTGTTCCGATGAATCCGCTCGCCGGCGTCTCGACCTGGAACCCAACTCCTCGCATCCCGCGCACAATCGAACCTTCGCGCTCTACCTCGAAGTTAAGGCCCACTTCGAACCGATCACTTATCCCAAGACGACTATCTCTACCGACCAAGCGCTTGCGCAGTGCATCGAGCAGGCGCTCGCCGCAGTAACTGCGGGATGACTGATTCGATCGCAGTTCGCAGCCTTTTCGCATCGTATAGAATCCTCTTCATCATGAACAAGATCATTTCCGCGGTCGCAATCGCAATCGCGTTAGCCTGTTTCGTCTCCGTGCATGCGCAAACAATCAGCGAGAAAGCCCGCGAGATCCAGAACTCCGCCATCGTCATCGACACACACGCCGATACTCCGCAGCGCTTCCTCGACGAAAACTACGACATCGGATCGACCGATCCAAAAGACACCGGCCACATCAGCCTGGACAAGGCTAAGGCGGGAAACCTGGGGGCCGAGTTCTTTTCCATCTGGGTCGAGCCGGAAACCAACCAGGGCCACTTTGCTCGCCACACGCTCGATCTCATCGATTCGGTGTACGAGCAGGCCGCCCGCCATCCCGACCGCATGATGATGGCCTTCAGCGTGGACGACATCGAGCGCGCTCATCGCGAGCACAAGCTCGCCGCCCTGCTCGGCATTGAAGGCGGACACTCCATCGAGAACGACGTCCGCCTGCTGCGCGATTTCTACCGCCTTGGGGTTCGTTACATGACCCTGAGCTGGTCGAACACCAACGAGTGGGCGGACTCTTCCGGCGACATCAACAATCCCAAAGTCGAGCACCACAACGGACTCACCGATGGCGGCAAGCAGATCGTCCTAGAGATGAACCGGCTCGGCATGCTGGTCGATATCTCGCACGTTGCCGACAAGACGTTTTACGATGCTATCGCCGTCAGCAAAGCGCCGCTCATTGCCTCGCACTCTTCGGCGCGCGCGCTCACCAATCATCCACGCAACATGACCGACGACATGCTGCGCGCCGTCGCCAGGAATGGCGGCGTAGTCCAGGTGAATTTCTACAACGCCTTCATCGACGAGAACTATCGCAAGGCCGCTGAAGCGCAAGCGAAGGATCGCGACGCCGCCGTCAAGGCCTACACCGACCAACTTAAGGCTGCTGGAAAAACCGTTACCTATCTTGACTCCGACCGCATCGAGCGCGAGTGGGCCGCCAAAATTCCGCGCCCTCCATTGAGTTCGCTGATCGATCACATCGACCATATCGCCAAAATCGCTGGTATTGATCACGTCGGGCTGGGCTCGGATTTTGACGGCGTCAGCGGCGCCACTCCGGCAGGCATCGACTCCGCCGCCGACCTGCCTAAAATCACGCAAGCCTTGCTCGACCGCGGCTACAGCGCCGATGACATCCGCAAGATTCTCGGCGGCAACCTGCTTCGCGTGTTCGGCGAGGCGGAACGCGTTAGCCGCGAGATGCAAGCCGGTAAATGAATGGTGGAGC
>Ga0181530_10002886_pt1 | contig 19828 bp, 16 predicted proteins | sample PEATcosm2014_Bin_42_FD_119769 | JGI IMG/M metagenome (GOLD analysis project Ga0181530, IMG submission 119769) | Peatland microbial communities from MTU Mesocosm Facility, Houghton, MI, USA - PEATcosm2014_Bin10_60_metaG | ecosystem: Environmental > Terrestrial > Soil > Wetlands > Peat | place... | reverse complement strand
TCGGCAATCTCCTTGCGCTGGTAATATTCGATCCATCCGTCGCGGGCCTGCAGGCGCCGCTGGACATCCGCCACGTCTTCCGCCGTGAGGGTATGTCCCGGAGCAAAGCGGGCGGGCAGCGGCCTCTGCACATAAAAGGTCCCGTGGGGCGCGACGATCTCCTCGGCCGGGCGATCGCGTGTATAGAGGTAGATCGACAGCAGCTTCCGGGAGAGGTGCTTCTTGCCTTCGGGGAGCCGAATGCGCTCAAACCCGTGCCATGAACGCTCGCTCGTCTCGAACACGACGCAGCGGTTGAACATCGGCCGAATCACATCGATCCGATTTTCCCGCGGCCTGCGCGGATTGGAATGCAATTCCAGGCAGCCGCCCCATTCCTGTTCCCATTCCTTGTTCAGATACAGGAGCAGATTCAATCGCCGGTGAAGCTTGCTGCTCTCGATGAAATTGAAATCGACGTGGGGGTCCAGCGCCTGACCTTCCAGGTTTTCATGCGTCCCCGCTCCGAACATCAGCTCGTCGTGCACCAAGTCCGGAATCCCGGTGATTTGCGATATCAAATCGAGAAAACCCTCAGACGAGGTATATTTGTAGACCTCGGCGTAAAAGGGACTGATTTTCCGGATATCCGTGACGACTGCCTTCCGTCCGACTTCGCCGAACTCATTTTTGGCGTTGGCCGGGTCGAATGGGGGGAACTCCTCCAGCACCTGTTCCGCTTTATCGGCCTCGAAGAAATTGTCGATAACGACGTGGGGAAAGGGAAGCGCGTTGGCAAACTCATTCCGATAAAGAGCTATTTGCTCCCGAACCCCGGCGCCGACCATCGAAACTGCCGGCGTTGAAGGCTTGAGCCAGGCTTCAAAGGCTTGTTCCTCTTCCGCGGTGGCCCAGAACACGAGTTCAAGTCCCGCTTCCCGGGCCGCTCTTTCCATGCTTCGGCGCGAGAAATACTGGACATGAGCGGGAACGTGGTTGTAGCTCCAGTCCCGCCACAATTCGATACCGTTCCCGCTCTTCCAGCCGGGCGGGCGATGGGGCGCGGTAATGAACAAAAGGCCTCCCGGCGCAATCACGCGCCGAAGCCGCTTCAGCGCTCCCACCGGGTCCACCAGATGCTCGATAACGTGCGTCAGAGAGATGACATCGTAGGGCGCCTGATGTTCTATCTCGCTGCACGTCATCACGTCGGCGGAGACGTAATAGGAATCGACCCAGGTGCATTCCTGTGCCGCTTCAGAACTAATATCCTGAGCCACGGTAAGGTTCCGCGGATTGAGTCTCTTGGCTGCCCGGCACATCCAGCTCAGGCCCGCGCCGACCTCCAGGACCCGCAGCGCATCATCCTCCGGGTGGTTCATCTTCTCCAGGAGGGCTCGAAAACGTCCATAGTAGAATTCGTCGGCAGCGGCGCGGACGAGATCCCCGCGGTACTCCTCGCTATCGAACTGGGGCATGTCGACGTACATAGCCCGGATATCGGATTCGTCCGGAGCGGGCGATAAATAAACCAGGTCTCCGCACGCGCAGTAGGTGAGATTGAAGTCCCGGCCTTCCTGCTTCTGGTGGTCGGCAAGCGGACCGATCAGGCCGGCATTTGAGGGGCGGGCATTGCAGATGGGGCAGTTTCGTAATTGCATACCAGTCTCTCTCGGGCCGGAAGAAATTCAGACCGATTGTAGCAATCCCGGAGGAACCGGCCACGAGGCGCTCTTACGGCTCACAGGGTTCGATCCCACTGGGGGCAGGCACGGCCGTCGGCCGCCGGGTGAAAATAAAATCCCGCTGGATGGCGAAATTGGCGATGAACAATAACGTTTCCGCAAGAATCTTGGCAGGAAAGACGCCGATGGGCGAAATTGCAGTCAAAGCGCGAATTCCGGTATACGAAATCAGAGCGTTCGCCGCTACGAGTGCGAGATAGCGCGGCAACAGAACCGAGTGCTTCTGGTCCGAGAAAAAGACGGCTCTGCGTACTGTCGGGTAATTGAAAAGAACGGCTGCCGTGCGCGCCGCGAGCTGCGCTCCGGCGATGGTTCCGGTCGCGTGAAAGACCAGGTAGAAGGTAAGATTGTCGAGCGCCGCCGTCATCAGGGAAATCAGGCTGAAACGCATCAGGACGAAATAAATGCGCATGGAATCGCGCAGCGGCTGGAAATGGGAGGTCGGGTTGCCGGGCTCGTATATGGTCCGGATCGGCTCCTCGACGATCGCAATGGCCTGGTGTTTCGCCGCGATCAGCATCTCGAGCTCGAAGTCGTAACCGGAGGCCGGGACCTTGAGCAGGCGCACGATCAAACTGCGGGGAATGGCGCGCAGGCCGGTCTGCGTGTCGGTCAGTCTTTGCCCGAGAACGAGTCGCATCACGCGCCGTGTCAGTCCGTTGCCAAAACGGCTGCGCAGGGGAATGTCGCCCGCGAAGCCGCGGGCGCCGAGGACGAGCGAGTTGGGCGATGCGGCGAAGCGCTCGCAAACGGCGACGATATCGTCGGGGTGATGCTGGCCGTCGGCATCGGCAGTCACTACGCCCGCCAGATCGCCAAACTCGGCCAGGATGTAGTTCATTCCCGTTTTGAGCGCCGCCCCTTTACCGAGGTTGACCCCATGCCGCTGCACGCGGACCGAATCGATGGCGGCGAGCGTATCGAAGATGTGCTGGTATTCGGGCCCGCTGCCGTCGTCCACGACGACTACGATGGCGATTCCGTGTCCAGCGAGGCCGCGTACCACGTCGATCACGGAGTGATTCGGGCGGTATGCGGGAATCAGAACCGCTATAGGCAGTGCTCTCAGTCGAATCGGATCAGCGGCAGCGCTGCGCGTCGCGACCAGTGGCGTGCCGTGGGGCTCGGTCTGTAGTTTCATGGCGCCTCCGCTCGCCGGTGTCGGAGGAGAATAGCTTGGCGTAACCCTTAACTTTACTATAGCTTGGCATCATGAACGCTCTCCATCCGGCCCTTTTTCCAATTTTGGATGAGCCCCGAGTGCGTTCGTTTCCACCCTCGTTGAGGTCTTTTTCCTCTCAATCAGCCGGGAATAACGATCCGCAGCCGATGTTGGCGATACCACTCCGAGCAAGTGAAACCATTATGTATTCGCCATACATTCGCCATATTTACCACTAATGGTGGTGTATTAGGTCAGGTACGCATTTCGTAGTATCTGTGTAACCCACACAATTTCCAATACTTGACTCAAATATTCTCTTGCAACGCGATCTGAGTCGTGCCACAATCCGTAGTGTTAGTGCAGTGGAATAAAAGTGGATAAAAAGTGGCGGATCAAGAGCCAGTTTCGAGCGCATCACCGGTCGAACTCCCACGTGGTCGATATCCGGGGCGTCTCGACGACAAAGGAAGGCTCAAACTTCCAGCCGATTTCATCCAGTTTTTTAAGAGTCTGCCGGAGAGCAAGTTGTTCCTGACGAGTCTCGATCGCCGCATAGCTCAACTTTACCCGATAGCTGAGTGGCGGGTAAATGAAAAATTCTTCGACACGTTCCAGGAAGATCCGGATGCAGCCGACAACATCGCGTTCAACGCCGCGGACTTGGGGGCCGATGTCGAAATGGACGGGCAGGGAAGGATCGTTGTACACCCGGACTTGCGCCGGGAGTTGGGCATGGAAGGGCAGGAACTCCACCTGATCTCCTACAAGGGCCATGTGCAGATTCTGACGGAAATGCGTTACAAGGAACAAAGGAGCCGGGCGACCGAAAACACCGCGCCGGCAGATCTGAAGGTTCTGAAGAGGGCGGGACTCAGGTGACGCTTTATGCCGCAGCTTCCCGGATCGGTCAAAACGGAGCCTGCGCCCTTTGCGCGGCATTATCCCGTGATGCTGGCCGAGTCGCTGGAGTATCTGGCGATCAAGCCGGATGGGCGCTATCTGGATTGCACCGCCGGGCTGGGCGGCCATACCGCGGCGATCGCCGCGCTGCTGGATCGCGGCGGCAAGCTCATCGCGAACGATCGCGACGCTCAATCGCTCGAGATGGCGCGGCAAAACGCGGCCCAATGGGCAGACCGGATCGAGTTTCAGCAGGCGAGTTTTTCGGAACTTGGCGCATCGGATCCGACCCAGTCGAATCTGGACGGGTTGATTGCGGACCTTGGAGTGAGCCGGTATCAGCTCACGGACCCGCAGCGTGGATTTTCATTTCAGGCGGAAGGGCCTCTGGACATGCGCATGGATCAAACGCATGGCGCGACGGCGGCCGAACTGCTGAACCACAGTGCCGAAAAGGCAATCGCCGACTGGCTCTACCAGCTTGGCGAAGAAAGGAGAGCGCGGAAGATAGCCGGAGCAATCGTTCGAGCGCGGCCCATTCGGAGCACACTGCACCTGGCGGGTGTGGTGGAACGGGCCGCACCTCGGACGGGACCGCTGCATCCCGCGACTCGTACCTTCATGGCGCTGAGAATGGTGGTCAATCGGGAGCAGGAAGAGCTCGACGCGCTGCTGAGTGCCGCGCCGCGCATGGTGAAGCCGGGTGGCCGGATCGTCATCATCTCTTTCATGTCGCTCGAAGACCGAAAAGTCAAAGAGAGTTTCCGGGAGCTGAAGCGTACCGGGCGGGCCTTGATTCTTACCAGGAAGCCGCTCACGCCCAGCCAGCAGGAAGTCCGGGAGAATCCGCCTTCCCGCAGCGCCAAGCTGCGGGCGGTGGAAATCGTTTAACAACCTGGTCCAAACAACCGGCACAACGCAACACAAGGTAAGCGAGGACGAAGAAAAGCCATGGCCACCCTGGCAACATTCATGCGGGACACGAGCGCAAAACGGCGCGGCGGCGCGAACATGGTTGCCGCTGAAAAAACGGACGCGGTTCGCGCACAGGAGGTTCGCACCCGGCAGGACGCGTGCCTGCTGCGTGCGCTGCCCAACGATGACATCTACTTCTACTCGAAGCGGATCGATAACGGGCGCGTGGTCCGGCAGGCGGACCCGGAAGCGCGTGGAGAGTGCTGGTCCGCGGTGGGAGCGGCGGCCGTCCTCCTGGTGCTCGGAGCCAGTATTATCGCTCCGCATGTCGGTTCCGTTCTCGCGGGGTACAAGCTCGAGGCGTTGAAGCAGGAACGGCAGTCGCTGATCGATCAAAAGCGCGATCTCGAGGTCAGGGAGGCGGGTCTGCTGAGTCCCGCGCGGCTGAACGACCTGGCGCGCATTCGTAGCCTTGGAAGCCCGGTTTCGGGCCAGGTGATCCACCTCGATGCGGCGGCCTCCGTCGACGGAAACTTCGCGCGCAATCAGGCGCCCGTCGTACCAACACCGACGCTGCCGGCACAGCTGAGCGCTCAGTAAAGGAGTTTGCGGCCGTGGAAGTTTGGGGGCGGATCATATCGCGCCGGCGCAATCCGCCGAATAAAGAAGCGGACAACGCAATCGCATCCCTGCAGCGCGCCTCTTTGCTGCGTAACAGCTCCGCGGTCAACCGGCTGACGGTATTGGCCGTGGCACTGATGCTTTGGGCATGCGGAATCTTTGCGAAGCTGGTCACTCTGCAGGTGGTACAGCACGCGAAGTATGCCGCCATCGCGCGCTCGCAGCAGGAGCATCAGGTGGATATTCCCGCGCCTCGCGGGTCGATCCTCGACCGCAACGGCCAGCCGCTTGCTGTCAGTGTTCCGGTGACTTCGGTTTCGGTGAATCCGCAGCAAATTCAGAGCCTCCGCGTTGCCACCGAGGTGCTGGGCAACACGCTGAATCTCGACCAGCAGGCGCTCTCCGGCCGCCTCGAATGGGCGCGCCGGCACCACAGAGGATTCATGTGGGTGAAACGCAGAATCGATCCCTTCGAAACCGATCGCCTGAAAGAAATGCACCTCGATTGGGTTACTTTCCATACCGAAAGTCAGCGCCATTACCCGAAAGGCGAGGTAGCCTCTCACATTCTCGGCGCCGTCTATAAGGATGAAGAGGGTGCGGCAGGCGTGGAGCGGACGCTCGACTCGGTGCTTCGCGGCCGGGATGGTTCCGAGCGGCTCGTCATGGATGTGAAGCGCCGCGGGCTGGATTCGCACATGGATTCGGCTCCCCAGGCGGGAGTTGCGCTGACTCTGACCATCGATGAGCGCTTGCAATACGTAGCGGAGCGCGAGCTGAAGGCCGGAGTCGAGGCGAAACACGCGCGCAGCGGTACCGCCATCGTGATGAACCCGTATACGGGAGAGATTCTGGCCTTGGCGAATTACCCGGCGTACGATCCCAACCTGCCGCCGAAGGAGGGCGACGACCCCATCGCGCGCTTCGATCTGGGCACATCCGTCCCCTTCGAGCCCGGGTCCGTATTCAAGGTCGTCACGCTGGCAGCGGCTCTCGAAACCACCGATCTTCGTCCGGATACCCTGATTCCCACCGGCGGCGGCGTGCTGGTTCTGCCCGGCCGGGTCATACACGAATCCCATCATGGGTACGGCACGATCACGATGCAGGAAGTGCTCGAAAAATCAAGCAACATCGGCGCCATCATGATCGGAACGCGCGTGGGCCGGGAAAACATGTACGAGTATGCCAGACGATTCGGCTTTGGACAAAGGTCGGGCCTGCCGCTCCCGGCCGAATCCGCCGGAAAGCTGAGAACTCTCGATCACTGGGGCACCACTTCGCTGGCCTCGGTCTCGATGGGGCAGGAAGTCAGCGTTACGTCGGTGCAACTGGCCCGGCTGGGCGCGGTGATGGCGAACGGCGGCATGCTGGTGAAGCCGAGGCTGATCCTCAAGCGTGGCGATAAGCCGGAGCCAATCGAGCCTCCCGTGCGCGTAATCAAGCCGGAAACCGCGATCACCATGCGCCGGATGATGGAAGGCGTCGTCCTGCGGGGCACCGGACGGTTACACGCGAGGCTGGAGGGTTACACTTCGGCCGGCAAGACGGGCACGGCGCAGATATTCGATTCGACGACGCATCATTACACGCATAATTACAACGCGTCGTTTCTCGGTTTTGCGCCGGTCACAAACCCCGCGCTTGTGGTGCTGGTGACGGTGCACAATACCTCCGGCGAAAACGGGCAGGGAGCGGATGCCGCCGCGCCCGTGTTCCAAAAAATAATGACTGAAGCCCTGCGCATGCTGGATGTACCGAAGGATATTCCGGAAGAATTCCTTGCGACCAACAAGCCGGTGAAGGAAAAGCCGGGTGAGTTCGCGGACGATCTGGCCATAGCGGACCTCGGGGGCCAGAGCGTCATGGACGAAGATCCGACCATCCGGCAGTTGCTTGCGGATCAGATGAAACCCGCCAAAGACCCGGACGAAATACCGCCCCCGAGCGCAACCGGTAGCGCCGCCGATCTTGTCGCCGGCGTTCCGGGAGTAAAACCCACCGGCAACAAGATTGCCGGCGGTACAGTCCCGGATTTCCGGGGTAAATTGATGCGCGATGTGGTGGAAGAATCTTCCGCCAGCGGAATCGACGTCATGATCGAAGGCAGCGGTGTGGCGCGCGCGCAGGTACCCTTGCCGGGCAGTCCGCTGCGCCAGGGACAGCAGATCCGGATCGTGTTTACGCGTTGATATGAATTTGTTATGACAACAGGCGAGGTGCTGGCTGGAGTGCCGTTAGTCTCTGAATTGCCGCCCTCGCTCGCCCAAACGCAGGTCCAGGGCCTCGAATACGATTCGCGTCGCGTTAAGCCAGGCTGGCTGTTCTTCGCGTTTCCCGGTTCGCGCGTCGACGGACGCGAATTCGCCGGACAGGCAATAGCAAATGGAGCGCTTGCGGTCGTGAGTGAATTAGCCGCGCCGCAGGGCGTTTCCGCTCCCTGGATTCAAGTCGAGCACGGACGTCACGCGCTCGCGCTCGCATCCAAGACGTTTTACGGAAGGCTCGACGAGAAAATTCCGCTGATCGGCATCACGGGAACGAATGGCAAGACCACAACGAGTTATCTGATCGATTCGATTCTGCGCACGGCGGGCAGGACTACGATGTTGGCAGGGACGATTGAGTATCATCTCGGCTCGAAAATTCTGCCCGCGGCGAACACCACCCCGGAATCCCTCGATCTGCACCGGATGCTGGCCGAACTCGACGCGATGACCCCGGTCGACGGCGACTTGAAGGCCGCAACGATGGAAGTGTCGTCGCACGCTCTCGCGCTCGGCCGCGTCTATGCTCTGCACTTCCACACCGCCGTGTTCACGAATCTCACGCAGGACCATCTGGATTTTCATCGCACGATGGACGATTATTTCGCGGCGAAGCAGTTGCTGTTTACGGGGAATGGCGCTCCTCCGCCCCGCTATGCCGTGCTGAACCGCGACGATCCGCGGAGCCGGAAGCTGACATCCGGAAACGCATCCGAGGTGCTTTGGTACGGACTGGGGAGTGAAGCGATGGTGCGCGCGCGGCACATCCATTCCGGGCTGAAAGGATTACGTTTCGATGTTGCTTTCGACAAAGTCCGGTTCGAAATCCGCTCGCCCCTGATCGGCAAAATCAATGTCTATAATATTCTTGCCGCGTGCTGCGTGGGGATGACTTTTCAACTTCAGCCCGAGCTGATTGCGCGCGGCATCGCAGCCTGCCCCGGCGTGCCGGGCAGATTTGAGCGAGTCGATGAAGGGCAGCCGTTCGCCGTGGTCGTGGATTACTCCCACACCGACGACGCCCTGCGGAATGCGATCTCGGTCGCGCGCACGCTGGATGCGAAACGCGTCATCACTCTGTTCGGCTGCGGCGGCGACCGCGACCGCGCGAAGAGGCCTTTGATGGGCCAGGTGGCGGGTGAGTTGAGCGATCTGGTGATTCTCACCAGCGACAATCCTCGCTCCGAGGAACCGCTCCAGATCATGAACGACGTGCTCGTCGGCCTGCGCCGCACCGACACGCGAACGATTGTGGAACCCGATCGCGCGGAGGCGATTCGGAAAGCGATTGAAGAGGCGCATGCGGGAGACATCGTGATCCTGGCGGGCAAGGGACACGAGACTTATCAGATTTTCCGCGACCGAACCATTCATTTTGACGATCGCGAGGTGGCTCGCGAAGCGCTGCGGGCTTTTGGATTCAGCAAGGCGTGGAGCGCGAGCCAGTGACCATCTCGATTACGGCCATAGCCGAGAAGGTGGCGCCGGCGATCTTGTCGCCGGTGGGTTCCATACCCGAAGGCACCATATCCGGCTGGAGCATCGACAGTCGCACCGTTAACCCGGGAGACTGCTTCTTCGCCCTGCGCGGGCCGTTGAAGGACGGGCACGACTACGTCGACAATGTGGTCGAGAAAGGCGCTGCCCTGGCTATTGTGGAACGGCCTGTGGAGGCGAATATACTGCAGTTGATCGTGCCGGATACGCTGGCCGCGTTGCAGCAACTGGCGCGCAAGGCGCGGGAACGATGGGGCGGAACGGTCGTTGGCGTGACGGGCAGCGCGGGCAAGACCACCACCAAAGACGCCATCGCCAGTCTCCTGAATGTCCAACTCCGTACCGGCCGCACGATCGGCAACTATAACAACCACTTTGGCGTGCCTCTGTCGATTCTGCGTTTGCCGGACGATTGCCGGGCCGCCGTCATCGAAATGGGCATGAATCATGCCGGCGAAATTCGAGAACTGGCCCGCATGGCAAAACCGCAGATCGGTGTCGTGACCAATACGGGATGGGCGCACGCGGAGTATTTCGAAAACGGCATTGAAGGCGTGGCGCTGGCCAAGCGCGAACTCATCGAGGAGCTTCCGGCCAGCGGCATCGCTGTCCTGAACGCCGATGACGAACGCGTGCGCGAGTTCAGGAAGGTGCATTCCGGCCGCTCGATTTTGTTTGGTATTTCAGAGGACGCGGAGGTGCGCGCGGAAGACCTTCGCCTGTGTCCGGACGGTGCGCGCTTCCGCTGTCTGGGCGTGGAATTTGAATCGCCGCTGGCGGGGCGTCACGGTGTCGGCAACGTGCTGGCCGCCATTGCGGTGGCCTGGGCGCTGGGGATCGCGCCCGAACGCCTGCGCGACGCGGTGCGGACGCTCGCGACCGGAAAGATGCGCGGCGAGCGCTTCGTTCGCCGGCTCTCCGACTCAAGCGGAGCCGTCACCATCATCAACGATTGCTATAACGCAAACCCCGAAGCCATGCGATCCATGCTGGAAGTGCTTCGGGGCACCCCCGCGCGGCGCAGAATCGCCGTACTGGGAGAAATGCTCGAGCTTGGCCGAGAGGCCGGGACCCTGCACCGCGACACAGGACGATTCGCCGCGGAACAGGGCATTGATGCCCTTGTGGGCGTACGCGGCGCTGCACGCTTCATGGTCGATGGGGCCATGGGAGCGGGATTGTCGGGCAGCGCCGCGTCCTTTTTTGAGACTCCCGAAGAGGCAGGGGATTTCCTGCGCAACTATATTCGTCCGGGCGATGCGATTCTGTTTAAAGGATCGCGCGGCGTGCAGATGGAAAAGGCATTGGAGCGGGCATTTGAAGACCTGCCCGGGGATGCAAAGGCATAACCGATGCTCTACTGGCTTCTGTACGAACAACTCTACCCGGCCATCAGCCCGTTCCGCGTGTTTCGCTTCGTCACGGCGCGGACCCTTTTTGCCAGCCTGACGTCGCTGTTTCTGTGCATCCTGCTGGGGCCGTGGCTGATTCGAAAGCTGCGCGAGTTTCAGATCGGCCAGCATATCCGCGAAGACGGGCCGAAGTCCCACCAGAAAAAGGCGGGGACTCCCACTATGGGCGGAGTCCTGATCATCATCAGCATCCTGGTCCCGACCCTTCTCTGGGCCGATCTGCGTCACCTTTACGTCTGGATCGCGATGTTTGCGCTGCTGGCCTTCGGGGTGATCGGATTCATCGACGACTACGCGAAAGTGATGAACAAACGTAACCTCGGGCTCACCGCGCTGCAGAAGCTGGGTCTGCAGATGCTGGTCGCCGCCGTCATCACGGGCGTGCTGGCGGTCATGCAGTACTACGGCTCTTATACGACAACGTTGAACGTGCCGTTCATCAAGCAGTTCCAGCCCGACTTCCTGATTCATTCGCTGATGGGAAATCCGTTTACATACGTATTTGCGTTTCTGCCGTTCTACCTGTTTTTCGTTCTCGTGGTGGTGGGGTCGAGCAACGCGGTGAATATCACGGACGGCCTCGACGGTCTCGCGATCGGGCTGATGGTGATCTCCGGAGTCGCCCTGACCGCGCTCGCCTATACCAGCGGAAATCGCGAATTCGCGAACTACCTGCAACTCGCGAGGAATCCGCGGACAGCCGAATTGACGATTTTCTGCGGCTCGCTGACGGGGGCAAGTTTGGGCTTCCTCTGGTGGAATGCGCATCCGGCGGACATCTTTATGGGAGATGTGGGAAGCTTGTCGCTCGGTGGGGCGATGGGCGTGGTCGCGGTGCTCATCAAGCAGGAAATCCTCCTGATCTTCATTGCGGGCATGTTTGTGGTCGAGATGATGAGCGTGATACTGCAGGTGGGCAGCTATAAGCTGCGCAAGAAACGGATTTTCAAAATGGCGCCGATTCACCATCACTTCGAAGCGCTGGGATGGCAGGAATCGAAGATTATCGCGCGCTTCTGGATCGCCGGGCTGGTGCTGGCGCTGTTCGCGCTGACGACACTGAAGTTGCGATGAGTGCGGGAATGTTAAAACTTGAAGGCATCAGAGTTCTGGTGGTCGGCATGGAAAAATCGGGGCGCGCCGCCTTCGAGTTCCTTCATGCACGGGGAGCCGATGTCACCGCCACCGATCTGAAGTTCCACGATGTCGCCGGCTTCGTCCCGCAGACGGACGAGTTGTTCGACGAAGAGTGGGGCCTGATCGTGCCATCGCCAGGCGTGCCTCCGGACCTGCCCGGTCTCGAGCGCGCCAGAGCGCGTGGCGTGGACGTCATCGGTGAAGTGGAACTGGCCGCTCCTTATCTGCTGGGACCGGTGATCGGGATTACCGGGACAAACGGCAAGACCACCACGACCTCGCTGGTGGGACATATCCTGCACGGTTCGAAAACACCCGCGCAAGTCGGCGGCAACATCGGGACCCCTGTGATCGCGATGACGGCAACGTCGCGCGCGGACCAGTGGAATGTTCTCGAACTGTCGAGCTTTCAACTGGAAACGATCCACTCCTTCCGCGCCGACGTGGCCGTTTGCCTGAATGTGACCCAGAACCATCTCGACCGGCATCACACGTTTGTTAACTATGCGGCGGCCAAAGCGAATTTGTTCCGTACCCAGAAGACGGGCGACTTCGCGGTGCTGAACGCCGACGATGAACTGTGCCGCTCATTCGCGGAAATCACGGATGCCCAGGTGGTCTGGTTCCGGGGCCGCGACATCGGCGATCTGATGCCGCCGGCCGAAGTCCCGATCCCCGGCATGCACAACGCGGAGAACGTTATGGCAGCCGCCGCGGTGGCTGAAATTGCCGGAATCGCAAAGAGCGGGATCGTGGCCGCCGTGAAAACGTTCCAGGCCGTGGAGCACAGGCTGGAGTTTGTGGCCGAGATCGCCGGGGTGCGCTTTTACAACGATTCCAAAGCGACAAGCGTGGACGCCACGACCAAAGCGCTCGATTCGTTTGCCGGAAATCTGTGGGTCATTCTCGGTGGACAGGACAAGGGCAGCGACTACACCGTCTTGCGCGACCGGCTGCGCCAAAAGGCACACGCCGCGCTGCTCATCGGCGCGGCCGCCGGGCAAATCGAGTCGCAGATCGAGGGGGCGGTGAATGTGATTCAAGCCGGTACGCTCGAGTACGCGGTCGCCGAAGCCTGGAAGCACGCCCGGCCGGGTGACACGGTGCTGCTTGCTCCGGCTTGCTCGAGTTTCGATCAGTTTCAAAGTTATGAGCACCGCGGGCGAGCCTTCAAAGACCTTGTGAACGGGTTACGGGTAAGAAATGGCGCAACGGCTTAAGACGGACTGGATTCTCTTCAGCACGGTGGTTCTGATGGTGCTCTTCGGCGCCCTCATGATCTACAGCGCGTCGTCCGTAGTGGCTGAAATGCGCATGGGATCCAGCTACTACTTCGCTCTGCGGCAATTGATCTGGATTGCCATCGCGATACCTCTGATGATGTTCATGAAACGGCTGAATTACCGCAAGCTCCAGACTCCGGCGGTGGCGTTCACCGCCATGGGCCTGGTAATGATTCTTCTCGCCCTGGTGTATTTCGCCGACCCGAAGCAGCATCGGTGGATTCGCTTCGGTCCCTTCGGCGGATTGCAGCCTTCCGAGTTCGCCAAGCCGGCGCTGGCGCTGTTTCTCGCCTATTTCATCGCTTTGCGCTCGCGGGCCATCAACAGCCGCTATACGCTGCTGCCCGCATTTCTCGCCCTCGGGTTTGTAACCATGGCGGTGGTTGTTGCCGACCTGGGGACGGCAATCGTGCTGGTCGGAATCGCCGCGGTGGTATTCTTCGTGGCCGGCCTCGAATCGCGCTACATCGGTATCGCCTTCATCCTCGGCATCGTCGGGTGCGCCGCCGCGGTTGCCGCCAAGCCCTATCGACTGGTGCGCGTGATCAGCTACGTCGATCCGCAGTTCAAAACCGTCGACAAGATCGACAAGCACGGATGGATTCGGAGCCAGATGAAAAAGTCGATCACGGCGCGCGACACCAACTACCAGTCGGAACAGGCGAAGATCGCGGTCGGTTCGGGCGGACCATTCGGCGTCGGTTTGATGCAGGGGCGCCAGAAATTGTTCTACTTGCCGGAAGCGCACACCGACACGATTTACGCGGTTGTCGGCGAGGAGTTCGGGATGTTCGGCTCCGTGGCGCTGTTGCTCGGGTTTGTGGTGATTCTGTGGCGTGGGATTCGGGCGACGGTGCTGATCCCCGACGAGTTTGGGCGATACCTCGCGCTCGGAGTCACCACCATGTTGGTTATCCAGGCATTTTTCAATATGAGCGTCGTTCTCGGCATGGTGCCGACGAAAGGCATTCCGCTGCCCATGATCAGTTTCGGAGGCAGTTCGTTGCTGGTAACGCTGGCGTCGCTCGGGATTCTGCTGAATGTCGCTGAACATGCCGGTTAGCTGTCCATGAGTAGTGAGCAGGATCTTTTCGTGATGGCCGGCGGCGGCACCGGCGGGCATGTCATTCCCGCGATCGCGGTGGCCCGCGAAGTCTGCCGGATGGGGTATCGGGTCTTGTTTGTCGGCACGGAGCGCGGTGTCGAGAATCGGCTGGTGCCCGCCGCCGGATTTCGCCTGGAAAAGATTCGCGTCGGCGGGATCAAGAATCTCGGTATTGCCACACGCATATTGAGTTTATGGCGGCTCGTGAGCGAGACAGCCGGACAGATCGCGCGATTCCGGGAATGGAAGCCCGCGGCGGTCTTCAGCATGGGCGGCTATGTCGCCGGTCCGCCCGTGTTGGCCGCGTTGTTGCGTGGCGTCCCTGTAGTGGTGATGGAGCCGAACGCCGTGCCGGGGTTTACCAACCGCTGGATTGCCCGATGGGTGAAGCGGGCGTTGATCAGCTTCGCGGAAACGGCGCGGTTCTTTCCCGCGGGCCGAACGGAGTTGACGGGCCTGCCGGTACGCGAAGAATTTTTCAATCTTCCGCCAAGGTCCAACGATGAATTCACGGTGCTGATTACCGGCGGAAGCCAGGGTTCCCGGACACTCAATGAAGCGGCGCGGCAGAGTTGGCCTTTGTTCAGGGAAGCCGCCTTGCCGGTGCGCCTGATCCATCAGACCGGGTCATCGATGTTTGCGGCGCTCGCCGCCGGATTTCGCCAGACGGGGCTTTCGGGCGAAGTGTCCGAGTTTATCCGGGACATGCCGGGCGCGTTTGCCCAGGCTGATTTTGTCGTGTGCCGGGCGGGCGCCGGCGCGGTTTCGGAGTTGGCGGCGGCGGGGAAACCGTCGATGCTCGTTCCGTTCCCTTTTGCCGCCGACCAGCACCAGTTGAAGAACGCAGAGGAGTTCGAGAGGGCGGGCGCGGCGCGCATGTCGCTCGATCGGGATTGGAACGGGCAGCGCTTCTTCGATATAGTGCGCGAGTTGCATGAGAACCGCGCTCGGTTGAAAACGATGGGCGAAGCGGCGCGACGGCTCGCTCATCCGGGTGCGGCACAACGGGCTGCCGAAATTTTAGTGGAAGTTAAACACGGGAACCATTGACAGTACTCAACAGAGTCGAAACAATAGCTAGTTAAAATGTTTTTTTCAAGGCAGCATCTCCATTTTGCGGGAATCGGCGGAATCGGCATGAGCGGTATCGCTGAAGTGCTGTTGAATTTGGGTTACACAATCTCCGGCTCGGATCTGAAGCTGTCTCCCACTACCGATCGGCTGGCGCAGCTGGGCGCGCGAATCTACGAAGGCCACAAAGCGGAAAATGTGGCTGGCGCCAAGGCCCTCGTAGTAAGTTCAGCCGTCGAAGAATCGAATCCCGAGGTTCAGGAAGCCCGCCGCCTCCAGATCCCCGTGATCCCGCGCGGGGAACTGCTGGCGGAGCTGATGCGCCTGAAATACGGCATCGCGGTCGCGGGAAGTCATGGCAAGACGACAACCACTTCGATGATCGCAACCATTTTGAGTCACGCCGGCGTCGATCCCACGGTGGTGGTCGGCGGCAAGGTCGCCGCGATGGGCGGCACGAACGCGCGTGTCGGCAAAAGCGACTTTCTGGTGGTGGAAGCGGATGAAAGCGATGGGTCGTTTCTCAAGCTTTCGCCGATCTTTGCGATCGTTACGAACATCGACCGCGAGCACCTCGATCACTACTCGGGGATCGAAACGATTCGTGCGGCATTCATCGAGTTCGTCAATAAGGTGCCGTTTTATGGAGCGGCGATTCTCTGTCTCGATGACGAGAACGTGCAGAGCATCCTTCCGTCGGTGAAACGCCGCACGATCACTTACGGCCGTAATTCACAGGCCGATTATCAGCCGGGCGTGCGGGAATCCGGAGACTTCCACAGCTGTTTCACTCTGCGCTCGCGGACGGCGGACCTCGGCGAATTCCATCTGAACATTCCGGGCGAGCACAACGTGCTGAATGCGACGGCGGCCATTGCGGTCGCGCTCGAACTGCGCGTCGAGCCGGATGTGATCCGCGAAGGATTGCGAAAGTTCACGGGCGTCGGACGGAGGTTCGAAGTGCGCGGCGTTGCGGGGGGCGTGATTGTGGTCGACGATTACGGCCATCATCCGACTGAGATCCGGGCCACGCTCGCGGCGGCGAAATCCTGTTGTCACGGAAGAATGCACGTTCTCTTTCAGCCGCACCGTTATTCGCGAACGTTCCATCTGCTGGACGATTTCGCGCGCGCCTTTCATCAGGCGGATCGCGTGGTCGTGCTTGACATCTATGCGGCGGCGGAGAAGCCGATTGAGGGCGTCACGGCGGAAGCCCTGGTGGACCGCATGCGGCAGTTCGGACACCGAGGCGCGGAATACGCGGGATCGAGCGGCGCCGGCGTCGAAATGATCACGCAGGGTGTGGAACCAGGCGACATGATTCTGACTCTCGGGGCGGGAAGCGTGTCGCAGTTGGGCGAGAAAATTCTGGAGAAACTGACCAATGCCTAAGCCCCTCGCGCCACCCAAACCGAAACTGAACTGGCGGCTGGCAGTCCGTCTGGCGGCGTGGGCCGTTCTCGTCGCGGGCCTGGCCTGGGGGGGCAGGGAAGTTAACTCATTCCTGCTGCGCGATCCGCGCTTTCAGTTCGCATGCGGCGACAAGGAACCGGCCTGCTCCAACCTGGAAATTCGCGGCGTGGTTTACGCCAGCCGCGCGCGCATACAGAATGTCTTCGCACCGGACTTCGGCGCGAGTGTTTTCAGTATGCCGCTGGCCGAACGGCGCAGGCGGCTGCTCGCGGTCGACTGGGTGAGTACGGCGTCCATCTCGCGTATCTGGCCCCGCGGGATCGCCGTCACGGTGACCGAACGCAGTCCGGTGGCGTTCGCCAAACTTCCGATTGCGGGCACCGCTCGCTACCGGTTCTCGCTGATCGATGGTGACGGTGTACTGCTTTCGATTCCGCCGCGCGTGCGGTTCCGGCTGCCCGTATTGAGCGGAGTGATGGAAGAACAGACCGAAGCCGATCGGCGCGTGCGCGTCAAAGCCATGCAGCATCTCCTTGACGATCTGGGCCCGCAGGCGAAAGACGTTTCCGAAATCAATGCCGCCAGCACGCTGGACATGCGCCTGATCGTTGAAATCGATGGCCAGGCAGTGGAACTCTGGATCGGCGATCAGCATTACCGCTCGCGTTACCGGCACTTTGTGAGCAGCTATGAAGAGATCCGCAGGCACTCCGATCGGGCGCACGTGTTCGACTTGAGGCTCGATGACCGGATTCTTGCGAAATGAAAACAAGGCAGCGTGAATGAGCACCAAATCCATCTTCGCGACCGGGGTTGACGTGGGCAGCGCAAATACGCGCTGCGTGATATCGCTGCTGGAAGATCATCGGTTGCGGCTGGTCGGCTACGGCTCCGTACCGTCCGAAGGTTGGTCAAAGAGCCGCATCTCGGATCAGCAGGCCGTATCGGACTGCGTGCTCGCGGCGGTTGAAGAAGCCGAGGCCATGGCGCAGACGGCGATCGAAACGGTCGTCGCGGGCATGGGCGGACTTACCGCGCGCGGCGCTAACAGCCGCGGCCGCATGGATTTCGGCCGTCCCCGTGAAATCGAGCAGCGGGACGTCAATCGCGCCGTTGACCGCGCCATGCACGTCCAGTTGCAGGACGACCGCATGGTGCTGCAGCTGCTCCCGCAGGATTTCGTGGTCGACGATCACCCGGGTTTCCACGATCCCCGGAAAATGATGGCGTCGGTGATCGAATCCAACGTGCATCTGGTTACGATCTCGACCCAGGAGCACAACAACCTGATTGGCGCGGTCAATCGCGCGCATCTCTCCGTCGACGAGACCGTTTATGAGGCTATCGCCTGCTGCTATGCCTCAGTCCTGCCGTGCGATCGCCGCGAGGGCGTGGCCCTGATCGATATCGGGGCGCATTCCACGGAGATGGTCTGTTACTACGGTGAATCGGCGCAGCTTGCCGCTTCGCTGCGGGTCAGCGGCGATCATTTCTCACGCGATCTGGCGCACGCATTCCGCATTCCGTTCGAATCCGCCGCGATCGTGAAGCATGAGTTTGGCGGCGCCGTGTCGCACGGGACCGCCGGCAATTGCATGGTGGAGCTGCCGCTGACCGAAAGTTATGGACGGGATGGGCGCGAAGCGTACGGACCGGATGCGCGCGAAGCGCCGCGCAGATTCATCAACGAGATTCTGGAATCCCGCGCGGTGGAGTTGTTCGAAATGGTGCGCGCGGAGCTGGAGCGTGCCGGGATGCACCGGGCGATTGCAAGCGGCCTCGTGATATCGGGCGGTGGCGCTCTGTTGCCGGGAATCTGCGACGTCGCCGAACGAGTGCTGGAGTGCCCCGCGCGCATCGGGCTGGCCCAGGGTTTTCTGGATTGGCCCGACGAATTGAACGATCCCGCATGGACCACCGCGGCGGGGCTCGCGATGTATGCGGCCCGATTGCGCAGTCAGGTGGACCTCGAGCGGCAGTCGGTGGGAATGTTGGGACGGATTCTGCGCTGAGAAGCTGCACAGGCTTCAATGTGCGGGCTTTGCTGGCTGGCAAACGGGAGATACAAAATGGACGACTTCAAATACGAACTGCAGGAAGAGACCCGCAAAGGCGCCCGCATCAAAGTGATCGGGATCGGCGGCGGCGGATCGAACGCGGTGGGACGCATGTATGAGGAAGGGCTCGACGGAGTCGAATTCTACATAATGAATACCGATGCGCAGGCGCTTGAGGCGTCAAAGGTCCCGAACAAGATTCAGATCGGCGCGAGGGTGACCGACGGCTTGGGCTCGGGTTCCGATCCGGCGATCGGAAGGCAAGCCGCGCTCGAAGATACGGAGCGCATTCTCGCGATTCTTGAAGGCTCGGACCTCGTATTCATCACTGCCGGTCTCGGCGGCGGTACCGGCGCCGGGGCGTCTCCGGTCGTCGCGGCACTGGCGAAACAGCTGGACGCGCTGACCGTAGCGATTGTCACCAAGCCATTCACCTTCGAAGGCGGCAAGAGGATGCGTCAGGCCGACCGCAGCGTCAACGACCTGGCTTCGTCCGTGGATATTCTGACCACCATCCCGAACGACCGGTTGTTGACGATCGCGCCGAAGGGCACGAGCATGGCGCAGGCCTTCCGGATCGCCGACGACGTGCTGCGGCAGGCCGTGCAGGGCATCAGCGAGATTATTCTGACGCCCGGCCTGATCAATCTGGATTTCTCCGACATCAAGGCGGCCATATCGGGGATGGGGCGTGCGCTGATCGGGAACGCCGTGGCGCAGGGCCCGAACGCGGCCGTTGAGGCCGCGCGGGCGGCCATTAATTCGCCTCTTCTCGAAGACACCCGGATCAAGGGAGCCCGGCAGGTGCTCATGAATATTACCGGCTCGGGCGCAATCGGTCTGCACGAGCTCAACGAAGCCTGCTCGATCATTCGGGAGGCCGCGGACTGCGACGATCTGCAGTTGAGCTTCGGCGTGATCGCGAAGGAGTCGATGGGCGAGTCGGTGAAGGTGACCGTGATCGCGACCGGATTCACGAAACCGGAAGATAAGAGGGAATCGGTGGTTGAGGCGAAACCCGCAGCCGACTTTTTCGCGGACCGAACGCGGGAGCCCATTCCGGAACCAGTGGCCGCGGCTGCGGTCTTCGAAGAAGAGCTGGACGTGCCTGCCTACCTGCGCCAGGGAAAGCTGCTGAACTAGGAGCCTGTCGGAGATAGATCGGGGCACAGACAAGCAGTCAGAAACATTTCACTGTACGGATGTTTCGATGTCGGTGATCGTGGGTTTGTGAGCAAGAGCTTCCGAACGTGCGATCCGG
>Ga0181530_10002882_pt1 | contig 19866 bp, 13 predicted proteins | sample PEATcosm2014_Bin_42_FD_119769 | JGI IMG/M metagenome (GOLD analysis project Ga0181530, IMG submission 119769) | Peatland microbial communities from MTU Mesocosm Facility, Houghton, MI, USA - PEATcosm2014_Bin10_60_metaG | ecosystem: Environmental > Terrestrial > Soil > Wetlands > Peat | place... | reverse complement strand
TGGCCTGCCGGCCATAAATGACGGCGGGCACGCGCCCGGCGGCGCGCAAATTCCTGGCCCCGTTCCGACGCGACTGCGTCCGGGGATACGCTTTCAACGGCACTGATTTCATCGTTAAATTATCGTTTATTGCGGCGCATCAACTCGTGCGCCCGCCTTTGAATTCAAACAGCGAATTCACCGACGAATTATTGTGAATTCGCTTGATGGCTTCGCCCAAAAGTCCCGCCACGGACAACGTGGTAATCTTCACGCCGTCAATCGCAGGGCATTGGACTGTATCAGTCGTAATTAATTCGTCAATCACCGATTTTCGCAATCTTTCGACCCCCACGTCGTTCAAGATGGCATGGGACACGACGGCCAGAATCTTCCTGGCGCCCTTCTTTTTCAGCAACGCCGCCGCCTGGGTCAATGTCCCCGCCGTTTCCGTCAAATCATCCACCAGCAACACGTTTTTGCCCTTGATTTCGCCGATGACCGCCATGGATTCGACTTCCGTCGCACTCTTGCGCCGTTTGGCCACGATGGCCAGGCCGCCCTCCAGGACCTGGGAATATGCATGCGCCATTTTCAACCCGCCCACGTCCGGACTGACGACGACCAGGTTCGTCAGGTTTTTTTTCTTCAAGTACTCATACATCACCGGCGCGGCGTAGAGATGATCCACCGGAATGTCGAAGAACCCCTGAATCTGCTGCGCGTGCAAATCCATCGTGAGAATGCGATTCGCGCCGGCGGCCACCAGCAGGTTCGCCACGAGCTTGGCGGTGATGGGCACGCGCGGCTGGTCCTTGCGGTCCTGGCGCGCGTAACCGTAAAACGGCAGCACGGCGGTGATGCGCGTCGCGCTCGCGCGCCGCACGGCGTCAATCATGATGAACAGCTCCATCAGATTATGATTCGTCGGCGGCGACGTCGGCTGGACGATGAACACGTCTTCGCCGCGCACATTTTCCTCGATCTTCACAAACGTCTCGCCGTCGGGAAACGGCTGAACGGAGCATTTGCCGAGCTGGCTGCCGATGGATTTGCAGATGGCCCGGGCCAGGGGGACATTCGCGGTGCCGCTGAAAATTTTCACGAGATAATGGTTGTTCTGGTTAAAACGGAAAAACCGCCGCTACCGGCGGGTGAAATTTCAAAACTACTTTAGCAACGAACGCACCCGACGCAAGTGGAATTTGGGAATTATTGCCGGCGGGCGCCCGGCCGCTTGCCATCGGCGGGCGCGTCACTTATTTTCGTCCAATGAAATATCGTCGTTTTGGCCGGACGGAGCTGGTGATGCCGGTGATTTCCTGCGGCGGGATGCGTTATCAATTCAAGTGGCAGGACGTGGACCCGAAGGAAATCCCGCGCCAAAACCAGGAAAATCTGGAAGCCTGCATCCACCGGGCGCTCGAACTGGGCATCAATCACATCGAAACCGCGCGCGGCTACGGCACCTCCGAAATGCAACTGGGCAACGTGCTGCCCAAACTGCCGCGCGACAAAATCATCGTCCAGACCAAGGTCGCACCCAGGGCAACCGCAAAGGAATTTCTCGAAACGTTTGAAACCTCGATGAAATACCTGAAGCTCGACCACGTGGATTTGCTGGCGTTGCACGGCATCAACAACCGCGAGCTGCTGGACTGGTCGCTGAAGAAAAACGGCTGCCTCGCCGCCGCGCGCGGGTTGCAGAAGGAGGGCCGCGCGCGGTTCGTCGGTTTTTCCACGCACGCGACGACCGACATCATTCTCGACGCGGTGAACAGCGGCGAGTTTGATTACTTGAACGTCCACTGGTATTTCGTGAACGATTTGAACCGGGCCGCGCTTGAAGCCGCGCACCGGCTGGACCTGGGTGTCTTCATCATCAGCCCGAACGACAAGGGCGGGAAACTTTACGAGCCGCCGCCAAAAATGGCGGACCTCTGTGCGCCGCTGTCGCCGATGGTGTTCAACGACCTTTATTGCCTCGGTCGCAAGGAAGTCCACACGCTGAGTTGCGGCGCCAACAAGCCCAGCGATTTTGACGAGCACGTCGCGGCGCTGAAATTTTACGACAAAATAGCGGAGACGATTGCGCCGGTGGAAAAGCGGCTGCGCGTGGAAATGGAACGCGTGCTGGGCGCGGATTGGTGCGCGCGGTGGTTCGAGGGTCTGCCCAATTATGTGGACGTGCCGGGGCAGGTCAACGTGTCGGAAATCCTGCGGCTGTGGACTTACGCGAAGTCGCTCGACCTCGTGGCGTGGGGCAAAATGCGTTACAACTTGCTCGGACAGGCCGAGCACTGGTTTCCCGGCGAAAACGCGGCCAAGGTCCGCGACCTGGACCTGCAGGCCGTGCTGCGGAACAGTCCGTTCGCCAACCGGATTCCCGGAATTTTGGAGGAATCGCACCGGCTGCTTTTTGAGAAACCGGTGCAGCGGCTCAGCGCAAGTTGACCTACGGCGTGTTGGTGCCCAATAACGACGGCGGCGGGGTCACAATCGGAGCGGTGGTGGTGCTATCGGTGCGCCCGGCGTTGAGTCGTTTGAGAACGGCGTCGGTTAAATCGTTTTCGCCGCTGCTGTAAACCACCGCCGTCGTGGCACTGGCGGTTTCCCCCGCGGCGTCTATGACCAATGAGTAGCCGGCGGCCTTGGCCTGGGCGGCCACGGCCGCCTTGATCTCGCTGAGAATGTTGTCGCGCATCCGCTGGGTTTGCTCGGACAGTGTTATCTGCGCCTGACGCTCATATTGTTCAACGGCGGTCTTGGAATCCTGCAATTGCTTCAGTTTGTCAGCAGCGGCCTGTTTGCGTTTGTCGCGCTGGTCGGTAGAGAGGGCCTGGTCGTTTGCCTCCGCCAAAAGCTTCTGATACTCGTCGCTGCCCTTCTTATAATCGTCGCGCATGCTTTTGTCGTCATTGTCGAGCTGCGTCTTTCGATCGTTGAGGACGGTTTGCACCTGCTTGGTTTTCCAATAGCCGTCGAACAGTTTGTGCAAATCCACGGTGGCGATCCTGGTTTGCGCCAGCGCGGGAACGCTCAAGCAAGCCAGCAGCGAAACGGTCAAAATGGTTGTGCGTAATAATTTCATGGGAATATAAAAGCAAATTCCACGGATGACGCCAACTGAAAACTGGCGGTCAAAACCTGTGTCGGTGAAATCACGGCAGTTGCAGCAAATAGAACAGTTGCGGTGCGTTGGTTTGCGCGGTGTTGGTGAAGATGAAACCGCCCTGGCCGTCAAATTGGTTGGTGGCGAGGCGCTTCCACTGGTCCAGCGGCGTCAGCAGATTGGACGAAATCAGCACAAAATAGGTGCCGTTGCTCAAGCCACCCGTGCCGCTCAATATGAAACTGCCGTCACCCGCGGCAAGGATGTTCCCGAAACCCAGCGGTATGAAACCCGGCGGTATATTCGTCACCGTCAGGACCGCATTGGAACTGGTCACGCTGCCTATGGCGTTTGTAATGACGACGTCGTAGCCAGCCGCATCGGCAGTCTGCACATCGGTCAGGGTCAGGGTAGCACTGGTCGAACCGGACACGTTGCCACCGTCAATGAGATTGGAACTGTTTTTCTGCCACTGATAACTCAGCGCTGGCGCGCCCAGAGCGATCACGGTGAAGGCAACTGTTGTATTGGTTGAAGTTGTTTGGCTGGCCGGCTGCCTGACAATGAACGGGGAACCGTCATTCTCAAGCGCCACACTGTGCAAGTAACCTCCGGCGACCGCCACCACATTGGTCAAATCTGCGGGCACATTAGTCTGGCCGTAGGGATTGTCTCCCCAAGCTACCACTGTGCCGTTGGCTTGGATCGCCAGACTGTGAAAGCTACCTCCAGCAATCGCCACCACATTGGTCAAATCTGCGGGCACATTGGTCTGGCCGTAGGAATTGTCTCCCCAAGCCACCACCGTGCCGTTGGCCCGTAGCGCCAGGCTGTAAAAGCCGCCGCCGGCAATCGCCATTACATTCGTCAGGTCCGGAGGCATATTGGTCTGGCCGTAGGTATTGTCTCCCCAAACCACCACCGTACCGTTGGCCTGGAGCGCCAGACTGTCATAACCACTTCCAGCAACCGCCACCACGTTCGTCAGGTCCGGAGGCACATTGGTCTGGCCGTAGGTATTGTCTCCCCAGGCTACCACCGTGCCGTTGGCCTGGAGCGCCAGATTGTGGAAGAAAGCTCCGGCAATGGCCACCACATGGGTCAAATCAGTGGGGATCGTGGTCTGTCCGTACTCAGGAAACGAACCGGTATTGTTGGTACCTGCCCCCCAACCCACCACCATACCGTTGGCCTGGAGCGCCAGACTGTGCACATAACCTGCGGCAATGGCCACCACATTGGTTAAATCTGCGGGCACATTGGTCTGGCCGTAGGTATTGTCTCCCCAAGCCACCACCGTGCCGTTGGTTCGCAGCGCCAGATTGTGATAGCCGCCGCCGGCAATCGCCATCACATTGGTCGCAGCTACGGGCACATCGGTCTGGCCGTAGGAATTGTCTCCCCACGCGACAACCATTAACCGCACCACCGTCAGGACCGCATTGGAACTGGTCACCGAACCGGCGATGTTCGTGATGACGACCGTATAGGTGCCACTGTTGTTTGTCTGCGCATTGCTGATGGTCAGTACATTGGTGGTTGAGCCGCTGGTAATGTCCCCAGTTACCGGGTTCGTTCCGTCCACCAGGTTCGTCCCGTTAATCTGCCACTGGTAACTCAACGGCTCCAGCCCGACCGCGGTGACAGCAATGGTCGCAGTTGATCCCACCGCCAGCGCCTGGTTGGTTGGGGTGGGTTGCAGGGTGATTACCGGTGATACCGTTACCGTCAAGACCGCATTGGAACTGATCACCGAGCCCATAAGATTGGTAACGACGACCGTGTAATTCCCATCATTGTTTGTCTGCGCGTTGCTGATGGTCAGGTTGGTGGTGGTCGCGCCACTGATTTGACTTCCATTCACGAGGTTCGTCCCATTCACCTGCCACTGGTAACTCAACGGCACCGTCCCGATGGCAGCGACCGTAAAGGTCGCCGGCGAACCCACTCCCACCGTCTGGCTCGTTGGTTGCACCGTAATCTCCGGCGCCGTATTCGTGACCATCAGGATCGCATTGGAGCTGGCCACCGAACCGGCAAGGTTCGTGACGATAACCGTGTAATTGCCGCTGTTGTTCGTCTGCACATTGCTGATGACCAGGTTGGTGGTGGTGGCGCCGCTGATACCGCCTCCGTTTGCCAGGTTCGTCCCGTTGACCTGCCATTGGTAACTTAACGGCGGTGTCCCGTTGGTCACGGCGACAGCAAAGGTCACAGTCGTTCCCACCCCGTTCGTCTGGCTGGCCGGTTGGGTCCCGATCTCCGGCAGAATGGCCACCGTCAAGACGGCGACGGAACTGGTCACCGAAATCCCGGTAATATTTGTGACGATCACCGTGTAGTTCCCATCATTGTTTGTCTGCGAGTCGCTGATGGTCAGGTTGCTGGTGGTTGCGCCACTGATCTGGCTTCCATCCACCAGATTCGTCCCGTTCGCCTGCCACTGGAAACTCAGTGGCGCCGTTCCGGTGGCGGTCACACTGAAGGTCGCATTCGATCCCGCCCGCAGGGTCTGGTCCGTCGGTTGGATTTTGATCGCCGGCGGAATATTCGTCACCGTCAAAACCGCATTGGAACTGGTCACTGACCCGGCACTGTTCGTGACGATGACCGTGTAGCCGCCGCTGTTGTTCGTCTGCGCATCGCTGATGGTCAGGTTGGCGGTGGTCGCGCCACTGATACCGCTTCCGTTTATCAGGTTCGTCCCGTTCACCAGCCACTGGTAACTCAACGGCGTCGTCCCGATGGCGGTGACGGCAAAGGTCGCATTCGATCCCACCCCTGTCGCCTGATTCGTTGGTTGCGTTAAAATCACCGGCGACGATGCCACGATCAGGACGGCATTGGAACTGGTTGCCGAGCCCCCAAAATTGGTGACAATGACCGTGTAGTTTCCGCTGTTGTTCGTCTGCGCGTGGTGGATCTTCAAAACATTGGTGGTGGCGCCGCTGATCTGGCTTCCATCCGCGTTTGTCACGTTCACCACACTCGTCCCATCCACCCACCATTGATAACTCAACGGCGCCGTCCCGGATGCGGTGACAGCCAGGACGACATTCGATCCCGCCACCACCGCCTGGTTCGTCGGTTGCATCGTGATCGTCGGCGGGATATTCGTCACCGTCAGGACCGCATTGGAACTGGTCACCGAGCCGGCGCTGTTCGTGACGATGACCGTGTAACTGCCGTCGTCGTTCGTCAGCGCATTTTTGATGATCAACACATTGGTGGTTGCGCCGGTGAATCGGTCTCCATTCTTCACCAAGTTCGTCCCGTCCCACCATTGGTAACTCAACGGCACCGTGCCGATGGCGGTGACGGTAAAGGTCGCATTCGATCCCACCGCTACCGCGAGGTTGGTGGGTTGGACTGTGATCACCGGCGACGAATACACCATCAGAACAGCAATGGAACTGGTCACCATCCCTCCGAAATTGGTGACGATAACCGTGTAGTTTCCGCTGTTGGTCAACTGCAGGTTGCTGATGGTCAGCACATTGCTGGTCGCGCCACTGATGTGACCCGACACATTCGCCAGGTTCGTCCCGTACCGCTGCCACTGATACCTCAACGGCGCCGTCCCGGTCGCGGTGACGGCCAGGGTCACAGTCGTTCCCACCCCGTTTGTTTGGCTTGTCGGTTGTCCGTTGGTTGCGATCATCGGCGGGATATTCGTCACCGTCAAGAGTACGACGGAGCTGGTCACCGATCCGGCATGGTTCGTGATGATGACCGAGTAGGTGTTGCTGCTGATGGCCGTCTGCGCGTTGGTGATGGTCAGCACGTTGGTGGTTGCGCCACTGATCTGGCCTCCATTCTTCACCAGGTTCGTCCCGTTCACCCACCATTGGTAACTCAGCGGCACCGTCCCGATGGCGATGACAGTAAAAGTCGCATTCGATCCCACGGCTATCGCCTGGTTCGTTGGTTGCAATACAATCACCGGCGACGAATACACCGTCAGAACGGCAATGGAACTGGTCACCGAAATCCCGTTAATATTTGTGACGACAACCGTGTAACTGCCGCCATTGGTCGGTTGCACATTGCTGATGGTCAGGAGATTGCTGGTTGCGCCGCTGATGGTCGCGCCATTGATATGGCCATTCGTCAGGCTCATCCCGCCCACCTGCCACTGGTAACCAAACGGCGGCGTCCCGTTGGTCACGATGACAGCCAGGGTCACAGTCGCTCCCACCCCGTTCGTCTGGCTGGCCGGTTGGGTCCCGATCTCCGGCGGGACATTCGTGACCCACAAGAACGCATTGGAACTGGTCACCGATCCTCCGTAGTTCGTGAGGATGACCGAGTAGTTTCCGTTATCGTTCGTTTGCACGTTGCTGATGATCAGGGTGACGTTGGTTGCGCCACTGGTGATTACGCTCACCCCATTCACCAGGTTCGTCCCATTCACCAGGTTCGTCCCGTCTTTCTGCCATTGAAGGGAGTAAGGCGCGAACGCGGTCCCGTCGAAAAAGTTCGTGATGGTCGAACCCACCGCGTTCGTTTGGCCTGTCGGTTGTGTCGTGATTGTCGGCGGCGGCACCGTCAGAATGATTTCGGTCAAAAAAGCGTCGTTGGTGCCGTTGCGGAAGGTTTCCAGGGCGTTGAACGTCGGGAAGTTGGTCGAGAGTGTCTGGCCGACGACGCAGGCATTGCCGTTCGTATCCACCACAATGCCGTAACCAAAATCGTTTTCCTTGCCGCCAAGGTAGCCTGAATAGATCAGGTTCGTGCCGGCGGTGGTGCCGATGGTGTTGGTAAACGCAATGACGAACGCGTCGCTCTTGCCGGAATTGGTCCTGCTCATGAGGCCCGGGACATTGTAGGTCGGGAAATTGGTCGAGGAAGCCGAGCCGGTCACAAACACGTCGCCCGCCGGGTCCAATGCCACGCCGTTGCCCATGTCCGCGCCCTTGCCGCCGAACATCGCGGACCAGGCAATAACCGCATTGGTGCCATAAGTGATCTTGGTCAGGAAAACGTTGGTGGCGAGGTCGCTCGGGCGGGTGTTGGTGGCCACGAACGAGTGGAGCGCGGCTATGTTCGTGACGGTGTTCGGGAAATTCGTCGAAGTGGTCCACCCCGTCACATAGGCGGCGCCGTTGTTGTCAACGGCGATGCCATTGGCCACGTCATTATTCGTGCTGCCGAGGAAGGTCGAATACACCAACACCAGATTGGTGCCGATGGAATCGAATCTGGCGACAAAAGCGTCGAAGGCGGAATTTTTGTTCGTCGAACCGTTCAACAAATGGCCGTCAAACTTCTTGCCGCCGATCAATTGCTGCACGTAATTGGTGGTTGGGAAATTGGTCGAGGCGGTGAAGCCGGTCACATAGACAGATCCATTGGTGTCCACGGCGATGCCTTTGCCTTCATCGAAGTTATTGCCACCAAAATAGGATAAATAGAGCAAGTTGGAGCCGCCGGGACCAATTTTAGCGATGAAGGCGTTGGCATTGTAGTAGATGGAGTTGGTGCAGGCCAGCTTCGTTTGCAACGCGTTTGCTGTGACGGATAAATTTGACGAGTAAGTAATGCCGGTGATATAGGCGTTGTCAAAGCTGTCCAAGGCAATGCCAATGGCTGCATCCGATCCGGAACCGCCCAAATATGTCGAATAAACCAGGTTGGAACCGCTGGCATCCAATTCCGCCACAAATGCGTCGACCGGATAAAAACCGGTATTTCTGTCCGCGACTCCGCTAATGGTTGGTTGAATCGCATGGGCGACAGGAAAATTGGACGAATCTGTAAAGCCGGTCACAAAAGTGTTGCCGACGGCATCCACAGCTATGCCGAAAGCACCGTCGTCGGCGCTGCCGCCCAGATAAGTCAGGTAATAGACTGTGGTTCCATCACTGCCGAGTTTTGCCACAAACGCATCACCGGTCAATTTACCCCCGGCAAAATTTGTTTGAAAAGCGCCAAAAGTGGAAAAAGCCGGTCCCAAGAACCACCCGTTTGTATAGAACTTTGGGGAAAAAGTTTCCCCTGCAATATAGATGAAACTATTGATGTCCAAGGCCACCGCAATGGCCGTGTCGCCCGCCGTGCCGCCGAAGTAGGTCGAAAACCCCAAAACCGGGTCAATAATCAGCGTCTGACTGCGATCGTATTGGCCGACCACGAAGGCCACCGTGTGCGCGTCCACCAACCGATAACCGCCGGTAATTTCTTTTCGCACGCCGCCCAACGTCTGGTAAATCACCGGCTTGGGCTGGCGGATTTCACCGCCGGCCAGGCTCAAAATCAATTCACCCTCCGGGTTGACCGAAATTTTGTCCGTGCCGTCGAAATGAATCGCAATGACATCGGGGTCCGTGCCCGGCGCGATGTCGAAATCATATTCGAGCTGCTGCTGGTTGCCGTGGTAAATCAGATTGACGCCGGGATAAAGCTCGCCGACGCGGACCCTGGCGAACATGCCCACGCCCGTGCGCCATTGCGCAGGGTCGTTCCCGGTGAGGTAATTGACCTTGCCGGGCAATTCGGCGTCACCGCAAATTTGCGCTTGCGGGTTGGCGCCAACAAACTGCATCCACCCGGCCGCGGATTCAGCGTCAGTTTTGCGAAGCGCAATTTGAACTCCGGTCGCCGAAATCAGGAATTGGTAATCATGGCCGCGGGCGATGAATTGCGCCGTGGCATTGGCCTGTCCCTGGCCGGTTTCAAAGTAAAGCGGCAGATTGGCCGGCATGGCCACGGGCGTAGCCGCCGCAGCCGGCAACACCAGCAGGCCCAGGGCAAGCCCGTTGAGCACCGCCGATCGAATAATTTTTGCAAAACGAATCATTTTAAAATGGACGCTGCCAGCCAACGCCGAATTGGAACCGGCCGGAGGCGCCGTTGTACTGATCGTGATGGATGGGGATGCCATATTCAAGCCGCAACGGGCCGAGTTTGGGGATGTTGATGTGCAAGCCCAGACCCCAGTCGTCGTCAAAATTATCTCCGGAAACCGAATAGGCATTTTCATAGACGGCGCCGACATCGTAGAACATGGCGAAACGCACGCCGGGGCCGTTGTCCTTTTCAAAAATGGGGAGGGTGTATTCCAGCGAACCAAACCAGAAAGTATCGCCGCCGATCGGTTCATTCGGTATGCCGGCTTGATTACCGTGGGAATAATCGGGATCACGCGGTGCGATGTTGCGGAATTTGAAGCCACGCAATGAATAAAGGCCGCCGAGATAATAACGGTCGTAAAACGGCACGTCGCCACCACTCACACTGTCCGCGACACCGGTGCGCCCAACCGCCTCCAGCACGTGGCCGGTGAACAGGCCGGGGAAATACCACGAGGTTCTGAGTTCCAGTTTGTAATACGAGGTGTCGCCGACACTGAATTCCGGGTCGAATTCCGTCCGCTGGCCGTGATTCGGCAGGCGCGTGCTGTTGCGCGTGTCGTAGGCCAGCGTTGCGCCGAAGCGGCTGTACACATGATCGCCGGTTTGATCCAGAATGGCACTGGGCGTATTGGGCTGAATTGTCTGCGGGATGGGTGGTGTGCCTACCAACTCGTATTGAGTGCCATGATACGGGCTGACCAGGTCAATGCCCACGTCTTCGAGCGTATAGCTGATGCTGCCGATGAAAAAGTCGCTCCACAACGCGCGGGTCAGGCTCAGGCGCACGCCGGTCCGGGTCTCGTCATAAATATCGTTGGGACTCTCGAAGTTCAATTGATGCCGGTAAAGATCCACCCCCAGCGCCAGCTTGCGGTTCAAAAACCAGGGTTCGACAAACGATAATTCATAGTCCTGGCGCTCGGTGCCGAGCTGGACGAACAGGCGGAGCTTCTGGCCGCCGCCGGTGAACGTGGGCGGATGGAACAGGTCAAAATTACCCTGCGAGATTTCGGCGTAACCGACCAGCGCGTCCACCGAACTGAAGCCCGCGCCAACCATGAGGTTGCCGGTGTTCTTTTCCTCCACGTTCACGATCAAATCCTTGCGCCCGGCAATCGGCGGGTCGGTCGCCTCCGGTCGCATGTCCACCTTTTCGAAATAATCGAGGCCTTCCAGGCGCTGCTTGCTCATTTTGACGCGCACCATGTTAAACACCTCCCCCGGCGCAATGGCCAGTTCGCGGCGGATGACCTTGTCCTTGGTCTTGTTGTTGCCGCGGATGTCAATTCTTTCGACGTGGGATTTCTGCCCTTCCTTGATTTGAAATTCCAGGTCCATCGTGCCCGTGTCCACGTTCGGAATGTACTCGGCGCGCAGCGCCGGTCCCCGCACCACGTCAATGTAACCCTTGCTCCCGTAAAAATCCTCGATGGCCTGCGTGTCCTTGCCCAGGCCTTCGGGGGTGAAAATGTTGCCGGTGTCCATCACCAGGCCGTGCGAACCAAGTTTGTCCTTGGAATGCTCGAAGCTGTGGACCGCCTGCAGGCCGCGATGGATTTCCTCCGTATTAAAAAGTTTGTTGCCGGTGAAGGTGACCGAGCCGACCTTATACTGCCGTCCTTCATAAAGGTAAAAGCGAATCACCATCGTGTTGGTCGTCGGGTGATCGAGCTTCACGTCCTTGATTTCAAAATCAAGATAACCGTGATTGTGGTAAAAGTCGGTGAGCGTTTCGCGGTCGTCGTCGAATTCATCCTCCTTGAACACGCCGTTGCCGGACAGCCACGACCACATCCAGTGCCGCTTGGTCTTGAGCTGTCCGCGCAGTTCCCTTTGCGAAAAGGCCGCGGCCCCGATGAAATCAATCTCATCGATTTTGATTTTTACCGCCTCGGCGATTTCAAAGGTGACGGTGCCGCGTCCGGCATTTTCGTCGATGTTCAAAACATATTTCACCTGCGTGCCGGACCGGCCGTATTTTTCGTAAAGCTTCCGGATTTCCTGGGTGTCGGTGAACAATTTCTGTTCGTCGAGCGGCTGGCCGGTTTTCACGGTGATTTTTTTCCGGATTTTGGAGGTGCTGAGTTTTTGGTTGCCCTCGATCTTGATGTCCGTCAGCCGCGGCCTCGCCTGCACGAGGTAGGTCAGCACCACGCCGCCATCGTCGGCCGGATCCAGCGTGACACGGATGTTGTAAAACTGTCCGGTGGCATAGAGCGCCCGGATGTCGTTCTGGGTGGCGTCGGGGAAATAAATGTCGCCCGCCTTGAGCCGGACGTTGGAACGGACGAATGGTTCGCTGACTGTCGCCGGGCCGATAAACTTCACGTCCACGCGGTCAATTTTCGGGCCGGCCGGCTGCGCCCACACGGCTGACGCGCAGCCGAGCAACAGCCAGATGCCGAACAGGCGGGAAAATAATTTCATCGTCTATTGGTCCACCGGCACGTCTTCGTCGCTGACTTTGGCTGCGCTTTCAAAACGAGTGTACGGTTTCAAAAAGGTTAAGTTTACATCGCCTGTGGGGCCGTTGCGCTGCTTCGCAATCAACAGATTGATCGGCAGGCCATCCGGCTCTTCCACCGCGGCGCCATCTTCATCTTCGCCGGCGTTCGGCTTGTACAGCAGACCCACCACATCGGCGTCCTGCTCAATTGCGCCCGATTCCCGCAAATCGGACAGCCGCGGCTTGCGGCTTTTGTCCCGCTCCAATTCGCGGTTCAACTGGCTCAACACCAGCATCGGCACCTTCAATTCCTTCGCCAGCGCCTTGATGCCGCTGGAAATGTCCGAGATTTCCTGCTGCCGGTTTTCCTGTGCCTGGCGCGCAGTAGAATGCAGCAACTGCAAATAATCAATCACAAAAAGCTTCACGCCGTGCTGCTGCGCCAGCCGCCGCGCCCGCGCCCGCAGTTGCAAAATCGAAAGCCCCGCCGAATCGTCAATGAACAGCGGCGCGCCCGCCAGCCGGCCCGCCGCGCTGGTCAGCTTCGGGAAATCCGACTCGCTCATGAAGCCTTCGCGGATGCTGCGCAGATTTACCCGCGCGAGCGAACACATCATGCGCAGCACCAGCGCCTCCGCGCTCATCTCCAGGCTGAACACGGCCACCGGCAATTTTTGCTCCAGCACCACGTGCTCCGCGATGTTCATCGCCAGGGACGTTTTTCCCATGGATGGCCGGGCGGCGATGACAATCATTTCACTCCCGTGCAAACCGTCCGTGATCCGGTCCAGGTCCGTGAAGCCCGTGGCCAGGCCGTTCAACACGCCCTTGCGGCTGAAATAATTTTCAATCGTCCCGATGGCCTTGCCCACCAGTTCCTTGGTGGAGAGCACGCTGCTTTGCGCACGCGATTCGCTGATGCGCAAAATGTCGCGCTCCACCTCGTCCAGCAGCGCATCCACTTCGCCTTCGTAATCATAAACCCGCCCGACGACGTCCGTGCAGGTGGCAATCATTTTTCGCAGCACGAATTTTTCGCGGACAATGTCGAGATAATAGGAAAGATTCGCCGCACTCGGTACGGCGTCCTGAAGTTGCGCCAGATAGGCGATGCCGCCTACCTGTTCCAAAAGCTGCTTGTCCTTGAGGCGTTGCTGCAAGGTGATGATGTCAATTGGCATTCGATTGTCATACATCTCTTTAAGTTCGGCAAAAATGACTTGATGCCGCAAATCATAGTAAGCCTCTTTCCCGTCGTCTTTCAGTTTCTCGATACATTCACCCATGCATTCATTCGGCGAAAGCAAGACACAACCAATTGAACCTTGTTCAGCCTCCAAAGAATTTGGTGGAAGTCGATCAAGTTTAATTGAATCGGATTGTGAGATGTTTTTTCGGCGGCGCGCCTTTTTCAAATCAACAGCTGCGCCGGCGGTATCGGAAACGGAATCAATCATGCTCTTACGAAATAGCGGTCTTCAAAAAATGGGCAAACAAGAGTTGTTAAATCTTGGTGACAGGTTCTTCACAAACAATCAATTAATGAGAACCGTTCGTCTTGCGATTTTGGTCGTAATATTTCTTTGCCATCTCCATCAATTTATCGGTCCCCATTTTGGTTTTCGCCTCTGGTTTCATAACTCCAGCGTCACAAGGGGCGTCAATAATCGCGCCACGAGCAAAAACTGGCCCCATTAAAACAGACTTCATTTCATCAGGCACGTCATCAAGTTTGGAGCCGCGCTTTCGCAAGTCTTCGATTTGAGGAGTAACTTTCTGTTGTATAAAATTTTCGGCCAAACCCAAAACGGTAATCCAATACCTTACAGGCAATGAAATAGAGATAGGTTTCCAATCGTCTTTTTGGTTGCTCATGTTTTTAATTTTATGACTCTGTCCGTTTTGTTGTCGAGTTGTTTGATTAGTTTCTTTGGATCGGCCAACTTGGTTGACTCAACTCCAAACGCCACTAGACTTTGCGCCGCCAAAGACATGAACCGCAAACCATCATTGCTCGTCGTTTTCCTGACGGTCTTCATTGACCTCATCGGCTTCGGCATCGTCGTGCCGCTGGTGCCAATCTTCAGCCGGCATTACGGCGCGAGCGGCTGGGTCATCGGCGCCATCATCGCCTCGTTCTCCGCCATGCAATTCGTCTTCTCGCCGATTTGGGGACGGCTTTCCGACCGGCATGGCCGCCGGCCCATTTTGCTCATCAGCACCGCTGGCGCGGCGTTGTCGTATGTCCTGTTCGCTATCGGGTCGGGATTTGAAAATCACACCGCCGCGCTCTGGACGTTGCTGGTCTCCCGCGTCTTCGCCGGCATCTGCGGCGGCAACATCACCGTCGCCCAGGCCTACATCGCCGACATCACGCCGCCGGAAAACCGGTCGAAACGGATGGGACTCATCGGCATGGCCTTCGGGTTGGGATTTATTTTCGGTCCGGCGCTTAGCGGCATCGCCCTGCATTTCTTCGGCGCCACCGGTCCGGGCTGGACGGCCGCGGCGCTGTGCGCGGCGAATTTTCTCCTCGCGTTTGCCATCCTTGCCGAAAGTTTGAAGCCGGGTTCCGGCCAAGCGGCCCGCCGCCCGCATTTTGCCCAATGGGGGCATACGCTGGCCCAGCCGAAAATCGGGCTGCTGATCCTGATATTTTTCATGGCGACGTTCGCCTTCAGTTGTTTTGAAAGCACCCTGCCGCTGCTCGTCAGCGACAATTTCAATCTCGGCATTGCCGTGGACGAAACCAAGCCCGCCGCCACGGTCATCTCCCTGTTTGTCTTTTGCGGCATCATCGGCGCGTTCATCCAGGGCGGAGCCATCGGACGCCTGGTCAAAATGTTCGGCGAACCCAAACTGATTTCGCTGAGTTTGTTCCTGACCGGCATCAGCTTGATCCTCCTGCCGTTCATCAAAGGCGACGGACAGCTCAAGTGGCTGGCCGTTCTGCACGCGACCGACGGGCCGTGGATAAAAATGCTTCTGGCGCTGGCGCTGCTGGCGGTGGGCTCCGCCCTGACGCGCCCGCCGCTTTTCGGATTGCTGTCCAACCTCGCGCCCGCGAACGAGCAGGGTGCGACCATCGGTGTGGCGCAAAGCGCCGGCAGCCTGGCGCGCATTCTCGGCCCGCTGTTCGCCGCGACCCTTTACACGCACATCGCATCGCTGCCTTACGTGACGTGCGGTGTCATTTCCATTTTGGCTGGAATTTTGGCGCTCCTGCGGTTGGGTAGTGCTGCTGAGTTTGTCTCAAAAGTATCGGAGGGGCGAATTACACGAGCCCCTGACTCATAGAAAGCCTCTGAAAATGGGGGCTCGTATAACTCGCCCCTCCGACAAAAATGTTTTAAGACAGTTTTTGTTGCACCATCTTGGTCTTGGCTGAAAGCTCAGCGCAGAAAAAGTTCCGCCGCCGAATCCGCGAAACGCAATCCCTGCCGCGTGAGGTGAAAACTGTCCGGCAGAATTTCCGCCCAGCCGCGTGCCACCAGTTGGTTCATCTCCGCCGACCACTCATCGCGCAAATCGAAATGGGTCACACGCCGGAATTCTGCAAATGGCCAGCCCGCGTTCATCCGCAAACCGAACGCGGCGGTTTCGCCCGCGCGTTGCAATGGCGGCAATTCTTCGCGGGATTCAATGGCGCGTTTTCCCTTTTCCAGTTGCTCGCAGTAAAGCTGTGTGTTCGGCCAGTTCTTCGTCCGCACGCCGCGCACGTAACTGGTCGCGCTGGGTCCCAGCCCGTAAAACGAACCGCCCCGCCAGTAGTTCACGTTGTGTTTGCAGGCGAGGGCGGGAATGGAGCGCCGGCCTCCGGCACGGTACGATATGCCGGTTCCGGTCCGAGCCGTGCCGGAGGCCGGCGTTCCGGTGTCCCGCGCGAAGTTCGCGACTTCATATTGCCGGAAGCCGGCGGCGGTTGCGCATTCCGCTAATTCATCGTACATCGCGCAGGCCAGGTCCTCGTCCACGTCAAATTCACCAGCCTTCAGTTGCGCAAACAGCGGCGTGTCGTCCTCGTAAATGACTTCGTAGGTGGACAAATGCTCGCTGCCGAGCGCCAGCGCCTCGGTCAGCGTCGCCCGCCAGACATCCATCGTCTGACCGGGAATCGCGAACATCAGGTCAAGGTTCAAATTGTCGAAACCGGCCCGGCGCAAAATGTCGAACGATTTGAACGCCATTTCGCGGGTGTGGATGCGGCCGAGACGGTCGAGCAATGATTCGTCGAGCGATTGCACTCCCATCGAGACCCGGTTCACCCCGAAGTCGCGGAGCAGTTTTGCCTTGTCGGGCGAAACGGTGGCGGGATTGCATTCGACAGTGAATTCTTCCGCGCCGGTCAAATTCAGCCGTTCCATCGCGGAGAGGATTTGTTTCCACTGGCAGAGATTGAGCAGCGATGGTGTGCCACCACCAAAGAAAATCGTACGGGGCTGGAGATCGTGCGCCACAAGTTCCAGTTCGCGGATGAGCGCGGCAACGTAGCGGTTGATGAGGTCGCCGCTGGACGGCTCGGAATAAAAGGCGCAGTAGGCGCATTTCTGCGCGCAGAATGGGACGTGAATATAAAGACTTTCGACCGTAGTCGTGGGGGAACCGGCCATGAAAGAAGGATACCTTCTTCGTTCATGGCTGGCGAACGAAAATCTCCCGCGTCGCGGGATCGCCTGGCGTGAACCCCGGTGTTACACCGGATTCACGCGCTGGACATTTTGGGCTTTCAGCCCTTTGTCGCTGGGTATGACGTCGAAGGAAACTTCGTCTCCTTCATTCAGGGTTTTGAACCCCGCGCCCGTGATGGACGTGTGATGCACGAATACGTCCTGCCCGGAATCCTGGGCGATGAAGCCAAACCCTTTTTTATTGTCGAACCACTTGACTTTGCCACTGGCCATAATTAACTCCTGACTTTTCGAGGCCGCCCCAAAGCAAAAAAGACACGACCGAAATTCAGCCGTGCCAAAATTACTTTTCAAAAACGCTCATGCCTCAATTAGGAGGCCATCTTAATGCCCCGGGTGTCAAAGTCAAGCGCAAGTTTCAAGGGCTTACAAACAGGTTGCGCACAGGTTACAAACATCCCCCCGCCGGGCGCCTACACCTGCAACGCCTGGTTCAAAAGCTGCGGCAGGTAATTGGCAATGGTGGCCTCGCCGACCACCAGCGTCGCGCCGGCTTTTTGCGCGGCGGCCTGCAACTCCACCGCCTGTTCGCCGGCAAACGCAATGATGGGAATATGTTGCGTGGCGGCGTCCGCCTTCAACGCGGCAATGGCGCGGCACACGTCATCGCGCTTCGATTCCAAGTCCACGACCGCCAGCATCGGACCTTCGCTTTGCGCGCACCGCAGGAGCGCCGGCAGATCGTTGACGGCCTGGACGCGATAATTCAGGTCTTGCAGCCGGTTCACCAACTGGCTGCCCGGCAGCAATTTTTCGTAGAAAACCAGCGCAAGCGGTTGCGTCATGCAAACAACGTGGAGTGGAAACGGAAAAATTGCAAAGCTGTTTTTGCGCGCAACGATGCCAGATCCGGAATTGCCCGACCTTCCACGGCGCCGGGTTCAAACTGGTGGTGTGACGAAGCAGAAACTTTTTGACACGAATTTTTGGCTGCATTGACGATTGGCTATTAGTCATTGGTCATTGCGCGGATGCGCCGGGGTGTCATCCTCCACCGTCACCTGGTTGGCCTCCGCCCAGGCGAGGACATATTCCTTCACGGCTGCGTCGCGATACCGATACCACTGGTCCAGCAGTCCCAGCCGGCGCGCGGTGTCCTTGAAAAAACGGAAGGCGCCTTTGCCTTTGATGGCCCGCCACAATTCCTCCGCGGCCGGCGTGCTCTCCACCGTGCCGATGAATCGTTCCATCTGGCGGTATTCGTGGAAGTCGAACTTGTCCGGCGCGGCAATGAACCGTTCGCCGTCGTCTCCGGCCACGGTCCTGGCGATTTCCAATCCCTCCTTCTGCCAGTCAGGCAGATCGCCCAATTCATCCTCTTCACCTTCTTCGAACGCGCCCAGGATGTGCCGGTCCACACTGACAATGCGGCCGGTCTGGCGATCAAACCGGGTGACCGTCTCTTCCGACTCGAATTCGAGCGCGTCAATCAATTCACTGAGCTTGGCGGATGGATTCATGATTTTCTTTTGGAGGTTAAAACAGGGATGGCGGCTGTTCAACAAGCCGCCGGGCGGCTTCAACCGTGTAGGTGGTTTGGCACTTTGGACACCAGAGGTAATACTCGTAGTAGAAATCGTGCTTCGGCTGCTTGCGCGACATTTGCTTGATGACGGGCGTTGAACATTTCCGCCACGGCTCGCCTGCCTGCATGGCGGGGCGAACGCCTTCGGTTTCGGGCTTGTTTTCGTATCCCTCGTCCACCGGGAGATTGGGCTGGTGCAGGGCGGCCATCGAAAGTTGATCGCACCGTTCGTTTTCCGGAATGCCGGCGTGGCCCTTGACCCAGCGGAATTCCACCTGATGCGTCTCGCACAGCGGCAGCAGTTTCTGCCACAGGTCAATGTTCTTGGTGCGCTCCTTGTTGTTGAGCCACCAATCCTTCTTTTTCCACCCCACGGCCCAGCCCTTCATGATCGCGTCCACCAGATACTGCGAATCGCTGTGAATGGTGACTTTGCACGGCTGCTTCAACATTTCGAGGCCCGCAATGGCGGCAAAGATTTCCATCCGGTTGTTGGTGGTTAACCGAAAGCCGCCGCTGGCTTCCACGCGCTTCCTGGGATGCAACAATACCACGCCGTAACCGCCCGGTCCGGGATTCGGTTCGCAGCCGCCGTCCGTGTAAATTTCCACCTGCGGCATTGCGACCGATGTTGAATTGTCGTTCGGGATAATTTCTGCAATCCTCTTCATGGAGCGACTCGTGTCGTCGAGAGCAATGGGCTCGCCGCGACGATGGTGAGACTTTTGGAACTACGCGTCATTGAAACATACAGTGCTTCGGTTCCGGGAAAATCCGCGGCGTCGAGAATCACGCCATGATCGAATTGAAGACCCTTTACCAAGAGTGGCGTCGAAAGGCAGTGCCGAGGTGGATGGCGACCATTCTGGCGGTGCATGTCACGCTGACGCCACACAGCGTCATGCAGTGTGAGGCCAATGGTGCCAGCCGCATGTCGCGCAGCGGCTGTGATCCCGCGCCAGAGTTCTTTGCTCATGAACGTGGGTGTTTTCTTCAGCACAGCGTAGGCGTCGAAGGCGTCGGCCACCGGGCGAAAATCGTTCTGATCCCGAACTCGCTCCAGCGTTTGCCCAAGCACAATCAAGTCCGGTCGCCTAACCTTGATTGGTTTTCCTGCAATCACATCCGCTACGAGAGGCGCAATGGCTTGGGTCGGCAGACAAGTAAGCCACCGTTTGGCTAGGCCATGCAGTGCTCCGACTCGTTGCACACCGATTGCATCATCAAGTGTTCGCGCTGCCTTCAGAATGTCCTCCCCGTTA
>Ga0181530_10002879_pt1 | contig 19879 bp, 14 predicted proteins | sample PEATcosm2014_Bin_42_FD_119769 | JGI IMG/M metagenome (GOLD analysis project Ga0181530, IMG submission 119769) | Peatland microbial communities from MTU Mesocosm Facility, Houghton, MI, USA - PEATcosm2014_Bin10_60_metaG | ecosystem: Environmental > Terrestrial > Soil > Wetlands > Peat | place... | reverse complement strand
TGTCTCGCCCGCATGAAACTGCCGCACCGCGGAATCGCCGGAGGCGAGGGGGCGGAAGGTGGTTCCCGCGGCCGGCAATGCCGCCGCTCCGGCTTCGCCCCACAGTGTGATACCGGTCAGCGCAAACTCGTCCTTCTTCAAATCGGGTATTTCGATAACCTCGCTGGCCGAACCAATCGCAGTGTGCCCGGGAGTCATGCTGTCGCGCGGCACCAACCCCTTGGGACCAATCGAAGGCGCGTCATTGGCCTTCACCTGCGCGTACATATCGTTCTTGTCATGCAGGAAACGCCCCGCGGTCATATCCGCCAGGAAGACTAACGCGTCCTGGCTGTGGATGTATCGCGTCAGGCGTTGGACGCCCGCCGCCGGGTCCGGAAACGGCCTGGAGTGCTCCGCAGACATACCAAGGCCGCTCGGAGAATCGTCGCCTAAATGGGTCGCCGCTGATGCGGCCAGCGTCGGGAGACCGCGCGCGTCGATGGCCTCGATGGTGACCGAGGAGCGGTTAGCCAGGTCTGCGATCGTGCGCTCTTGATACCAATTGCTTGCCGGGAACCCGGGGCTGATGAGAAGGATCGACTTCCTGCCCGGAAAACCCGCTAGGGCCCGAATGGCGCTGGTGAGCACGGTCGGCAGCGGGGGAATCGCGCGGGACAGGGGAAGCGGCGGACGCCACACCATGCGTTCGAGCGTCCGGTGCAGCCATTGCCGGTCGAAGGTGAACAACTGCGAAGTGCCCGATCCCACTCTGGTACGCACCACCGCGGCCATGTCGCCGTTTTCCATGCTTTCATCCACAAACCGTTGCAACGCCTGCTGCGCATCATGGAAGTCGGCAAACGCCATATTCGCATCGTCGAGCATCAACACGAAGGTGCGTCGAACCTGATCTCGGGTCAACGCGCGGCCGGCTGCCGGCGCGGTACTCGCTACGGCGTCAGCCGGGCGTCTGGCCGAGTAAGAGAAATGGCTGATCTTCTGCGGCTCGCCATCTTGCAGGACCTCAAAATCTTCGGCTCCGAGCCCGGGCACCCGGCCGCCTTTGGACTCCGTCACGACAACGTCCACCTGGACCAGGTTGACGTCAAAGTGCAATACCATCCCAGGATCGGCCGGCGGCCCGGAGGCAGACGTCTGCGCGGCCGCGGCTGCAAGCGTCAGGAAGAAGACACAGCTTCGCACAGCGTCACCTTACCTTAAGATTACCGCCCCCGGCACTTGAGACAGACATCTTTCCCACATCTGACGAGCCTTCTTTATGGGACGGCTTTATTGGATGACTTCGCGGCCGACGGCGAGATTGAGCTGGCCGGCCGCGGTCAGGTAAGCTCCCACCAGGTTGAGGTAGGCCACGTAGGTGGCGCGATAGTCGCGCTGCGCGTCCAGGTAATCGAGCAACGCCGCCTGGCCGCGCTGGTAGGAGAATTCCATGGTGTCGCGCACGTCCTTGGCCATTTTCAGGTACTTGTCGCGGTAGGGCTTGAGCAACTCGATGTTGCTGGCGACGGTGACGTAGGCGGAATCGACATCGCCATAGACCAGCGCCTCGGTGACGTCGCGCGAGCGCTCGGCGTGGGTGATATCAAACTGCGTGCGGAATTTTTCTCCCTGGTTGCGGTCGAAAATGCGCAACGGGATGCTGACGCTGAATCCGATGTAGACATTGAACGGCGGGTTGTGGCCGGCGTCTACGCCGAAGGTGGGGTCGGTAGAGCCGTTGGCGACGGCCAGCTGGTGATCGGTCCTGGCCTTCTCGACGGCCTGCAACGCGGCTTTGAGATCGGGCCGGGCGGCCGTCGCCTGGGCGTGAAACTCTTCCAGGGGCATGAGGCGGTCGGAGAAATCGAACGTCCCGGTGACGTCAAACTGGTCGACGGGGGTGCGGTCGTTGAGCAGTTGCAGAAGCTGGATTTTGGCGGTGCGCATGTTGACCAGGGCGGTCTGGAGGTCGGATTCGTACTGCACGCGCTGCAACTCGAGGCGGTTCATGTCGAGTTGGGCGATGTCGCCGGCACGCAGGCGGTCGCGTGAGATGGCCAATTCCTTGTCGAAGTAATCCAGGTTATCCTTCGCCAGGGCGAACACGGCCTTGGCCTGCAGGGTTTGCACAAACGCGTTGCGCAAGCCGAACATCAGGGTGCGCACCATGTCCTCCTGCTGCGAATAGGCTATGGCGGTGGCCTGTTTGGCGCTATCGAGCCGCAATTCGCGCTTGTGTTCCCGTTCGTGCAGATAGTTGAGGGAGATCAGCGGGAACGCGCCGGTGAGCGGCCGGTAGGGGCTGCTATAGGGCTGCAACTGATCGAGGCCAACGGTGAGGTTGGGATTGGGGCGCAGGTAGGCGGTGATTTCCTGGGCTCTGGCCTCATCGATATTCATGAGGCCGGCGCGTAGAGCGGGGTTCGCGGCCTGGAAGCGCGACTGGACCTGCTGCCAGTCGAGGGCCGTCTGGGCGCGCGCGCGCACCGTCACGCATGCCGCCGTTGCGAGTATCCAAACGAATCGCCGCATTTGATCTCCGTGAGTCATGTCACACCTGCAAGGTATCGCCATCGCGGGCCACCAGCGCGTACAGGACGGGCGCCAGGAAAACCGAGAGCAGCAGCCGCGAAGCGAGGCCGCCCACAATCACGATGGCAAAGGGTTTTTGCGAGTCGCTGCCGATGCCCGTCGACATGGCCGCGGGTAGCAGGCCGAAGCAGGCCACCAGCGCGGTCATCATGATGGGCCGCAGCCTTAAGACGGAGGCTTCCAGGGTGGCTTGCATGATGGGCTTTCCCTCCAGGCGCAACTTGTTGATGAACGAATACAGAATTACGCTGGTTTGCACGGCGACGCCCATCAGGGCGACGAACCCGAGCATGGAGGAGACGCTGAAATTGGTATGGGTGAGCCGCAGCGCCAGCAGGCCTCCCACCGGTTCGGTGACCAGCACGCTGAAGAAGATGATGATGGGGAATTTGAAGTTGCCGTAGAGCGCGAACAGAATCGCCAGGACCAGGACGACGGTGAGGGGCAGGATGATTTTCATCTGCGCCTGGGATGCCAGGTAGTCCTTGTATTCGCCGCCCCATTCGAACTTGTAGCCGATGGGCAGCTTGATGGCGTCTTCCACTTTCTTGCGCGCCTCGCCGACGGCGCTGGCCAGGTCGCGGCCCTCGACGCTGAACTGAATGCCGATATAGCGCGAATTCGATTCGCGATAGATGAAGGACGCGCCGCTCTCCTCTTTGACTTCGCAGAACTGGCTCAAGGGCAGGTACTGGCCGTCGGGGGTGGCAACCAGCAGGTTGCGGATGGCGTCTTCGTCATTGCGGAAGGGCTCCTGCAGGCGCAGGACGAGATCGAACTGGCGCTCGCCCTGAATCACCTGGGTGGCGGCCTGGCCGCCCATGGCGGTGCCGATGAGGGTGTTGATGTCGCTGACGTTCAACCCGTAGCGCGCGAGCTTGGCGCGGTCGGGCGTGATGATGAGGCTGGGCTGCCCGGTTTCGCGTACCACGGTGATCTCGGTGATGCCCGGGGTTTTGGTGAGGATGTCCTTCACCTGCGTGGCCTTTTCATCCAGCAAATTGAGATCGGGGCCGTAGATCTTGACGGCGAGGGCGCTCTTGAGGCCGGTTTCAGCCTCATCGACGGCGTCTTCGGCCGGCTGGGTGTAATTGAAAATCACTCCGGGGAAGGCCGAGAGCTTGCGCTGCACGGCCTCGATGAGTTCCGGCTTGGAGTGGATTTCCCCTTTCCAGGTGGAATCGTTGTAGGGCTTCAGACCGACGTAGAATTCGTTGTTGAAGAATCCGGTGGGGTCGGTGCCGTCATCCGGACGCCCCAACTCGTTGGCGACGGTGGTGACCTGGGGAAAGCTCATGAGGATGTTGCGGATCTGCGGGGAAAGGGCGGAGGCTTCCTCGAAAGAAATGGTATAGGGAGTGGTGGCGCGCACCCATAACGCGCCCTCATCGAGGTGCGGCATGAATTCGCCGCCGATAAAGGGAATCAGCAGGAGCGATGATGCGAAGACCAGCAGAACCAGGCCGACAGTGACCAGCCGGTTGCGCAGGCACCAGCCTAGTGACCTTCGATACTGCCGGCGCACCCAGTCGTAGAGCCTGACTTCGGGTTCGTGTATGCGGCCGCGCAGGAAATAGGCGCAGAGCACGGGCAGCACGGTGAGGGCGCAGAGCAACGCGCCCAGCAGGGCGAACGACATGGTGTCGGCCATGGGCTGGAAGAGCCGTCCGGAAGGGCCGCTGAGGACGTAGATGGGGATGTAACCGGCGATGATGACGGCGATGGCGTAAAAGATGGGCCGCTCGACATCGTGGGCCGCGGCGCGAATCACTTCGGTGAGGCTGTATTCTTGCCCCTCCCGCGAGGCCAGTTCGCGGAAGATGTTTTCCACCATGACGACGGAGCCGTCCACGATGATTCCGAAATCGATGGCCCCGATGGAAAGCAGGTTGGCGGGGATGTGGCGCCAGTCGAGACAGATGAAGGCAAACAGCAGCGCGAAGGGAATGGTGACGGCCACAATCAGCGCGCTACGCGGGCTGAAGAGGAATATTCCGAGAATTATGAGCACGAGCAGCATGCCGCGCAACAGGTTGCCTTCCACAGTCTTGGTGGTCTCTTCGATGAGACTCTGGCGGTCGTAGTACGGGACCACCTTCACGTCGGGCGGGAGGACATGCTCGTTCAATTCCTTGGTCATGTCCTCGACGCGCTTCAGGATGACTTGCGCCTGCTCGCCCACGCGCATCAGGATGACCCCTTCGACGGCTTCATCCTGCTTCATGTAGCCGAACTGGCCGAGGCGCGGCGCGTAGCCGATCTCCACCTGGGCGAGATCCTTGACGCGCACGGGGATGCCGTTCTTCTCCTGCACGATGATGTTGCCGATGTCGTCGGTGTCGCGCACCAGGCCCAGGCCGCGGATGTAATAGAACTGCCCGCCCTGGGAATAGAAGCCGCCGCCCGAGTTGGCGTTGTTGTTTCCCAACTGCTGGAAGATTTGCGGCACGGAAACACCATAGGCGAAGAGCTTGTTGGGATCGAGCAGCACCTGGTATTGCATGGTGGTGCCGCCGAGGCCGGAATCGTCGGCGACTCCCTGGATGGAGCGGTAATGGCGCTCGAGCACCCAGTCTTCGATGGTCTTCAGGTCCTGCGGGGAACGGTCGGGGCTCTCGACCACGTAGCGGTAGATGAGGCCGCTGGGGCTGAACATGGGAGAAAGGCTGGGCGTCACTCCGGAAGGCATCTGCGCGTTGGGCATGCGCTCAAAAGCCTGCTCGCGCACGAAGTACTGGTCGACTCCATACTCGAAGTTCATGGCGATGAAGGAGAGGCCGTACCGGGAAATGGAGCGAAGCGTATCGAGCCGCGGAATGCCGTTGAGCTCGATTTCCAGCGGAATGGTGACCAGGCGCTCGATTTCTTCGGGGGCATGGCCGGGCCATTGGGTGATGAGCTCGACGTGCGGGGGCGAAAGATCGGGATAGGCGTCGATGGGGAGTTTCTGGAACGACCAAGCGCCCCACACCATTACGGCGAGGGCCGCCACAATGATCAGGAAAGGCTGTCTAAGTGCGAAGGAAACGAGTCTGGCGATCATAGGGTCAGCCTTATTGGATACTGGTGGCGAACTGCACGAAGAGGCTGCCATCGGCCAGCACGTTCTCGCCTTTTTGCAATCCGGCGGTGATCGAGATCATGCCGTCCTGGAGCGTGCCGATGGTGACGGAGCGCTGGGCGAACTTGCCGGGCTCCGCCTGGACGTAGACGATGGGCTCGTTCTTGTCGTCGCGCAGCACGGCCGACGCGGGCACCGCCAACACGCCCGACTGCGAACCGGTGTGAATCGCGGCTTCCACGAACATGTCCTTCTTGAGGATGCCTTCGGGGTTTTGGGTGACGATGCGCACGGGGGTGGTGCGGGTGGCCGGGTCGACGAAGGCGCCGACGTAGTTCACGACGCCGTGAAAGGTGCGGGCGGCGGCTGGGTTGGTCTCTTCGACCGGATCGCCGGTGCGCACGAAGGGAAGGTCGCGATCGAAGATGTGGCCCTGCACCCAGACGGTGGACGTGTCGCTCAGCATGAAGCAGACGGTGGCGCCGGCCTGGATGAGCATGCCGGGGGAGACGAGTTTCTGCACCACCACGCCGGCGATGGGCGCGCGCACGGCCAACTCGGTGCTGATGGCTGTGCCCTGTTGCTGGGCCTGGTCGATTTCCTGCTGGGTGATGCCGAAGATGCGGAGGGCCTGGAGGCTGGTCTGGACGTCGGTGCGGGCGTCGTTGTAATCGGCCTCGGCGCTCTCCACGTCCTTGGCGGCGACGGCGCCGTGGCTCAGCATCTCATTCATGCGGTCCACGATGCGCTTGGCGAGCACCTCGCGGTTGCGCGCCTTGCGGTAGGCGGAAATGGCGTTGGCGACATCGGGGCTGGAGACGTAGAGCAGCGGGTCGCCTTCCTTGACCTTGGCGCCGGTGTCGACCAGGATGTGCGAAATGGGCCCATTCACTTGCGTGATGGCCTGAGTGGTATGGTCGGCGTCCCAGTCCACCGTGCCGGTGGTCAGGATGGTGGTCTGCCACACTTTGGTTCCCACGGTGACGACTTTCAGGTGCGCCATTTGTTCGGCCGCCACGGTGAAGAACCCGGCCTGGGGGGTCTTGGCCTGCTCGGCGGCAGCGCCGGGGGCCTTCCCATTCCCGCAGGCGCATTGAAAGATCGCCAGAGGGAGCAGCGCGGCCGCGGAAAAACGGCGCGACATCGACAAATACATAGTCGGCATAGAAATCCAGCCTCTCTTCTCATTCCTGGTTTTGGCAAATCAAAACACGGCCGCGCGCCGTCAAGGGCGCACGGGCCGCTAAGGTTGCGCTGAAGGAACTAAGCCGGAGGGGCTCGGGAAGAACGGGTGGCGGGACGAGCGTCATGCGTAGCTTCGAAATCCGGCGTGGATTCCAGCCAGGCAACGCGCAAGACCGGGGCCAGAGGCGCCCCGGTAGAGGAGTGCAGGAACGGCAGCGAGCCCGCGTAGCAGACCAGGCATCCGTGATCCTGCGCCTGGTGCCGTTCGTGCGCGGAAGTGAGCGCCGCGGATTGACCGACGGTGACGGCGCAGAGCAGGAGCAACGCGAACGCATAGCGGATGCGGTAGCGTGCGCTCCTCGTCATGGTTAACCAGTATACTCCCAAAGAATTCGACGCCGTCTGGTTACCGCCAGTTACGCCCTTGCGCGGGCGGACATCATGAACTTACGGCACAATCACAATCTGCACGCGATTACTTTCCTGGCCGTCAACGGAAAGGTGCAGTTCCATGGCGCCGTAATTGGACACCACGGGTAGCTGCACTTCCACCAGATAGAAGCCCACGTAACCGGGCGCCAGCGTGGCGGCGTTGGCCGAGACCGGATTGCCGTCGAGATATGTGCGAACGTCGGCGACCACGGTGGGCGGATTCTCGGCTGGCGCGGGCCGCCCGGTGAACCATTCGGGGCGCACTTTGCCGAGGCCGGTGGCCATAATCTGAATGCGTTGGCCGGAGTGCGCCGCATTGCCCGTGCCAATGGGCATGCCACTATCGGCGTCGAAGAGCGCGGGGAGGCCGTCACGATTGATCAGGATGGCCGGGGAAACGGGCTGCACGAGCAGGTCGCGGTCCACCGTGGTTCCGGCGGTGGTGCGCAAGGCCAGGGCTACGGTGGGGCCCACGGCTTCAAACGGCACCTGGATCTGCGAATCGGTTCCGGCGGTGTTCCAGACCGGGTAATTGAGGCCGCCGGCGGTGGCTTCATCGACGCGCTGGCCCACCACGCTGAGCAGAGAACCGGGGGCCGCGGGACGAGCCGAATTGTCGGCCGCGTTCAGCAGCCGCAAGATGCGGCCGCGGTGCGGCGCGGGCGCGGCAAAGACTCCATATCCTTCGAGTGCGGCGTACAACTGAACGCGGCGCGGGTCGAGCCGCACGTCCAGGGCGCGGGCCGCGGGAAGCGCCGAAGAAACGCTATTCCAACTCTCGGCGGTGGTAGCGGCGGTGAGGCCGGCGTGCGTATAATAAACCCCCGCGTCGGTAGCTACGTAGACCGCGCCCGAGGAGCGGTCGGCGGCGATGGAGTGCGCCGCCGCCTTGGGAAGATCGGAGCTGATGTCGTCCCACACGGCGCCTTCGGAAACGCTGCGCAGCACGCGCGGCCCGTCACCGCTCAGTGCCGCCAGCGCCATTCCGGGCAGCAACGGGTCAACGAAGATCCGCTCGACGGTTTGGCCCTTGAGGGCCGGCGACTGGGTGGGAACAAACGACTCGCCGGCGTCCACCGACTTGAAGATCTGGCCGTCGCTGGTTCCGGCGTAGACCACCTGGGTGGCGCCAATCGAGAAGGCGCTGAAGGTGGTGACGTCGGCGTGCACCCTGGTGGAGAAGAGCCGGCGGGTTTCCAACTCCTGGGCCATCTGCGCGGCCAGCGCGGACGCCGGTTGCCACACCGAGGCGCCCGGCGGAAGTTCCAAAACTCCCAGGTTGCCGGCCTGGATGCGCGCGCCCTGCGCGCCGCTGGGCGTCGCCAGAATGCGCTCCACCGAGAGGTTCGGCAAATACTGATTCAGCCCGGCCCAGGTGAGGCCGCCGTCCATGGATCGCCACACGCCGCTGTCGTTGGCCACCGCGATCTGGTCCGGGTCTCTGGGCGAGACGGCCACGCTGCGCATCCCGCCGCCGATCACGGATTGCGTACGGTAGGCGGTCAAGGGCTCCCAACTCGCGCCATTATCGAGCGAGCGGAACAATTGGCTGCCCAGGCCCCACATCTCCGCGGAATCGGACCGCAAGGCAATGAAGGTGGCGGAAGGGTCGGGAGTGCGAGCCGGAACGCGGCTGAACGTGGTCGGCGGTGTTGGGTCGCCGGCAGCGGGGTCCCAGGATTCAAAATTCAGGGTTTGGAAAAGTTTGCCGGAGGCGGTGCGCGCGTAGAGCAGGGAGCCGTCCTCGGAATACCAGACCTGGATCACCGGCCCGGTGGCGGGCGAAGCCAGTTGCAGGTCCGCCGAGGAGTTGCCGATCCTGCGCCACTCGGTGGTCTGGGCGGAAACTCCGACTACCGCGGCGAGGGCCAAAGCGGCCAGCCGGGCGAGCGTGCGGGTTGTACCCTTGTGACACACAGGCGTGTTTATTATACCTTATTTTCGGCCCGACGCATCCCAACAAACTGCTGAATTAAAGTGATTTGCAGGCAGTGTGGCATTGCGGTCCGCTAGTTGCTGTGCATGTTTGGTGCTAGACTGATGATGTCATAGCCACTGGACAAATGGCGTCAGGGCCATAGTCCAGGTAATAGTGTTATGAACAGGCCCTTTACGCTCTCGCGGACTGTTTGGACCCTGCTGACGGCAGTCGCCTTCGGGGTGTGCTTGACGCCGGTTCGAGCCCAGTCCGACGATGTCGCGCGAGCCATCTACATCTCCGGCCGGGTATCGGTGTTGCGGGGCGGGGAACTGGCGCTTTCGGTCAACGATGCGGTTCGCACCAAGGAAGTCATCGTGACCGGGCCGGACGGCTACGCCCAGTTCCGGATCAACGATGGCAGCACGTTCGAGGTCTTCCAGAATTCGCGCGTGACGTTCCGCGACAATTTCAACCCCATGGAAGTGCTGCAGCTCTGGCTGGGCAAGATTCGCGTGATGATCGATCACCACAACGGCCCCAACCCCAGGAAGGTATCGACGCCGACGGCGGTCATCTCAGTCCGCGGCACGGTGTTCGACGTCACGGTGGAAGACGACGATGGCACCACGCTGGTGGCCGTGGAAGAAGGCCTGGTCAGCGTGAAGCACCAATTGCAGGTGGGCGAGGACAAGTATCTGAAAGCCGGCGAGGCGCTTCGCATCTTTGCGAATCAGCCTTTGGCCAAGCTGCCGGGCAACTCTCAGGGCATGCAGGAGCTCTATAACAGGGTCAAGCAGGCCATCGCCGACGCGATCTGGAGCCGTCCGGGCGCGAGCGGCGGCGGAGGACCCGTGGGCACCGGCGGCGGCGCCACCGGCGGCGGGGCGAGCGGGGGAGCCAACGGCGATGCCGGCAAGAAGAAGGGCACCGGCCCCGGCGGCGGCGGATAAGCGGGCCCGCGAAATCTCTCGTGGTATTTTGAAAGAGCGTTATGCTTGCCGTGAGAGGTCTCATCCTGGCCGTCTGCGCCTCCGTTCTGTACGCCCCCGCGCAGCAGGCTCCCCGTTCGCAACAGCCGGCGGGCCTGGAAACCGATTGGGATATCGCCGTGGTTCTGAATGAAATGAGCGCCCATGCGGCGCGCTTGCTGCCGCTGCTGGATCATGCCGACTCGAACGGCTGGGTGGCCAAAGGCGCGCCGGAAGGCTATGCGGGGCAACTGCGGGGCAGCAAAGAACAGGCCCGCGCGCTGGCCGACGGCGCCAAGGCGCTGGCGCAGAATCCGGAAAGACTTTCGGCCGGGCTGGAGCTTTTCTTCCGCCTGCGAGGTCTCGAAAGCATGCTCGGCTCGGTGGAGGAAGCTCTGCGAAAGTACCAAAGTCCAGCCGATGCGGAAGCTCTGATCGCGCTCGCCGCCGAAAACGACGCCAATCGCGACCGCTTCCAGCAATACCTGGTCAACCTGGCGGCCGAGCGGGAGAAAGAATATGCGGTGATGGATCAGGAAGCGCAGCGCTGCCGGGGGATCCTGACCGCGCCGGCCCCAAGGAAGAAATAGCCGTCTCATGCCTTTTCAATGCAGCATTTGCGGAGAAGAATCCACGCGCATTTGCGCGCGATGCACCAAGGACGCTTGCGACAATCACCTCTGTGAAAAGTGCCGGCGCTGCAGCGATTGCTGCGAGTGCGAAGTGAGGCTGAACGCGCCGGTGGCGGAGCAGGCGCGCGCGGCGGAGCCTGCCGCGCATTTGCCTGTAGAGCCAGCGCCGCCCGAAGCCGCACCCGAGCCAACACCCGCCGGGCCCGAGGGCTACTTGCCGATGCTGTAGGCCGTGTCGGCGGAAGCCGCATCGCCGGAAGCGTCCGGGGCTGCGCCCAGATTGTCGCAGGACGAAAAGCAGAGAGCGCGGCCAAATAGAAGTGGGCCCTTGCGGCAATGCCGTTCACCTAAGCCGTCGGGTGGCGGCAACGCTGTCTGCCGGCTGGCCACTTTCCGACAAGCCTGTTTTTCTGCCCTGACACAGCCCCGACGCGCCGACACCTCGACCTTTTGGAGCGTTCTTGCGTCATGACATTTGAATGGCTCTTTACTTACGTAGGCTGGCCCGCTGCTTAGCGGTGGTGCTTGGGACGCTCGGCGTCTCTTTTGCGGTCAACCGCTGGCTGTGGTTTCGCACGTTGCCAAGACTCGCTGATGCGCAGCTCTGTGGAAACTGCTTCTTGGCTTCCGTTGGGGTACCAATTGAGATGGGGCTGCTCGGGCTGCTCTTGGCGGCCGGCTCCCAGTTGGGGATTCCGTGTAGAGGACGTGATTTGGCCTACTGGTCCGGCACGGCAATCGGAGTCTATTTCACGCCACTGGTACTCGGCGCTCCGGTATTTGCATTCAGCTTTCTGGCTCTGCTGTGCCACGCAGGGAAGAGCTTGCTAACCGGACCCGCCTCTAGGGGCTTCCGGGCGTGACGCAGCATTTTCGAGAAACGACAACGAGGCGGCAAGTTTCCGGGCTTTCTGGAGAAGTGGCATCAAACCGGATGCCCACCCCGCTATGGGAACGGTATTGGCCCTTGCGGCGTTTGCACGGCCTATTCTCCGCATCTCTTGCGGCGAATACTTGCCCTTCACAGTGATTCCAAGTTATAATCTCCGCAGAAGGTACGGAGAATGTATATCCATGAGCTTAAGGACTGGCCCAGGTTTTCCTGGAGCCGCGACCAGCTCGGGGACCGTCTCGCCGCCGTTCGTCACCAGCAGGGCCGGCTGATCGGCCATATGGAGGCCCTTGGCTTCCAACTCCGCCAGGAGGCGGTGCTGCAAACCCTGACCTCCGACGTGGTCACGAGCAGCGAGATCGAGGGCGAGAAATTGGATGTCGAACAGGTCCGGTCCTCGGTTGCGCGCCGTCTCGGCATGGATATCGGCGCACTCAAGCCCGCGGACCGCAATGTCGAGGGCATCGTTGAAATGATGCTCGACGCCACGCGCCAGTACGACCAGCCGCTCACTGCCGAGAGACTCTTTTCGTGGCATGCCTCCCTGTTTCCCACGGGCCGCAGCGGCATGACCAAAATCAGGGCAGGGGGCTGGCGTGACGACAGCACCGGCCCGATGGAGGTTATCTCCGGCGCGATTGGCAAAGAGCACGTTCATTTCCAGGCGCCACCGGCGAAACGGCTCGATGGCGAAATGCAGGCGTTCCTCGACTGGTTCAACGCAGACGCCGGCATAGATCCGGTCCTCGAAGCCGGGCTGGCCCATCTCTGGTTCGTGACCATCCATCCGTTGGATGACGGCAACGGCCGCATTGCGCGCGCGATTGCCGACATGGCTCTGGCGCGTTCTGAAAAGAGCCCGCAACGCTTCTACAGCATGTCGTCGCAGATCCGGCAAGAGCGCTCCGCCTATTACGAGATTCTGGAGAAAACGCAGAAGGGGACATTGGATATCACGCCCTGGATGGAATGGTTCCTCGGCTGTCTGGGGCGCGCCATCGATGGTGCGCAAACCACTCTCAGCGCTGTCCTCGCGAAGGCCCGCTTTTGGAATGTTATAGCCGGCATCGCGATCAATGACCGGCAGCGCCTGGTACTCAACCGTCTCCTCGATGGCCTCGAGGGTAAGCTCGCGACATCGAAGTACGCCAAGCTCGCCAAGTGCTCGCAGGACACAGCCCTCCGCGACATTCTGCAACTCGTCGAGCGCGGAATTTTGGCCCGCAATCCGAAAGGCGGGCGGAGCACCAGCTACACACTTGCCGAAAATCTACGTTGAGCTGAGTCAGTTCGTTAGCGAGGAAAGACAGACCACGAAACCCGATGGTCTGTCCCACTGAAAGCTACTTGCCGATGCTGTAGGCCGTGTCGATCTGCTGGCGGAGGAAGGCCAGATCTTTCCTGATGGCAGCGGTCTTGGACTTCGGCTGGTAATCGATGTGCAATGACACCGGGCCCGCGAAGTGCGCTTTGGCCAGCGCGGCGAAGAATTTGGGCCAGTCGACCACGCCTTCGCCAAGGGGGCAAGGCAGGATGCGGGGCACACTGCCGGTTTCGCGGTCCCATTTGAAATCGCGAACCGCGACCATCTTCAGACGCGGCAGCGCCAATTCGAGAGCCGCTGCGAACCCGTTCGACCCACCCTGCGCGGTGGCATAGCCGGGATCGAAACAATAACCCACCAGATGGGGGTCGATGGGGCGGATGACGCGGGCGATGTCGGCGACAGCGGCGCCTTCGGGGCTATGGTCGAAGTCCACGAAATTGTGAATGCCCATCGCCATATTGGTGGCGCGCGCCAACTGCGCCAGGCCGGCGATTTGCCTCTGCACCAGACCAAGCTGCATTTCGATGGCAGGGGAGCCCGAGAACTTCCAATGGCCCGACCGGAAGAAAGGCACCTTGATATAGCTGGCGAGGCCGAGGATGTTTTCCGCGTCTTTGTCTTCGAGCGAAGTAAGCGCGGTGGTGATCATGGGCACGTCGATGCCCCGGCCGGTGAAGCCTTCGAGAGCCGGCATCAGGTAGTTTCCGGTTTTTTCCGGCGGCACGTGGCCGCCGGGCTCGACGGAAAGATCGACGCCGTCAAACCCCAGGCCGCCGATCACCATGGGCAAATCGACCTGGCCGATCTCGATCAGCACGCGCGAGTACAGGCAGACCGCCGGAGTGACGCGCGGAAGCATGGCGCCGGGGCCGCGCGGCTGGGCCGCAAGGCGGGCCGCGCCGGCTGGCATCGCTGCCATCGCGGTCATGGCTCTCATCGCCTGGCGCCGGGTGAGAGGCATAAGTCAGCGTTTGCGGTTCCTGGGCGCGCTCCCGGCTTTCTCGATCACCGCTTCGCGGTCGCCCTTTTCCCAGTCCTGGCGCGTCTGGGCGTCGCTGATTCCGGCCACGCGTCCGAGCAGCAGGAACGGGGGAAGGGCATAGCGCAGCGTTTTCCACCGGGCCATTTCGACCAGCGAGGCAAGGGCGCGCTCGCGCACCAGGTCCAGCGCGGCGGGGTTGCCTCCGTCGGTGAGAGTGAGCAGCGCCCTGGTGGCTTCCACGCGATCGCTCAGCACCACTGAGTTCAGCATCTCGACGAGCCAGGTGGGCGCGATCTTGATTCCGAAGCCGGGCTGCTGATGCGCCATCACAGCAATGGCGGCGAGCGACTTCATGGCGTTGGCGCGGACGGCTTCATCGGGATCGTCGATGGCGAATTGCAGGTCATTGACGACGTCCAGCTTGCGGGGCGCGTAGCCGATCACCATGGCCGCCACGGCCCGCTCTTCGGGCACCGAGCCGGTCCGCAATTCGTCGCGGAGCAAATCCAGGTGGACGGCCGCAAAATCGATGAACTTCTGCTGGATGGCGCTCACGGCCGGGTCCGCCATGATGGCGTGGCCGGCGGTCATGTCTTCATCCGCGGCGCCTTTGACGGCTGCCCGCTGCACGGCGCCGAGAAATTCCTGGTACAGGTCCAGCAGGTCCTGCGGCATGGAAGTGGTTCCCGAGGGCGGGGAGCGGAACGCGGCATGCGGGGCGCCCTGCTCTTCGATGCCGATGAACAGGTCCGTGGCATTGCCGTCGCAGCAGACCGCTTCCACGCGCACTGCCACCACTCCGGGGATGGTTGCGAGCTGGTCTTCGAGTTCACCCTTGGAGGGCGGAAGGCCGCCGCCCGGCTCGATGCGTCCGGCCTGCCGGATTTTCTCGGCCGTGACCCGGTGGAGGCCGTAGAAATTGATGTTGGCGATATGCGGCGCCTGTGCCGAAGCGGCACACGCCAAGGCCATCACGAGCAGGGTTCGGGTCACATTCGTAAGACGCGCGTGACCCCGCGATTGTTGCCCGAAATTCAGGCCCCCGCCTGTTTTTGAGCGAACGGCCCGATGATTGGCAACACCACGGTTTTGCCCTGGTAAGCCGAAATGATCAGGTAAAGCCAGAGTCCGAGGCAGGCTAGCCCGAACACCCACCATACCAGCGACATCAGCGAGGCAAACAGGCCGAAGCCTCCGAGGCCTCCGACGCCGACGGTCCAGAAGATCCGCACGATAATGCTGAAGATAATGGTGAACACGATATCCACGGCAATGACCGCCACGTTCATGAAAATCGACTGGAAGGCGTGGAACCGGACTGCGCGGCTCTTGCTGTAAGGCTCCATCACCAGGAACACGATGCCGGTGATCAAGCCCAGCACGTAGCACAGCGCCGACGCCACGTTGTCAGCCATCGGAGCGGCCGCCACGGGCTGAGCGCCGGCCGCCGGCTGAGCGGCCGCATCGATGGCCGCACCACATTTCGGACAGAACTTTCCCTCTACGGGACTACCGCAACTCGCACAGAATGGCATGAATCCTCCTAGGGAACTGTACTCGCATGTTGCGCCGTTTGCAAGTCCTTATGGTGACGGCGGACCCAGAACCAGGAGCGGAACCACGGCGCCCAGTACGGCTCCCACAATCAGCGCCCAATTTCCGGCGCCGAGAAACGAGACCGCCAGGCCGACCAGCGACCCGATTCCGGCTCCCACCACGGCCACCATGATCCGCTTACCCATCGACTTTCGCGCGCTCATTCTCTACGATACTCCGGCGACCATCGTTTGACACCCCGATTTCGGTGCTGTTAGCCTGAATCTTCATGCCAGCAGACCAGCCGCTTCGCGCCACGCCGTTACACTCCGTCCATTGCGCCCTGCGCGCTAAGATGATGGGCTTCGGCGGCTGGGATATGCCCGTGCAGTATTCGGGCATCATCGAGGAGCACCTGGCCGTCCGCCGCAGCGTGGGCCTGTTCGACGTCAGCCACATGGGCGAGATCGAAATCCGCGGGCGCGAGGCTGCAGATCTGACGGATTTCGTCACCACCAACAGCGTCCACAAGCTGAAACCGGGCCAGGCCCATTACTCCGGCCTGCTCTACGGCCACGGCGGCTTCGTGGACGACATCCTGGTGCATAAGGTGGCGGAGGACCATTTCTTCCTGTGCGTGAACGCTTCCAACCAGGGGAAAGACTTTGCGCACATCCGCTCGCAGAACCGCTTCTACGCGGAGGTGGAGTTCTCGAGCGACCGGTATTCGCAGCTTGCCATCCAGGGTCCCAAGGCGCAAGCCACGCTGCAAAAGCTGACGCCGGTGGACTTGGGCTCCATCAAGTATTACTGGTTCACGGACGGCGAAGTCTCCGGCGCCGCGGCGCGCATCGCGCACACCGGCTACACCGGAGAAGACGGATTCGAAATCTACGTGCCGCCCTCCGAAGCGGCCCGCCTGTGGAATGAAGTGCTGCGCGCGGGCGAGGAATTCGGCATCAAGCCCTGCGGCCTGGGGGCGCGGAATACGCTGCGCCTGGAGGCCAAGATGGCGCTCTACGGCCATGAGATCGACGCGTCCATTTCGCCGCTCGAAGCCGATCTCGCCTGGATCGTGAAGCTGGACAAGGGCGACTTCGTGGGCCGCGCCGCCCTGCTCAAACAAAAGGAAAGCGGCATTAAACGCAAGCTGGTTGGCTTTGAAATGCGCGGCCGCGGCATTGGCCGCGAGGGCTACGAAGTCTTTATCGATGGCGCGCCGGCCGGTTGGGTGACCAGCGGCTCGCCTTCGCCCTCCCTCAATAAGAACATCGGTCTGTGCTACCTTCCCACGGAACACGCGCAGCCCGGCAAATCCATTCAGATCATGATCCGCAACCAGCCGGTGGATGCGGTGACGGTGGAAACTCCCTTTTACAAGCGAGCGAGATAAGAAATGTATCCAGAAAACTTCCGATACACCAAAGAGCACGAGTGGGTGGCGGCCGTTGGAGACGCGGGCACCGTCGGCATCACGGATCACGCCCAGCAGGAACTCGGCGACATCGTGTACGTCGACTTGCCGAAAGTCGGGACGCACATCGAGCAGGGGAAATCGCTCGGCTCGGTGGAGTCGGTGAAGGCTGTCTCCGACGTATACTCGCCGGTTTCGGGCGAGGTTACGGAAATCAACCAGACGCTGGCGGAAAAGCCGGAAACTCTCAATAGCGATCCGCATGGCGCGGCGTGGCTGGTGAAAATCAAGCTGAGCGCGCCGGCGGAACTGGCGGGCCTGATGAGCGCCGCCGAGTACGAAGCATATATAGGAGCCGAAAAGTAGTTGCGCTACCTTCCGAAATCCGATTCCGAGCGCCGCGAGATGCTGGACGCTTGCGGCGTGTCGCAAGCCGAAGAGCTGTTCGCGCACCTGCCGGAACCGGCGAGGCTGGGGCGGCCGCTCCATCTCGCGCCGGGTATTTCCGAATACGAGATCGTCCAGTATTTCCGGGATCGCGCGGCGGAAAACGGCAACGGGTACGCGTCGTTTCTGGGAGCGGGCGTCTACTATCACTACCGGCCGGTGCTGGTGGATACGGTGGTCTCGCGCGGCGAATTCCTCACGTCGTATACGCCCTACCAGGCCGAAATCGCGCAGGGAACGCTGACCACCATCTTCGAATTCCAGACCATGATCTGCCAGCTCACCGGCATGGACGTGGCCAACGCTTCCATGTACGACGGTTCGACCGCCGTGCCGGAGGCCGCCATGATGGCCGCGCGCGCCACGGGTAAAGGCCGCGTGCTGGTGGCGCGGAGCGTGCATCCGGAATACCGCGAAGTGCTGCTCACCTACGCCAAGAACCAGGGCATGCCGGTGAAGGAATTCGGGTACGATCCGGAGACGGGCACGCTCGACCTGGAAGATCTGGAACGCATGGTGGACGACTTCACGGCGGCCGTGATTGTGCAGACGCCCAACTTCTTCGGCATCGCCGACCAGGTGAAGGAGGCCGCGAGGATCGCTCATGCGCGCGGCGCGCTGCTGGTGGTGGTCTTCACGGAAGCGGTATCGCTGGGGATTCTGGAGCCGCCGGCGGAAGCCGATATCGTGGCGGGCGAATTGCAGAGCTTCGCGATTTCCCCGAGCTATGGCGGACCCTTCGCCGGCATCATCGCCACGCGCGAAAAATACATGCGCCAGATGCCCGGCCGGCTGGTGGGCCAGAGCGTGGATTCGCGCGGCAACCGGGCCTTCTGCCTGACGCTGGCGACGCGCGAGCAGCACATCCGGCGGGAAAAGGCCACCTCCAACATCTGCACCAACCAGGCGCTCATCGCCCTGATGGCTACCGTGTTCATGACGGTCTACGGCAAGCAGGGGCTGCGCGAACTGGCGGCGCAAAACCTGGCCAAGGCGCACTACCTGGCGGCGAAAGTGAAACCGCGCTTCAGCGGCCCGTTCTTCAACGAATTCGTGGTGAAGCTGGCAGGCCAGGCGGTAAACGACTTGAACAAAGGGTTGCTGAAGAAAAAGATCATCGGCGGCCTGCCGTTGGGCCGCTTCTACCCCGAGCTTTCCGACAGCGTCCTGCTGTGCGCGACCGAGATGACGAAGCGGGCGGACATGGACGTAGTGGCGGACGCCATCCTGCGGACCGCGGGGGTGACGGCATGATCCGGAAAGTCAGGCCGCACCTCTCGCAAAACGAACGGCTGGTGTTCGAGCGGAGCTCGCCCGGCAAGAAGGCCTATCAGCTTCCCGAGCTCGACGTTCCGGCGGTCGACGCGGCCGAGGCCCTGGGCGCCGGCAACGTGCGCGCCGAAATCGAAGGCTTCCCGGAGATCAGCGAAGTGGAGGCCATCCGCCACTTCACCAGGCTTTCCACCTGGAACTATGCCATCGATTACGGCATGTATCCGCTGGGGTCGTGCACCATGAAGTACAACCCGCGGATCAACGAATTGGTGGCCCGCACGGAAGCCCTGGCCTGGGCGCATCCGTATCAGCCGGAGGCGCTGGCGCAAGGTTCCATGGCCGTGATGGCGCAACTGGAAGCGGCGCTGGCCGAAATCACCGGCATGGACGCGGTGACGCTGCAGCCGGCCGCCGGAGCACACGGCGAGTTGACCGGCATTCTGCTGATTCGCGCATTGCTCGAAAAGCGCGGCAACCCGCGGAAGAAGATCCTGATCCCCGATTCGGCGCACGGCACCAATCCGGCTACGGCGGCGATTGCCGGATACGCCGTCGAGAACATTCCGTCGAGCGCGACGGGCGTGCTGGATGTGAGCGCGCTCGCGCAGATCGTGGATAAGGACGTGGCGGCGCTGATGGTGACCAACCCGAATACGCTGGGGGTCTTCGAAGAGAACATCATCCAGGCTGCCGAGATTCTGCACAAGAAAGGCGCCATGCTGTACATGGATGGCGCCAACATGAACGCGCTGGTGGGGATCGCGCGGCCGGGCGATTTCGGCGTGGACGTGATGCACCTCAACCTGCACAAGACATTTTCCACGCCGCACGGCGGCGGCGGTCCGGGCGCGGGTCCGGTGGCCGTCAAGAAGGTGCTGGAGCCATTTCTGCCGGCGCCGCGCCTCAAACGAACCGGCAAGAAGTGGGCCTGGGATTACAACCGCAAGCGATCCATCGGCCGGGTGAAGGCTTACTATGGAAACTTCGGCGTGCTGGTGCGCGCGCTGGCTTACATCCTGGCCCACGGCGGCCCTGGGTTGCGCAATGCCACGCTGGACGCGGTGCTCAACGCGGTCTACATCCGCAAGCGGCTGGAAGGGCATTACGATCTGCCGTACTCCCAGGCCAACATGCACGAAGTGGTCTTCAGCGACGACCGCCAGGCCAAGCTGGGCGTGCGCACCGGCGACATCGCCAAGCGCCTGATCGATTACGGCTTCCATCCGTACACCG
>Ga0181530_10002878_pt1 | contig 19883 bp, 22 predicted proteins | sample PEATcosm2014_Bin_42_FD_119769 | JGI IMG/M metagenome (GOLD analysis project Ga0181530, IMG submission 119769) | Peatland microbial communities from MTU Mesocosm Facility, Houghton, MI, USA - PEATcosm2014_Bin10_60_metaG | ecosystem: Environmental > Terrestrial > Soil > Wetlands > Peat | place... | reverse complement strand
GGAAAAGGTCATGCTCGTGGTAGAGGCAGCGGACGAGGAAGAAGTCCGGCGACGCCTCGGCCCGGATCCGTGGGCGCCGATGGGCGTGCTCGTGATCGGCTCGACCCAGTCCTGGACCATCTGGCTCGACAGTCGGCCCCGGGCGTCCGCCGCGGCGGACGCCGCCGCCACGCCAGGTGCCGCCGCCGGCGCCTCGCGAGACTGAGCGCCGGACCAGACGGTGCTGCCCGGGTGGGAGAACTTCGCGGTGATCTCCGGCAGTGCGGCGGGCGCGCTGACGGGCCTGCTGTTCGTCGCGGTGTCACTGAACCGGGACCGCATTGTCGGCCACGCCGCCCTGCGGAGTGAGGCAGGACAGACGCTCGTGCTGTTCCTCCTCGCGCTGCTTCTGTCGCTGTTGCTCGTGATCGCGGGAACCTCGCCACGGCTCCTGGGGATCGTCCTCGTAGTGGTGGCCGTCGTCTCCGGAGCGATTCTGATCATCATCGGGCGCGGCAAGGACGACGCGGCCCGGGGCAGAGGCGGGAAAGCGGCCGGAGATGACGCCGGCGAGGCGCCCGAGGTCCGGCTGGCCCGGCTGCTGGATACGGTCAGCCCCAATCTGGTCGCGATGCTCTCCATCATGGTCGCCGGATCCCTTGAGATCGCTGGGGACAACGGCCTGTACTGGCTGGCCGCCGCGGTCGTTCTCGCCTTGGGCGGCGGCGTCATCAATGCCTGGCTGTTCCTGACCCGCTGAAACTCCTGACCCGCTGAAACTCCTGACCCGCTGAAACTCCTGACCCGCTGAAACTCCTGACCCGCCTAAATCCAATCAGTCCGCCGAACCCATGGGCGGAGACACCATGGCCGGGTGGCCCGGCGGCCGAGCGTGGACCGCGCCACCCGGACCGGGGTGCTTGATAGTCGCGCCACCCGGACCGGGGTGCTTGATAGTCGCGCCACCCGGACCGGGGTGCCGTGATAGTCGCGCCACCCGGACCGGAGTGCCGTGATAGATATGCCTCCATGGCACAGATCCTCGTTACCGCCGAGAAGACGGTGAACGCGCCCGCCGACACGGTGTTCGGCTATGTCAGGGACATGCGGGAACACCCGAACTTCCTGCCGCCGGCGTTCTCGGACTTCCAGGTCGAGTCCGGCGGCGTGGGGCCCGGGACGATCACCCGGTTCACGGTGACGGCTGGCGGCCGGTCCCGCAACTACCGGATGAAGGTCGACGAGCCCGAGCCGGGCCGGATCATCACCGAGTCCGACACCGGCTCCAGCCTGGTCACCAAGACCACCGTCACGCCCAGGGAGGGCGATGTCTCCCACGTGGAGATCGCCACGACGTGGCAGGGCGCGGGCGGCATCGGCGGCTTCTTCGAGCGCACGTTCGCGCCCCGGGCGCTGCGCGCCATCTACGAGGACGAGCTCGAGCGGCTCAACGACTACGCCCGCGAGCGCAAGGGTTCCTGAATCCGCCAGGCTGCCTCGTGCAGGCCGCCCGGAACGAACTGCCGGGCACCAGTCAGCGCGCTCGCCGCTTCGGTCCACTTGACGGTGAGGTCGCGGTTTATCTTTACCAGCCGCTTCACGAACTCGACGTAGTCGTCAACTACCGGGATCATGTCGGCCTGCGGCAGCTGGGGAAGTACGTAAACCTGATCGATGAACGTCCAAACCCCCTGCAACCAGAAGTCAGCGACCTTCTGCACCGCGCTGCGCGCTTGGCCCGCCGCGGGGAGCTCAACCGTGACATCGACCACGCCCTGCTCGGGCAGGCCCGAGGCCACACGCCCCGCTCTGGCGAGCAGCGCCAGCGACGCGCGGTTGTCCGCCGCGACAAGCGTGCGCAGCCGGGTGACTGCCGCCGGGCGCCGCTGCAACAGCGCCGTGACGAGCGATGAGCCGGCGCCGCGTCTTTGCCAGTCATCGACGACGGTGACGGCGATGTCGGCGGTGGCCGGATCAGCGGGGTCCTGCACGAGACGGGCGACCCCGACCGGCTCCTCCTTGCCCCCTGGCGGCAGCACGACCAGCAAGAGCGCAATGTGATGCACCCCGTCAACGCTGTCGGCAAGCCGCCGGATCATCTGGTCATCGAGTTCGTCGAGCACCTGGAGGAACCGATGCTGACGCGATTCCGGCGACAGACGGCGGAACACGTCGCGCAGCGTCCCGGCATCGGTGGGCAGCAGCGGCCAGATCAGCGCAGGCGTGCCGTCATCCAGAAAGAACTCCCCGGGCAGCGCCTGACCGGAGGCCGGACGCGCCATGCTCAGCGTGTCGCTGCGGTAAGCGCCCGGCAGCCAAATCTGCCATACCGAAGCCTTTGGGTCAGCCTGCCTGCTCATGACCTTAATTTCCTGATTGTCCGATGTGCGCTAAGGCGTGCACCATCAGAATACCTCTTTTGCAGTTAACTTCTTTAGAATTAATAATTACACAGTTTCTTTACCTGCGCGTTCCGGCAATGTCACCAATCGGTAAACGCGCACCTCAGCACGCAGATCGCCACCAGCAATTAAGCGCTATCAGCAGCAGATGAGCGTCCTTCGTGCCGTCGGGCGAATTATCCGGTATTGCGGGCACGGACGGCGGCAACTGTTATTCGGCTGGCGCATGCCGGTGAGCAGTACTCAGACCGCCGAGACAGAGGTTCCGACGCCCGCGCGCGGGAGTGCCCCTCGTAGGTCCGTTCGGCGCAAAGAAACGTGATGCGGGCAGAGAGATCGTTCTGACGGGCGGCGGCGCTGAGGTCGTTTTGAGGTTTTCCGGGCTTGTGGGCGGCCGACGGGCCGCCCATCCTCGGCGGTGGCGGCGGGGTGGTCATCGGCATAGTGTGCTCGCGGTCCTGCACCGCACCTCGGCACGATGGTGGAGAACGGCTACGAGGTTCAGCGGGTGCTGGATGGCTCTTCGGTCGCGCTGTGCCTCGACACCGGGCACCTGCTGACCGGCGGGACGGACCCGGCCGAGCTGGCCCCGCAGGTACCCGGCCGCATCGCGCACGCGCATCGGCTGGGTGGGTCCGGGCCGAGGCGCTGGCGGGCTTCGTCGCCAACGTCGGCATCGCGCTCGGCTCGAGCAGAACCGTTGACGCAACCAGTCGGTTGCCATAATATGGCAACCGTTCGGTTGCTGCTTGGCGCGAGGCGCTCCTCGTAACCCAGAAAGAGCTGACTCGCGCTCGAAAAGGAGACAAGACACGATGACGGATCACCAAGACGCGATGACGGATCACCGAGACGCGATGACGGATCACAAGGTTGTCAGCCGTCAGGAGTGGCAGGCCGCTCGTGATGAGTTGCTTCAGCGCGAGAAGGAGCACACCAGGATCGCGGACGAGCTGGCACGCCAGCGCCGCGAGCTGCCCTGGGTCGCGATCGAGAAGGAGTACCGGTTCGACGCCGACGACGGGACGCCGACCCTGGCCGAGCTCTTCGACGGCCGCTCACAGCTGCTGCTCTACCATTTCATGTTCGGGCCGAGCTACCAGGCGGGGTGCCCGGTCAACTCGTCGATGGCCGATGGCCTGGATGGCCTCCTGCCGCACCTTCATGCCCGGGACGTGACGCTGCTGCTCGTTTCGCAGGCTCCGCTGGCGAAGCTCCAGCCGTACAAGCAGAGGATGGGCTGGAGCCTTCCATGGGTCTCGTCGGCGAACACCGACTTCAACTTCGACTTCGGCGCCTCCTACACCGAGGAGCAGGTACGTTCATGGGGCCTCGACGAGAGCGGGCTGCCACCGATCGTGGCTCAGAACGCGGCCGCGACCGGGACCGATGTGCCCGGATACCTCTCGGAATCACCGGCGATGAGCGCCTTTACGCTCCGGGACGGCGCCGTCTACCAGACCTATGCGGCCGCGGGGCGGGGGGTCGAGTTCCTGATGGGCTACTACCCGATCCTCGACCGGGCGCCGAAGGGGCGCGACGAGGGCGATGGGATCCAGACCTGGATTCGCCGCCATGACGAGTACGTCTGAGGCCGTGGAGGAGATGGTGGCGAACTCGGCTCCGGGCGGGGCTGATGACTATAACGCCAAGATCATTAAGGAGTTCCGGGCGAACGAGGGACGCGCCGGCGGGCCATGGGCGGGCACCACGCTGATTCTCATCCACCACATCGGCGCCAAGTCCGGGATCGAGCGCGTCTTGCCGCTCGGCTGCTCCCCTCAGGGAGAGGGCCGCTTCGCGATCGTCGCCTCCAATGGAGGATCGCCAACCCACCCGGACTGGTACTACAACCTCAAGGCCAACCCCAGGATCAAAGTCGAGGTCGGGTCCCAGACGTTCACGGTACTGGCCGAGGAACTGGACGGCACCGCCCGCGCCGGGCTGTGGCCGAAGCTGGTCGCGCAGTACCCTTCCATCGGCGAATATCAGGCCAGGACCACGCGGCAGATTCCGGTGGTCATGCTGACCCGCCAGGACTGACCTGCGACCAAAGCCACCGGTCAGCCACGCCGGGCAGTCCGCCATATCAACCATTACGCCTGGCCAGTCATGTCCTGGCCCGGACGGGCTCGGACTCCGTATCCCTTCAAAGTGGAGGCCTGCGCTGGGGGTGTGAGCGGAAAACTGCCCGCGGTAGCCGTGTCCCGGATGGCGGAGATCCGGGCCACCGGCACGTGGGGGTCCGCGCTGACCGCGGGCGAGTCCGCCGCCATCCGCAGCGTGGGCTTCGAACCCGTCGGCCACTGTTATCTGCGGCGGCGGTGCAGCCCGTATTTGCGGCGGTACGGCCCGAGATCTTCAGCCGAGTCGGCGGAGCAGATCGTTGTACTGGTCCCAGAACGTGCTGGGCAGGTGGCCTCCGAAGGAGCGGAGATGCTCCGGGATGAGCGTGGCCTCCTCCTTCCATGTTTCGGTGTTGACGGAGAGCAGGAGGTTGAGGTCATCCTCGCCGATGTCCAGTCCATCGGTATCGAGGGCATCCCGTGTCGGGATCCTGCCGATCGGGGTGACGGCGGCCTGGGCGTCGCCGGAGAGCCGTTCGATGATCCACTTGAGCACACGGCTGTTCTCGCCGAAGCCCGGCCACACGAACCGGCCGGACTCGTCCTTGCGGAACCAGTTGACGAAGTAGATACGCGGCAGTTTGGCGGCGTCCGCGGAACGGCCGATATCCAGCCAGTGCTCGAAGTAGTCGCCCATGTTGTAGCCGCAGAACGGCAGCATCGCGAACGGGTCATACCGCAGTTCCCCGACCTTGCCCTCGGCGGCCGCGGTCCGTTCCGAGGCGATGTTGGCGCCAAGGAACACGCCGTGCGCCCAGTCGAAAGACTCGGTGACCAGCGGAACGGCCGTCGCGCGCCGCCCGCCGAACAGGATCGCCGAAATCGGCACGCCCGCGGGATCGTCCCATTCCGGCGCGATGATCGGGCACTGACTCGCCGGGGTGGTAAACCGCGAGTTGGGGTGGGCGGTGAGTTCCGGCGAGCCGGGCGTCCAGTCGCGGCCCTTCCAGTCGATCAGATGCGCGGGCGGCTCGTCGGTCAGGCCCTCCCACCACACGTCGCCGTCGTCGGTGAGCGCCACGTTGGTGAAGATGCTGTTGCCCCACAGCGTCGCGATCGCGTTGGCGTTCGTGACTTCACTGGTTCCGGGCGCGACGCCGAAGAAGCCGGCCTCCGGGTTGATCGCGTACAGCCTGCCGTCCGCGCCGAACCGCATCCACGCGATATCGTCGCCTACAGTCTCAATCCGCCAACCGGGAATGGTTGGCCGGAGCATGGCGAGATTGGTCTTCCCGCATGCGGACGGGAAGGCCGCCGCCAGGTATTTCACATCGCCGCTCGGCGGCGTGACCTTGAGGATGAGCATGTGCTCGGCCAGCCATCCCTCATCGCGGGCCATCACCGATGCCACGCGCAAGGCGTAGCATTTCTTACCGAGCAGGGCGTTGCCGCCATATCCGGAACCGTAGGACCAGATCTCCCTCGTCTCGGGGAAGTGCGAGATGTATTTGGTCGTGCTGCACGGCCACGGCACATCAGCCTGACCCGCCTCCAGCGGAGCGCCGACGGAGTGCACGGCGCGGACGAACGAGCCGCGTTCCTCGATAAGCCGCAGTGCTGGTGTCCCCATTCTCGTCATGATCCGCATGGATACCGCCACGTAGGCCGAGTCGGTTATCTCGACACCGAGCTTTGAGAAGCTGCCGCCGAGCGGCCCCATGCAGAACGGGACCACATACATGGTGCGGCCCCGCATGCAGCCATTGAAGAGATCGGCGAAAGTCTTCCGCATCTCGTCCGGGGCGATCCAGTTGTTCGTGGGCCCGGCGTCCTCTTGCTCTTCCGAGCAGATGAAGGTCCTGTCCTCGACGCGCGCAACGTCGCTCGGATCGGAGGCGCAATGGAAGCTGTTCGGCCGGATCCGCGGGTTGAGCCGGGTAAAGGTGCCCTGCTCGACCAGGAGATCGGTCAGACGCTCCCATTCAGGGTATGAGCCGTCGCACCATTCGATGTGATCAGGCCTGGTCAGCTCCGCTATCTCGCTCACCCACCTGGCCAGCTGGATGTCGCTGGTCGGGACTCGGTCAGCCACGAGGATGCGCCTGGTCATGATACGACTCCTCACATTTTGACGAGATAAATATATGCAGGTTAATGATTGTGCATTTAGGAAGTAAGAGCACGTGCTGTCCACATTCCCGCCGGAGCTATGGCCGCCGCAGAGTCAAAGGTCCCGTTAGTGCGGGCTTCAGGTCACGTGCGCCCGGCGAATCGTGAGCTTTCGTAATATGCATACCAGAGTCTGAAATATGCTTGCAATATATCTGTAACATTCACTCGGTGAAGAGCGGGCCGCGTCCCGCCAGATGACCGTATGATGACCGTATGATGACTGCCTCAAGATCGGCTTTATATGAGCATCAATAGCCTCAATAACCATGTCAGCGCCCGTATTCGAGCCGGCGTTGCCAGCCCGCGGCAGTAACGTCGGTGGCTCCCCCGCTGCCGCCGGCACCGTGACCAGCGAAGACGGTCAGTGTCGCCAGCGGGTTCCCAGGCCCGCTGCCGGGCCGCGGCCCGCGGCCCGCGCTGGCCGATGATCTCGGCCTGGCCGAGGGAGGCTGGCGGGGAGGATGGTGCTGGCGTCGAGGATCTCGATGCCGGCGGACCGGTTGCCGCGCCAGTCAAGCGCGATGAACGCGTCGAGGCCCGGGGCGCGGCGGCTGTGGTGGTGGTGTGACGGCCGACCGGGAGCGACCGCCCGGATCAGCTTCCGATGAGTCACTGCCGGGCTTGACCGCCGTGTGACACCCACAACCGGTTACTCGCCAGTAGGGAGCAACTGGCTCAGGGCAGCGGGCCTAAGCTGAGGTTCCGCGCCGGCATCGGGGGGCTCAGCTGCTGGATGTGCCGCCCGCTGATCCGGGTCGGCGTGATGCGTACATACACGTCGCGGGCGCCGGCTGCCCACGGCTCGAGGTGCGTTCCGTCCTCAAGGTGCTTGACTTCACGCTCATCAGTGACCTCGTGCGCGTGACCTTGCGCCAGGACGCTCCAGCCTTCATGGACTGCCTCGTCGAAGCGGTCTACCTCGAAGCTGACCTGGCCGTCGGCGTACAGAGCCAGCAGCGTGTCCGGTGCGGTGCGGAAGATAATGGTCTTTCTCGTTACGGCGAAGTTGACCGGCAGCATCATGATTCCGTCCGCGGACGTGAACCCGACGCGGCCGATGCCACCCGGTTCCAGCAGGTCGAAGCACTCGGCTGGGCTGAGCGTCCGCAGGGCGTGCTCGTGGACAGCGGGCTTGGGGGCCAGGGACGCCCGGTCGGGCAAGGCCCTTAGCGCGTCCCGGCTGTTCGCCGGCCCGCTGCCGGTTGTCATAAATAGTCGCCTCCGCCATTCGCGTGCTGTTTCGTTTCGTTAGCCTCGTCCTGGCGCGTCAGCGCGCGCTGGGGCCCGAGGTCCCGCCTGGCCGGGCCGTTCGGCCCCTCAGCCTACATCCGCGGCTCGCCCCTCGTGGCCAGCGCCGTCCCGATCCCAGCGATTTCCGCGTCCGCGCCCCTCAGAGGTCGAGGCGGTCCTTTCCGCCGCGCATCACGGACAGCAGCCGCTCGATGTCATCCGGTGACAGCGGCCGCTGCCATTCGCTGACCATCCCGCGCAGGACGAAGCCCCCCGGCGCGGGCGTTACCGAGGTGAGCGTGATGCCGCCGGGCAGCACCGGCAAGGACACGTGAAAGGCCGGGGAACGCAACGACAAGCGCCGGTCACGCAGGTGCAAGGCGCGTGGCTGGATGCTGATCGACCGCCCCTGAGCGCCCGCTTCCACCTCTACGCGCGCCCAGGGCGCGCCCGCGACGGCGATCTGCGGGATGCCCGCCTGCAAAGTCAGGTTGAGCCGGGGCAACATGGTGGCCAGCCAGCGGGACGCGGCCCAGGCGGGGACCAGCGCCTCACAGAGCACGGGCGCGGCCACCAGCATCGGCCGCGGGCCCGGCCTGACATGCACGTTCCTCGCCTCGATCTCCATCCGCTCAAGCTGGTAGCCACCCCAGCCGATGTCTCGTGCGGAGATGGTGACCTGGCCGTACTGGCCCACGGCCCGGGCGAGATCCGAGCCTTCCACCGAAATGTCTGCCAGCAACATGGTCAAGTCATGCCCGCGAAACCGGAACGCCCGCTTCTTCCCGATCAGCCAGGAACGCGCCGCGCCCACCATCATTGAGAACAGGTCACCGGGAAAGGTTCCTGGCCTTGGCATGCCGGCCGAGGCGGCCGCGGCCGAGGACGCGGACAAAACCTCTGACCAGTTCCGTTGCCATTCGTCGGCCCAGGAACGGTAAAACGGCAGCCAGTCAGCCATGGCCACATGCTGGCATCGCGCACCTCGGCTCGCAACAGCCGGCCTCACGGACTGACCGGCTGCCGAGGTTTCAGCGCGCTCCTAGGAGGCGGCCGGCCCGTCATCGGCCTGCCAGACCGCCCGGACCGCAGCCGCTTCCGCCGCGGCCTGGGCCCGGCCGGCCGTCGCCGCTGCCGCCCGGCGCGACAGGTCAAGCACGTTGCGCCCGATGGCGTGCATGGCCGCGCGGTCCGGCCGCACCAGCACGACGCTGGCTCCGGCCGCGGCCAGTGCGGCGGCCTGCCGGCGGGGGCTGGTCATGTGGCCGATGCCTTTGGCCACCGGTGCGACGATAACCACCTGCTCGTAGCCGGCCGCCAGGTCGGCGTTGGCTATCGAGCGCACGCCGCCGTCCACGAAACGGCGGTCCCCGATGGTGACCGGCGGCCAGACTCCGGGCACCGCGCAGCTGGCACCAACCGCATCCACCAGGCCGGCGTCACCAGCGGAATCAAACACCACGAACTCGCCGGTCCGCGCGTCCACGGCGGTCACCTCGAGCATCTTGGCGGGCCAGTCGCCGGCCCGCAGCCGGGCCTCGATTACCTTGCGCCGGTCGGCCTCGGGCATGGTGCGCGCGGCCAGCGCCCAGTGGCCGATCCGTGCCCGCGCCCGCACCGGGTCCCGGCTGGTGCTCATGACCCACACCAGCCTGCCGATGACGCCCCCGCCCATCCGCGCGGCGGGCTCGGGCGCAGGCGGCGCGAGCTGGGCCTGGTACAGCGCCTCAAGGTCCTGCCCGGAGGTGAGGTCGGCCCCGGCAACCGAGCCGGCCGATGTCCCGACGATCACGTCAGCCGCGGCCAGGTCGATGCCCAGGTCGGCCAGCCCGGCGATCAGGCCGGTCTCCCAGGCAACGCCGGTGACACCACCGCCGCCCAGAACAAGCGCGCGTCTGCCCATGACTTTCCTTGTACACCCAATCCGGCGCAGTGGCCCGAGAGGGCGGGGGGCCGGCAGCACGCGGCGGTTCAGCCGCGACGTACCGCTGGAGGGTGCAGCCGGTCACCTGGGCCGGCGACTCCGCATCTCACGCTTCATTGCGGCCATGCCGCTGGGAAAGCTCAACGTACGTGGCGGCGTTGCGCTCGATCGCTGCGCGCTCTGCTTCGGACAGGTCACGCCGGACCCTGCCCGGCACCCCCGCCACCAGCACTCCCTCCTGGACGTGTTGCCCTTCGGCGAGCACCGTACCGGCGGCGATGATCGAATAACGCCCCACGCGGGCCCCGTTGAGCACGATCGCACCCATGCCGATGAGGACCAGATCCTCGACGGTGCACCCGTGGAGTGTCGCGTTGTGGCCGATGGTGACGTCTGAGCCAACCGACAGCGGCACGCCGGGATCGGCGTGCAGGACACACCCGTCCTGCACGTTGCTGCGCTCGCCGACGGAGATGGTGTCACGGTCGGCGCGGAGCACGGCCCCGTACCAGACGCTCGCCTCAGCGCCGATGGTGACGCGTCCGATGAGCACGGCACCAGGGGCGATGAAGGCGGTTCCGGAGAGGTTGGGGCGGTCCTGGCCAAGGGCGATGACTGACGGCAAGCCGGTACCCGAGCGGGGCGCAGGCTGGCTGTTCACAGGCTGGGCCGCTCGGTCACGCGCCGCGCTTTGAACATCTGCCCGTCGTAGCTGCTCGGCTCGATCACCCGGACAACGGTGCGCACCATCAGCACCTCCTTGAATCGCCGCTCCAGGCGGCTCCTGCGCACGGGCCCCGCATCGGGTGACACGCCGTCCGGCCGCTCGACTTCGACGACCAGCTCGTCCCTGTACCGCCCGCGGTCGACAACGATACGGTACTCACCTTCGGCTCTGGTATTTCGCGAACGACGGCTTCGATCGCGTTCGGATACATATTTGCTCCCTGATAACGAGAGTGCCCGGATCGAGCCGCGGCTGCCCGGGCCTGCTGATGCTGTCGTCCTGCCTGGCTACGCCACCCGGCCGGGCGGGCATCCCCGGATCGCGACCATGGAGCACAAAGCCGCGGGCCATGCGCTTGCGCGTGACATGGCCCTCCTGACGCTGAGACAATCGCGCGATGAGTCCACGAAGCCGAGGACGCCCGCCCGGCCGCGGCCGGCGCCGTGAACCGGTCCATCGCTCGGCAGCAGGCCGCAGCGGACCACCCGGCCTTGCGCCGCCGCCCGGGGACGAACTGATGCTGGAGGCCGGGGAGACGGACTGCTGGTTTGATGCGCCGGCGCCCGGCGCCCGGCGATCTTGGGCGATACCCCCAGGGCACGGCACCTACCAGGGACTCGATCTCGAGCCACTGGATCCTTCGGATGAGGACGAACTCACGTTCCTGATCGAGGCGCAGCACACGGAATTCGAAGACGCGCTCCGCAGCGACGAAGAGATGATCACCGACGGTGAGCCGTTCAGCCCGAGGCTGCACATCGCGCTGCATCAGGTTGTCGCGAGCCAGTTGCTGGCCGATGACCCGCCCGAGACATGGCAGACGGTCCAGCGGCTCAGCGCCCTCGGCTACGACTGGCACAGCACCATACACATGATCGCAGCCGTGGTCGGCGACGACCTTTACCGGGCCGTGCAGGAGCATCGGCGGTTCGATCCTGGCGACTACGCCCGGCGGCTGAACGAACTGCCCGGCGACTGGCCGCCTCCGCAGGCCTGAGGTCGACGAGGGCAACGCCGCGTCGCTCGCGGTGATCGAGCGGCTCGCTTGCGCTGCAGGTCGGCGGCGCGCTCGGGTTCATGGTGCTGACGAATACAGCACCATGGACCGCCAGGCTGACGGGACCACAGGGCCGCCGCGGGCCAGGGTCGCCGACGGCTCTCGCGCCCGGAGTCGGTTCTCCAGCGCGCCGTGCTCTGACCTGTCTGCGCGCCGGGTGCCGCAGCGGGCTTCCAGTCCTTCGTGAGAGCAAACAGGACTGGAAGCCCGCCCCCGCCGCCCTGACCGCGGGCTGGCTTCCTCAGCAGAAGCCGTCGGGGACCGGCCAGACCGGATTGGGGATGCTCAAGCGGCACCGTTTTCCCGCCGGTGGCTGTTACGTCATGCATAAGCGTTAGAGCCCGAATGGAGCGGAGAGGTCGCATTGTCCCAGTCAAAGGAGGAATCGATGAGCCCACCGGGCACCGCGCCGCCGGAGGTGGCGGAGACGACCGACCATGCGGCGAACCACGCTAGGCGGTGGTGGATTCTGGCCGTCCTGGGCGTCGCCCAGCTGATGGTCATCCTGGACAACACCGTCGTCAACATCGCGCTGCCTACGGCCCAGCACGCGCTCGCCTTCTCCAACGCCGACCGCCAGTGGGTCGTGACCGCCTACGCGCTCGCCTTCGGCAGCCTTCTCCTGCTCGGCGGCCGGATCGGCGACATCTTCGGGCGTAAGCGGACACTGATCATCGGGCTGGCCGGGTTCGCCGGGGCCTCGGCCATCGGCGGAGCCTCGGTTAACTTCCCGATGCTAGTGACCGCCCGAACCGTGCAGGGCGCCTTCGGCGCACTGCTCGCCCCGTCGGTCCTGGCCCTGCTGACCACCACCTTCACCGACTTCCGTGAACGCGCGAAGGCGTTCGCCATTTACGGCGGCATCGCCGGAGCCGGCGGGGCACTGGGACTGCTACTGGGCGGGGTCCTCACTTCCTACGCGTCATGGCGCTGGACCCTCTACATCAATCTGGTCTTTGCCGCCTTTGCGACTGCCGGCGCGGTGGCCTGGCTGAAGAACGACAAGGCCGCCGACCGCGATCCATTGGACATTGGCGGGCTTCTCCTGGTCACCAGCGGTCTCTTCTGCCTGGTCTACGGCTTCTCTCACGCCGAGACCACCGCCTGGAGCAACCCCTTCACCATTGGTTTCCTGGTCTTCGCGGTGATCCTGCTGGCCGGCTTCGCCTTGCTCGAGCCCCGGGTGCGGCACCCGCTGCTGCCGCCACGGATCGTGCTGAACAGGACGAGAGGCGGTTCGATACTGGCCATGCTGTTCGCCAGCATGGGGCTGTTCGGGGTCTTCCTGTTCCTCACCTACTACCTGCAGGAGACACTCAGGTTCAGCCCCGTCAAAACCGGCTTCGCCTTTCTCCCCATGATCGCCGGGCTCGTGGCGATGGCGCAGGTGTCCAACCGGGTGCTGCTGCCGCGATTCGGTCCCAAGGTGATCGTGCCGATCGGGCTGCTCATGAACGCGGCTGCGCTGTACCTCCTGCATGGAGTCGGGCTGCACAGCTCGTATGTGAGCCAGGTGCTGCCCTACCTCGTGCTGCTGGGCCTCGGGTTCGGCCTGAGTCTGGCCCCCTCATTCAGCACCGGCACCCTGGGGCTCAAGCCCCACGACGCCGGGGTGGGATCGGCCACCCTCAACACCGCCCAGCAGGTGGGCGGTTCGGTCGGCACGGCCCTGCTCAACACGCTCGCCGCCGGCGCCGCCACCGCATACCTGGTGGGCCGGACGATAACGCCGGCGAACCTGCAGGCGGCCGCGCTGCACAGCTACACCACAGCGTTCGGGTACTCGGCACTGATCTTCGTGGTGGCCGCGGTAGTCGCCGGACTGGTGCTCCCTAGGGGCAACATGCGGGCCCTGTCGGGGCGGGCCCCGGACGCCACCGTCGCGGAACCGGCACCGATTCCGGCTGAACGCGTAGGACCTCGGCCTGGGTGACGAAACATCCACCCGGCTTACGGGCCGTCCAGCGCCGCCCTCCCGGCGGTTAGTTAGAGCCGAGGTGCGGACGGGGCCGCATGGTGCTCAGCTCGCGGCCATGTCCGTTCGGCTAAATAGGTCTGCGGCGCCGGAAGAGCAGCGGCGAATCAGATCGGCCGTTGAAGGCCGAGGGTGCGGAAGAAATCCCGGATGTCGGCCGTGAGGAGGTCGGGGGCTTCGAGGGCGGCGAAGTGGCCGCCGCGGCTGAATTCCGACCAGTGGGCGACGTTGTTCAGCTTGTCGGCGAACCGGCGGACGGTGATGTCGGTGGTGAAGACCGCCACTGCGGTCGGCACGGTAGAGCGCTCCTTGGGCATCCACATGCTCGGATCATTGAAGCGCTCGTAGTAGGTGTGGGCGGCCGAGGCGGCGGTGGCGGTGAACCAGTAGATGCTGACGTCGGTGAGGATGCGATCGCGGTCGACGGCATCCTCGGGCAGCTTGGCGGCCGGATCGGTCCAGTCCTGGAACTTCTCCACGATCCAGGCGAGCAGCCCCGCTGGGGAATCGACCAGCGACTGCCCGATGGTCTGCGGCCGCGTGCCCTGGACTTGCACGTACGCCCCGGAGCGCTGCTGCCACTGCTCCATCGCGGCGAGCCGGGCGCGTTCGGTCTCGGTTAGTGCGGCCATGTCGGCCGGGTCGCCGGAGGGGAAGGTGACCAGCGCGTTGACGTGCACGCCGATGACCTGGTCGGGGGCCAGGCGGCCCATCAGCGGGGCGATGAAGGCTCCCACGTCCCCGCCGTGGGCGCCGAAGCGGTCATAGCCGAGCCGGGCCATCAGTTCGGTCAGCGCTGCGGCGGTGCGGCCATCCGTCCAGCCGGTCTCGGTCAGCGGCCCGGAGAATCCGTAGCCGGGCAGCGACGGGATCACCAGGTGGAAGGCATCGGCCGGGTCGCCGCCGTGCGCGGCCGGGTCGGTGAGCGGGCCGATCATGTCGAGGAACTCCACGACCGAGCCCGGCCAGCCATGCAGCAGCAGCAAGGGCGTGGCGCCGGGTTCGGCGGAGCGCACGTGCAGCAAGTGCACGTCGGCTCCGTCGATCGTGGTGATGAACTGCGGGTAGGCGTTGAGCGCCGCCTCCTGGGCGCGCCAGTCATACTCGTGGGCCCAGTAGGCGGCGAGCTCGCGCAGATAGGGGGTGGGAACGCCGCGCTCCCAGCCGGTGCCAGGCAGGTCACCGGCCCAGCGGGTCCGGTCCAGGCGGTCGCGGAGGTCGTCGATCCGGGCCTGCGGGACGCCGATGCGGTACGGCCGAATCCCGGCCGCAGGGGCGGAGTCGGTGCGGGAGTCGATGGCGGTGTGGGCGGCGTTCTGCTGCGCCGAGGCGCTGTCGCTGTTCGTCATACATCGACGGTAGGAGCAATTGGTGTCAGGTTCTGGCACCAATAGGTGCGAGAATTCAGGCCATGTTGGAGACCTCGGCTCGCCTTCTCCGGCTGCTCTCGCTCTTGCAGTCACGGCGCGACTGGACCGGCGCCGAGCTCACCGATCGGCTCGGCGTCGGCCTGCGGACCGTGCGCCGGGACATCGACCGGCTGCGTGACCTGGGCTATCCGGTGGACGCGACACCGGGCACGGCGGGCGGTTACCGGCTCGGCGTCGGCGCGGCCCTGCCGCCACTGCTGCTGGACGATGAGGAGGCGGTGGCGGTGGCGATCAGCCTGCATTCCGCGGCGACCGGCAGCGTGGCTGGGCTGGAGGAGATCTCACTGCGGGCGCTGACCAAGCTCCAGCAGACGCTGCCGTCCCGGCTGCGGCACCGGATCACCGCCTTCCACACCACGACGATCCCGCTGGCCGGACCGGGATCCCCGCGCGAGGCTGTGGACCCCGGACTGCTCACCGAAGTCGCGGCGGCCTGCCGGGACCAGCGGCGGCTGCGGCTGCGTTACCTCGGCCGGGACGGCGCTGGCCGCGACGGCGCTGACCGGGACGGCGCTGACCGGGACGGCGCTGACCGCGACAGCGCTGACCGGGACGGCGCTGACCGCGACAGCGCTGACCGCGACAGCGCTGGCCGGGGCGTGACCACGCGCAATGTCGAGCCGCATCGCCTGGTCCACACCCCGCGCCGCTGGTATCTGGTGGCCTGGGATACCGACCGGGGCGACTGGCGGACCTTCCGCCTGGACCGCATCCAGGGCCCGCTCGGGCCGCCGGGGCCCCGCTTCACGCCACGTCCGCCGCCCGCCGAGGACATGGCGGCGTACGTCTCGCATTCCATCTCCTCCGCGCCTTACCGGTACCAGGCGCGCATCCTTATTCATGCTCCGCTGGAGGACGTTCGCGGCGCTCCTCCCCCGCCACTGGGCGGCTGGAAGCCGCGGGTGAAGACCAGTGCGTCCTGCATACCGGGTCCAACTCGCTGGACGAACTTGCGCTCTTCGTCGGCGCGAAGGGCTTTGATTTCGAGGTTCTCGATCCGCCGGAGCTCGTTCCGGCGCTGAAGGCCCTGGCGGAACGTCTCGGCAAAGCGGCCGGCGCCTCGTGAGGGGATTCGGGGCCTGCGCCCACGCGCTCCGACTTGTGCAGGAAAGCTTAAGAGTCGTCAAGTCGCCGCATGCGCCGGGCGGCCGGGAGAAGTACCCTTCACGGCGTGACTTCGACCCGTGTCGCGCGGCGCATCGACGCTCCCCGCGCGGATATCTACCGGGCCCTTCTCGAGGCGCGAGCGATCGCGAAGTGGAGGGTGCCGAACGGCATGACCAGCGAGGTGCGTGAATTCGAGGCCCGCGAAGGCGGCTCGTTCCGGGTATCGCTCGCCTACGACGCGCCGGACGCGCCGGACGCGCCCGGCAAGTCTGCCGCGCACACCGATACGTATCACGGGCACTTCGCGCGGCTGGTGCCGGACGAGCAGGTCGTCGAGGTACTCGAGTTCGAGACGGCGGACCCGGATCTGTCCGGCGAGATGACGATCACGACGACGCTGACCGACGTGGACGGCGGCACCGAGGTCCTCGTCGTGCACGAAGGGCTGCCGCGGGGCGTTCCCGCCTCCGACAACGAGATGGGCACGCGGATGGCGCTCGAGAATCTTGCTGCCCTGGTGGAGCCGTCGAAAGGGTAGCTGCCGCGCGGGGCCGCAGGGGCGGCCCCGGGCGGCCGATCAGCCCGCGTTACGCGGGATGTGGCCGCCGCTGACCAGGGAGGCGATACCGCCGACGTTGCCGGCCTGCGTCATCGCCGCCGCAGCACCGGTCTGGCCGGGCACGTACCGGTCGTAGAAAGCCAGGGTGACGCGGCCGACGACCGCCTTCACCGGGTTCGCTCCCTGGTACGGGTCAGATGGCTGGCGCCGAGAAGGTTGAGGTAATACCTGGTCCCCGCCCCGTCCGTGCCATACAGCTGCACGCTCGCCGACGGCGGGTTGATCGTGTCCGCGTTGCCCTGCACGAACGGCATCGGCGGCGCCGCGTGCGCGAGCCTGGCGGCTAGTCGAATCGGCGGGCGCTGGGGTAGCGCTGGCCGCCGTCGACGACGATGTTGGCCCCGGTGATCCACGAGGCCCGTTCCGACAGCAGGAAGGCAACCACGTCGGCGACCTCCTGCGGCTGCCCCAGCCGGCCGAAGGGAAACTGGGTGGCCACGAAGGTGTCGAAGTCGGCGGGATGGTCGCGGGCGAAGGTTTCCCAGGAACCGCCGGGAAACACAATGGAGCCCGGACTGACGGCGTTGACGCGGATCCGCGCGGGGGCCAGTTCCTGCGCGGCGGTCGCGGCGAGCTGGATCTCCGCGGCCTTGGCGGCCGCATACGCGGTACGCGGCGCGGGCCGCATACCGGTGATCGAGGAGACGATCACCACCGCGCCGTAGCCGCTGGCCCGCAGCCAGGGCAGCCCCGCCCGGATCAGTTCCGCGGCGTGCCCGGCGTTGAGCGCGAACGTCGCGGTGAACTCACCGGCAGCGGCATTGCCCAGGTTGCCGCCGCCGACGGTGCCGCCCGCATTCGCGACCAGGTGATCCAGGCCACCGAACTCGGCGGCGATCTCCTCCACCGCCCGGCCCAGCGCGGCCGTGCCGGTCACATCGGCCGCCGCGGTAGCCACCGGCACGCCATGGCGGCTCAGGTACTGCGCGGCAGCGACCAGGCCGGCGGCGTCACGGGCGACCAGCCCAACGGCTGCTCCCTCGGCGGCCAGGGCGTCAGCGACCGCCAGGCCAATGCCCCGGCTTCCCCCGGTGATCAGCACACGGCTGCCACGCAGACCCAAATCCATCAACGACTCCTCTCCGCACAGCGCCCATCCTCTCCGCACAGCGCCGACTCGCTGTCCAGCGACGTCATCAGTGCCGCGAATCCCGGCATAGGTGTGGCCTGGATCAACTGCGAACGGCGCCCGGCACCGAGCTTAGGAGCCGGCGGTGTCCGTAACGAACCCAGCGGGGAATGGCTTCTCGACGCCGTGCGCGAGAGCGAAGCCATCGAAATCCGGGAAAAGGCTCTCCTCGCTGAAGCCCAGCAGCGGCCCCCAGATTCCGTTCAGCGCCGCCTTCAGCTTCGCCGAAACGAAGATCAACGCCGCTCCCGGGACCGCACCGATGTCGCCGAGGCTGACCTCGCCCTTGCCCAGCCGGATCGATCCCCATGGCTCGTCGACCACCCGCCCGAAGGCGAAGACAGCCTGAGCGTTCTTAGCCCTCGCCGCGAATTACCGCTGCCGCCCGCATCCTCTGCGCCGCAGAAGGTACGCGGCCGGAATAAACCGCCACCCTTGACGCCGATCGTTGCTCTTTCCCCTGGGCGCCTGGCTCGTCCTTATGCGCGAATTTGCTGCGATATGCTGGGAGTATGACAAATGTTACGGACGACGTGAGGCGGTGCTACGCCCGACAGCACGCGGGCAGCCAGGCGCTGCGCGCGGCGCTTGTCACGGTGATGACGGCGCGGCACGAGGCGGGCCGGGCGCTGAACCGCGTGTACCAGGACGGGCCGATTCCTCCCGGTGACCTGGCCGGGCTGGCCGGCATCAATGCGAAAAACTACAGCGCGGAGCAGTGCTCGTTCATGCGGGAGTTCGCCAAGCGGGCCTCGGTGAAGGACATCGCGGGGCTGGTGGACGAGTACGGCACCTGGGCCCGCATCTGCGAGCGTTACCTGGTGGACACGCCCACGCTGGAGGAAGCACCCGCATAATGGCGGGCCGCTGCTCTGCGTTGTCGTGGCTTTAGGCCGCCACGCTGGCACCTTCTCCAGACCGAGCCCGGCTCCCGGGCCCGCGCAAACCATTGACCTGGCTATGACATCCCGTCTATTGCGGCGCTGCTATGAACCAGATCTATTACCTAGCTTCCTTGATGCCGATTATTGACACGCCGTCCATTCTGCACGCGGTTGGGTGCTCACGAATGAACGCGAGGGAGGGCTCTGCGCAGGCCGTCGCGGCCTGCGGTGGTCCTGCCGCTGAAGCCCCGCCCGGCGCGGTGCGCCCAGTCCGCTTCGGTGATCGTGCCCGGTTCCGCCGGAAGGTAATGGCTGAGAATGAGTTCGCGGGCCCGGGAGCGTTCGGCGACATCTCCAACCTGGGTGACGTCGGTAAGCGCCCTGGCCATCCGGTCCAGCTCGGCACGGCCGGCGCCGTGCCGCTCGAGGTAGCCGAGATCGGCAACGCAGTGGACGAGGATATCGGCCCGCTGGGCCAGGGCGATGAGATCGCCGTTCACGGTGGTGTCACCAGAGAACACGACCGAGCCGTCCGCCGTGTCGAAACGGTACGCAAGCGCCGGAACCGCGCGGCCGTGCGTTACGGCGACGGCGGTGACCCGGACAACTCCGTCGTCGAAAACGACGACCGGAACCTGGGTGATGGCCTCGGTCCGTTTCGCAACATGAATGTCGATTCCCCGGACGAGCGCGCCCGCGTCCGGCATGTGGGCATCCAGCGGCATGACGTTCAGATGGTAGGCGTAGCCGGCCAGGATGTTCTCGACCAGGTCCGCCGTGCCGGGGGCCGGTAGTTCCGGGTGGATCGTGGTCTGACGATGGAAGGTGGCATCGCCTGCTGGCAGCGCCTGGGGCCGCGACGGCCCGTAGACGCGGATCGGCGCGAGCGGGCCGTTATCGCCGACGCGGCCGCCCCACGGGTAAAGGAGCAGGCCGGCCAGATCACCGGTGTGGTCGGCATGCAGGTGGGTCAGGAACACGGCCTCCAGGCGGGAGAAGTCGAGTCCCGCGGCGGCGAAGGCGGACGGCGACCCGCGACCGCAGTCGACGACGAAGACTCGTTCGCCGACGATGAGTGCTGAGGAGATCCCCGCGCGGCCGGCCACGGGCATGGGTGCGCCCGCCGTCCCGAGGAGCACCAGCTCGGTTGCCATGCTCGCCCCTACTTCTCGTCATAAAGTG